>Ga0180436_10003573_pt1 | contig 14250 bp, 15 predicted proteins | sample SS_ome_2_FD_132434 | JGI IMG/M metagenome (GOLD analysis project Ga0180436, IMG submission 132434) | Hypersaline lake sediment archaeal communities from the Salton Sea, California, USA - SS_3_S_2 metaG | ecosystem: Environmental > Aquatic > Non-marine Saline and Alkaline > Hypersaline >...
CCGGTGGCATCGCCGGAGGTCGTAAAGGCCGCGCCCACCTTGTTTTCCATTTTCTTGCGCACGCCCACAAAATCGTCCAGGACCTGCTTTAACTGGGCCGCCATGGTCCCGAAGTAAACCGGTGAGCCGATGACCAGGCCCCGGGCCTCCACAAAATCCTCCTTGGTTACGTCCCGGGTGTGGCGCAGGACTACTTCCGCTCCCGCCACTTCACCGGCGCCTTCGCCAACGGCTTCCGCCAGCCTGCGGGTATTGCCGCCTTTGGAATAGTATAAAACCAGGATTTTCACGCTTTTCTCCTAACATTTGAATATAGACAATATGAATATACCCCTTAATCGAAACAGCCATTTAATTAATGTGTCGAATGTAATGGAACTACGAAATACGCGAAAGACACGAAACAAGAAGAACTTATCGTGTGTTTTCGTGTCTTTCGTAGTTTAAAAACACAGGGCTTGAGGATTATTCAATTCTCTGGAATCCCCCGTAAAACCAGAGATCAGGTTCAGAGTTTACTCGGTTACGGTTAGTGCACCATCAGAAAAGCATAGCGGTCCATGGCCTGATGGTAATCGGTGCGTACGTTGATCTCAAACCCGAACTGACGCACGGTGGAGTAAACATCCACAGCCATCCCCTCGGGCGAGGGACGGGCCATGCGGGGTTGCTCACAGGTGTGGCGATCTCCGGTGCAGGTTTTACAGAAACTGCAGGAGTCCATGAAGAGCATAAAGGCGCGCTCGAATCCGGCCAGGAATACTTCACGCTCCAGCTTCACCAGCCCGGCATTGATTTTGGCCGACCAGGCGTGCCGATCCTCAGGCCTGTCCATCTGCCCTGTAAAGTGTAAGATGAGGGCATCTGCATACTCCCGGAAAAAGCGCTCACACTCGGCAACCGCGGGCACGTTGGGCGGACAGGCCGCACCCCGGCCGTAATTGCCGCAGCCATACATGCACTTCATGCGTACCCACTGGGCCACCCGGATCGCCTTGGGGTCGATCCATTGGTAATCCGTGTAGTTTTTGGAATGCAGGATGTCATCAATAAGCCGGCGCTGCTGATCACTGATGCCCATGGCGCTTTTCCTGTCAGCAACTGCACCCGGAGCCGCACCCGGAATCGTCGGACCCGCCGGAGCTGCAGTCGCAACCGGACCCGCAACCCTGGGGCTGCTGGGTGCGATGGTCGCTGATGCCCACCACCTGGACGTCGAAAGTCAGGGATTTACCGGCCAGGGGATGGTTCAGATCGAAGGTCAGGGTGGTATCGTCCATTTTAATCAGGCGGGCCGGAACCTGCTGGCCGCTGGGGGTTGCAAAGGTGACGGTATCGCCCACTTCCGGATTCACGTTGGAGGGCACATTGGCCCGGGGATATTCCTGGACCCCGTTCTCATCGTGATGGCCGTAGGCATCTTCCGGTTGGAGGGTGAATTTCTTTTTCTCCTTGAGGGCCATGCCCATGACGGCCGCGTCAAAGCCTTTGATCATCTGGCCCGCGTCAGCCTGGTACTCCAGCGGGATACTGTCTACATTTGAATCGAACACTTCGCCATCGTCCAATGTTCCGGTGTATGTCACACTGACGAATGAACCGCTTGCGACCTTCTCCATGGTCATCTCCTCTGTTTAAATTTGCGAAATTATTAAAGCTATGGACGAAACCGGGTAAGTCAAGCCGGAGGGACAAGGCGGCCAGGCGCTTAAGGGTGGCTTGGTTGTACGAAAAGGATCTACCATGGCACCGGTTGCACCATGGGCAGCGGACGGGTTGGCCGGCACGCATGGCGTGCCGGCTGGTTGCGGGGCTAGGTGACGCGTTCGATGAGAGTGCCCATGACGGCTTTCAGCTTGTAGAGTCCCAGGATATGATCGATCTGATTGTTCAGCAGGTTGATGCGTGCCTGCTGCAGTTCAGTTTCCGCTTCGATAACATCGAAATTGTCGGCCATGTTATAGGTATACTTCACCTTGGCCAGAGCCAGCTTGCCTTCTCCCTGCCGCAGCTGTTCCTCCCGGATCCTGATGCGTTCCTCGGCGTTCTTCAGGGAATCCAACTGCTGCCGGACTTCACGGTTAATCTCATCCATACGTGCCAGGTAATCCAGCTTCACGGCCCGTACATTAATCTTGCTTTTGGTGTAGGCGGCCTTTTCATTGGTGCGCGCCCAATCGGTGGTACTGACGAAATTGACCCCCCACTGCTGGTCGTCGAACTGCATGCTCCCGCCGAACTGTTCGGCAATTCCCAGGCGATTGTAATTCAGCACCAGGTCGAGCTGGGGCCGGATGTTCAGCCGGGCGACTTCGGCCCTGCGCAATGCTTCACTGACGGTCTCCCGATCTTCTTCCAGCTCGACACGGTGGGTCAGGGCCGTCTCGACCGCGTCATCGACATCCACCTGCAAGGGGTTGAAATAGACGGGGGCGCTCACCGCCAGGTCGGTCTCTAAAGGTAGGGCCAGGATCAGTTTCAGGCGATCCTGGGCATCTTTGAGGGCCTTGTTGTTCCCCGTGAGACGATCCTCCGCGTCCTTTAAGCGAATCTGGGCCCGGTAAACATCCATGGGCGTTGATAGCCCGGCTTTTTCACGGATGCCCGCCGTGGCGGCGTGTCCCTTGAGCTGAAGCACAAGATCCGCGGCAACCCGCACCAGTTCTTCCTGTTTGATTATATCATAGACGGCATTGACGGTGCTTAACACCAGGTTGACGCGTCGCGTGTGCAGGGTGCGCCGGGAGCTGGCCAATGAAAATTGCGCCCCCAGGGTGCTATCCAGATTCACGGGTTTTCCGAACCCGCGGAGCAGCGGCACCTCCAGGGTGACGCCGATTTCACTGCTGTACTCGTCCTCCTCCCAGCCGATCACCGGCAGAAGTTTGGCGACGATTCCGCTGGTAAATCGTTTTTGCAGGCCGATACCGCCCCCCGCCGACTTGGTTTCATCGGTTACCCCGGCCCGGGCGGTGGGCGCCCATTTGGGATTGAAATCGGCCCGGGCAGTTTGCAGATCCAGTTCGTTGGCTTCCAGCCCGGCCACGGCATTGAGATAGGAACGGTTGGATTGGAGGGCCATCTCAATGGCCTCTTCCAGGGTCAGGGAGATGGAGACATCCTCCGTGCCGCAGCAGGCAGGTGCGCCCCATCCGCCCCAAAGCAATATTATCCCAAGACAGGCAAGGGTACGGGCATACAAGCGGGCCCTAGGCAGGGGAGGGTTATTCATGGTATTTTTTCCACAACGGTTCAGGGATTCAGGTTACGCTCCGCTTCATCTATTTCCCGGCCGATTTGCACGGCCGCCGCCGCTGGATCATCGGCATCCCGGATGGGGCGGCCGATGACCAGAAAGTCGGCCCCGGCGGCCACGGCTTGGGCCGGGGTGGTGATGCGTTGCTGATCGCTGTTTTTCTCCACGCTCCAGGCCGGCCTGATTCCGGGGGTCACGGCCAGGAAGTCCTTGCCCAGCAGGGTTTTGATCCGTTGAACCTCCCGGCCGGAGCAGACCACCCCCTGGACGCCCGCTTTTTGGGCCATGGCCGCCCGCCGGAGCACCAGATTCTGCGGATCGTCAGCCAATTCAGGTAGAAAGCCGGCCCGGGCAAGGTCCGCGGCGCCCACACTGGTAAGTACCGTGACCGCCAATACCTGCACCCATCCGCCGCCGCCGCGTACGGCCGCTTCCAGCATGGCCGGAGATTCTCCGCAATGTACGGTGACAAAGGAGGCGCCCAGGTCAGCCACGCGCCCCATGGCGCGCTCCACCGTGGTTGGGATGTCATGCAGCTTCAGGTCAAGGAAAATGCCGGTGCGGCCCCGGGCCGTAATCTGCTCAATGATGGCCGGTCCGGCTTCAATGAAAAGTTCCAGGCCGACTTTGAACATTCCCACGGCATCCGTCAGTTGGCCAACGAGATCCAGGGCTTGGGGGGCAGAGGGGACGTCCAGCGGGAAGATAATTCGATCAGCGCCGTGGGGCATGGGGTATCCTCGTGGGTAAAGGGATTAATCCATTGAAACAAGCAGGTTCTTGGTGCTATAATGTAAGATTGTGTTTATGAATGTGATGTGCTGTGGCCATTTGAACCCCCGGGATTCCCCAAGGGCCAGCCGGAAGGGCCGCCAGGCACAGCCGTCCAAGTGATCATCCGTACTGTTTACCATGAAGCCGACAACAGAACAACAGCAACTCCTCCGCCGGCTTCCGGGAGTGGATCAACTCCTGGAGCTGACCTGCGACGACCGCGATCTGAGCGATGTGCCCCGTACCATCCGGGTGGCGGCGGCCCGCAATACAGTGGACAGTCTGCGGCAGATCATCCTGGGCGATGCCCGGGGCCTGCGGGCAGAGGATCTGCAAAGCAGCGCCCTCTGCCGGCGGATGAAGGCCGCTATGGCGGCTGCCATGCGCCCCAACCTGGTGCGGACGGTCAATGCCACCGGAGTCGTGGTGCATACCAACCTGGGCCGCTCGCGGCTGGCAGAGGCGGCCCTGGCCAATATGGCCGATATCGCCCGCAGCTATTCCAACCTGGAGTTCGACCTCAGGGCCGGCAGGCGGGGCTCCCGCTACCAGGCCGTGGCCGATATCCTCTGTGAAATCAGCGGGGCAGAGGCGGGTCTGGTGGTCAACAACAATGCCGGGGCCGTGCTGATCGTGCTGGAAACCCTGGCCCGGGGCAAGGATGTGATTGTCTCCCGGGGTGAACTGGTGGAGATCGGCGGCGCCTTCCGCATTCCCGATGTCATGGCCAAGAGCGGCGCCCGGCTGAAGGAGGTGGGCACCACCAACCGCACCCATTTGAAGGATTACGCCCAGGCCATTGACGACAATACCGGTATGCTGCTCAAGGTCCATAAAAGCAATTTCGCCGTGGTGGGCTTCACCAAGGAGGTGGGGCTGGCCGACCTGGTGGTATTGGGCCGCGAGCGCCGGGTGCCCGTGGTGGAGGATCTGGGATCCGGCACCTTCATTGACTTCAGCCAATATGGCCTGACCAAGGAACCCACGGTCCAGGAATCGGTGGCGGCGGGTGTGGATGTGGTCACTTTCAGCGGCGACAAGCTGTTAGGGGGACCCCAGGGCGGGCTGATCATCGGCCGCCAGGATTACCTTTCGCGCATCAAGCAGAACCCCCTGAACCGGGCCATGCGCATCGACAAGATGACCCTGGCTGCGCTGGAAGCCACCCTGCGCCTCTACCGGGATCCCCGCCGGGTCGTGGCCGCCATACCCACCCTGCGCATGATTACCGCACCCATCGGAACCTTACAGGCCCGGGCCCAGGCCCTATTTGAATCCCTGGCCGGCCTGGGGGATGCCCGGCTCAAACCCGGTTTTGCGGATTCCATCTCCCGTGCCGGAGGGGGCGCCCTGCCCCTGATGGAACTCCCCACGCGCTGTGTCACCGTGCGGATTGACGGGCTGACTGCGGATGCCCTGGAAAGGGCCCTGCGCCGTCACACTCCGCCCATTATCGGGCGCATCGAATCCGACGCATTAATGATGGACCCGCGTACCTTGGAAGATGACGAACTGCCCATCATCCAGGCCGCTTTTGATCAAATTCTTGGAGCGCTATGAACCCATGAGCACCCCTCCCTCCGACCCAGCGGATCGATCCCAAAAACTTTTTCGCCATCGCCGCGGTCCCCGCGACTTTCTCCTCTACCAGATCGAAACCCGGGAGGCCCACGACCCGGATGCAGTACCCGCCGGCCAAAAGGACGATGATCTGGCGGCCGCCATCAAGGATCTGCTGGTGGGCGAGTCCTTTTTGCGATCAGCCCTTGAGAAAATGGACGTCCATTTAAAGTTCGGTGTATTGGCCGTAAGGGTGGATGCAGCAAAGGGCAAAGATAGCGGCAGCCCCCTTTCGTCCCCACCGGAAAACGCCCCCCCGGCCGTGCAAAACGACCCGGCGGCCCTCTTGGCTACGGCCCAGGCCCTGGAGCAGGTTTGCGCCAGGCACGAAGCGGTCTGGGGCCGCTGGGACAGCACCATTTTCGGTTGTTTTGTGGCCCGGGCCGACCGCAACCAATGCCTGGACCTGGCCCAAACCATCCGCCAGAATATCGCCCTGCGCAACAAGGGCACCACGGTTTCCATCGGCATCGCCCTGTTTCCCACGGTGAATTTTCCCCGGGAGAGCATGTTTGCCAATGCCCAAAAAGCCCTGGAACACGCCGCCTTTTTCGGCCCGGAAAGCACCGTGCCCTTTGATGCAGTGACCCTCAATGTCAGCGGGGATCAGCTCTATCAGCAAAACGATGTGGTGGGCGCCATCCGGGAATTGAAGACCGCGCTGACCATAGATCCCTCCAATGTCAACGTGCACAATAGCCTGGGGGTCTGCTACGCGGAGAAACAGGCCTGGGATCTGGCCCGGGAGGCTTTTGAAACCGCCCGCTGGCTCGATCCGGAGGACACCATGGCCGCCTATAACCTGGGCTTGATCCACATGCTCCAGGACCAGCCGCAGGAAGCCCTGGAATTTTTCCGGTCCGCCGTAGAGATCGACGACGAAATGTTTGAAGCCTATATTCAAATGGGTCGTCTGCTGCTTAAGGCGGAACGTGCCGGAGAGGCCCGCTCCTACCTGGAACGGGCCGTGGAACTCAACCCGCAGACCGCACCGCCCCACCGGTTCCTGGGCCTGTGTCTGGAGCACCTGGATCAACCCCAAGCGGCCATCAGCGCTTACCGCCAGGCAGTAAAATGTAACCCCCATGATGCCGCCTCATTATCGGCCCTGGGCTTTTTGCTGGACCAGGCGGGAGAAAACCTGGAGATTACGACCCTTTTCTGCAAACAGGGGGTGGATCTGGAGCCCGGTGACGGATTGTATCGTCATCGCCTGGGCCTGCTCTATCTGAAGGGCGGCCGGCAGTCCGCCGCCCTGGCCCAGTTCGAGAAAGCCGTTGAACTGGGCCATGACTCCCAGGCTCAGATCGATGCGCTCAAACCGCCCCCACAACCGCAGGCGGATTAAGTGTGTAATTGAATTAAATAGTCTTATTATTCCAGCGAGTCGTGAATTCAGGTACCGCAGCAAGGGTTGCCAATCCGGGAATACTGCTTATTTATCCTTAATTCACACTTCATACGTTAAGGAGCACCAGCATGCCGATTTACGAATATTGTTGCCAATCCTGCGGCGAAAACTTCGAATACCTGGTCATGGGCGGCCATGAGCCCGACACCTGTCCCTCCTGCGCCGGCACCCAGGTCAACCGCCTGCTTTCCGTTTGCGGGTTTTTCAGCAAAGGGGCCGGCGGGGAGACTGTCTCCTCTTCCGCCGGAGATTCCTCCTGCGGCGGCTGCACGGCCAGCACCTGCGCCGGATGCAGCCACTGATGGCGACCCTCACCATCGGCACCCGTGGCAGCCAGCTGGCACTCTGGCAGGCCAACTGGGTCAAAAACAGTCTGGAAACCCACCATCCCGGTCTCACCTGCGATCTGGCCGTCATCAAAACCAAGGGCGACAAAATCCTGGACGTGCCCCTGGCCAAAGTGGGCGGCAAAGGCCTCTTTGTCAAAGAGATCGAAGAGGCCCTGTTGCGGGGGGATATCGACCTGGCCGTGCACAGCATGAAAGATATGCCCGGTGAGTTGCCTGCCGGGCTGGTCATCGGTGCCGTGCCCGCACGGGAAATCCCCTTTGACGTGCTCATCAGCAGAAATGATCTGCACCTGGACGCCCTGCCCCAAGGGGCGCTGATCGGCACCAGCAGCTTGCGGCGCGCCGCCCAATTGCTCAGTACCCGCCCGGACATCACCATTCATCCCCTTAGGGGCAATGTGCCCACCCGGCTGCGCAAACTCCACGATGAGCAGCTGGATGCCATTGTCTTAGCCGCAGCGGGCGTAAAACGCATGGGCCTGGTGGATCATGTCACCCAGGAACTGCCCTCGGATATGATGCTGCCCGCCGTGGGCCAGGGCGCCCTCTGCATCGAAACCCGGGCCGACGATCCCCGCGTTGCGTCCCTGGTAGCGGTTCTGGAACATCCCGAGACCCGGAGTGCGGTGACGGCGGAACGCGCTTTTCTGAAACGCCTGGAGGGCGGCTGTCAGGTTCCCATTGCCGCCTATGCCACGGTGTGGGGCAAACTGATCACCCTGTCCTCCCTGGTGGCGGATCTTAAAGGCGTCCGTGTCCTCCGCTCCCAACGCAAGGGCTGGCAGGATAGTGCCGCCCAACTGGGGATAGATGCGGCCGAAGAGTTATTGTTCCGGGGCGCCGGGGCCATATTGGATGAATTGAAGGAGTAGCGTGAGCATGTCCAAGGTTTATTTGGTAGGCGCCGGACCCGGGGATCCCGGATTGATCACCGTCAAGGGCCAAACCGTGATTCGTGAAGCGGATGTGGTGATTTACGACTACCTGGCGGCCAAGGAGCTACTGGACTGCGCCCGCCCTGAAGCGGAGTTGATCTATGTGGGCAAAAAGGGCGGGGACCATACCCTCTCCCAGGAGGGTATCAATGCACTCATCGTGGAAAAGGCCCGGGCCGGCCTCACCGTAACCCGGCTGAAAGGCGGCGACCCCTTCGTTTTCGGAAGAGGCGGAGAGGAGGCCGAGGAGTTGCGCGCGGCGGGGATCGATTTTGAAATCGTGCCCGGCGTAACCTCCGCCGTGGCGGCGCCGGCCTATGCCGGCATTCCCCTGACCCACCGCCGCCACAACACCAGCGTGGCCTTTGTCACCGGCCATGAAGATCCCACCAAGGAATCCTCCACCATTGACTGGCAGGCCCTGGCCACCGGGATCGGCACGCTGGTTTTTTTCATGGGAGTTAAAAACCTGCCCCGCATCGTGGCCAACCTGCTTACCCACGGCCGCCCGGCGGATACCCCCGTGGCCCTGGTGCGCTGGGGCACCACCACCCGCCAGCGGACCGTGACCGGCATCCTGGCCGATATCGAAGAAAAAGTGCGCGCCGCCGGTCTCAAAGCGCCGGCCATTATCGTGGTGGGCGGCGTGGTCTCCCTGCGGGAAAGCCTGGGCTGGTTCGAGCAGCGCCCCCTGTTCGGCAAGCGCATCCTGGTCACCCGCGCCCGGGCCCAGGCCAGCCAGCTGGTGACGGACCTCACCGGCCTGGGCGCCCATACGGTGGAGCTGCCCACCATCCGCATTGTCCCGCCGCAGGATGAGGCACCCCTTAACCAGGCCATCCGGGAGCTGAAACGTTTTCACTGGATCGTCTTTACCAGCGTCAACGGCGTGAAACACTTTTTCCAGCGTCTCTTTGCCCGGGGCCTGGATACACGCGCCCTGGGCCACCTGCAAACAGCGGCCATCGGTCCGGCCACGGCCGCCTGCCTGCGGGAGTTCGGCCTGGCCACGGATATCCTCCCTGAAAGCTACCGGGCCGAAGCGGTGGTGGCCGCCTTTAAGGACCAGGAAGTGGCCGGCAAAGAGATCTTGCTGCCCAGGGCGCGGGAGGCGCGTACCATCCTGCCCGAGGAGTTGACCCGCATGGGCGCCGCCGTAGCCGATGTGGCGGCCTACCGCACCGTACCGGTGCCCGGCCAGGAGGACCGCTTGAAACAGCTTCTGGATACCCGCGCCTTGGACATGGTGACCTTTACCAGCTCTTCAACGGTGCGCAATTTCGTCGCCCTGCTGCCGGAAGGCGAACCGGCAAAACACCTGGAAGGCATCCGTATTGCCAGCATCGGCCCCATTACCACGGAGACCGCCCGGGAATCGGGTTTGTCCGTGGACCTGACGGCTGACACATACACGATCCCGGGACTGTGCCGGGCCATTGTTGACCATTACACTATTTAAAACCCAGGACCCAAGCGTTACCCAAATGATTTCCCGACTCATTGACAGCTATAACCGCCACCTCAACTATCTGCGCATCTCCATCACCGACTGGTGCAACCTGCGCTGCATTTACTGCCAACCGCCCGACCAGATTACCAAGCTGGGCCATGACGATATTCTGCGCTACGAGGAGATATTACGCATTGCGCGGGTGGCCGTGGCCATGGGCATCACCAAGATCCGGGTCACCGGCGGAGAGCCCCTGATCCGTAAGGGCGTTACCGGTTTCCTCAAGGAGCTGGCAGCTCTCAAGGGGCTGCAGGATCTCTCCCTGACCACCAACGGCGTGCCGCTGGCCAACAACCTGGCCGCCCTGCGCGATGCCGGCGTGCACCGCATCAATGTCAGCCTGGACACCCTGGACCGTAAAAAATTTCATGAAATTACCGGCCGCGATCAGTTTGAGCGGGTCTGGAAAGGTATCCTCAAAGCCCATAATATGGGATTTCAGCCCCTTAAAATCAATGCCGTGGCCCTGCGCGGAATCAACGAAGACGAACTGTGCGATCTGGCCCGGCTCTCCTATGAATATCCCTTCCATATCCGTTTTATCGAACACATGCCCATTGGCACGGCCGAGTTCGGCGCCACCGTGCCCCTGCTCACGCCGGAGATCAAAACGCGCCTCGAATCGATAGGCAACCTGATCCCCGTCTCCCGCAGTCAGCAGGACGGCCCGGCCCAGCGTTATCGCTTCGAGGGGGCCAAAGGGGAGGTGGGCTTCATCAGCGCCATGAGCCGCCATTTCTGCAACCGCTGCAACCGCCTGCGGCTCACCGCCGCCGGGAACCTGCGCCCCTGCCTGCTCTCCGATTATGAAATCGACATCAAAACCGCCCTGCGGCAGGGTGCCTCGGAAGAGGCCCTGGCGGAAATTTTCCTGACTGCCATCCGCCACAAACCTTCCGACCATCACCTGGCCACCCGCCATCCCCAAGCGGTGGGCGGCCAGATGTCCAAAATCGGCGGATAGCCCCACGGTCATTCGTCACGGTGAACCGTATCAGGTGAAAACCCAGGCAGGCACACCGCGATATACTCGGCACCTTCGGGATCGGGGGTGCTGTATTGAATCCACTCCCCGGCCCGGACAATGGCGGCCTGACCGGCATGGATATCGTAAGCTTCGTCCCTGGTGCAAATCCGCAGCATTCCGTTCAGCACCACCGTATACTCATCGAATTCCGGGGTCTGCCCGGGTTCCTCCCATCCAGCAGGGCTGCGCATGCGGGCCACACTGACATCGGCGGTGGCGCTGTTGACGCGTCCCACATACTCTTCAATGATCTTGGGCTTGTTGCCGGCAGCCTCGATCACCGAGGGTTCTTCGATTTTCCTTACCACGGATCGTGCCTCCCTTGGTATTGAGTTGTTGACAATTAGTATCAATAATGATATCTTAGGCTATGTCAAAAATAAATGCGATCATTAAGCAAATGCAGAGCAATCCCAAGGGCATCAGGTTTGCCGACTTATGCCGGGTGTGTGAACATTTCTTTGGTGATCCGCGCAGCAGCGGTTCCAGCCATCGCATATACAAAACCCCGTGGCAAGGGGATCCTCGGGTGAATATCCAGAACCACCGAGGGAAAGCCAAGGCCTACCAGGTCAAGCAGGTGTTGAAGGCCATTGCCAGATTGGAAGGTAAAGATGCCTCTTAAAAATGATCGTTATACATACCGGGTGACTTGGTCTGCCGATGACCAAGAATATGTTGGCCTGTGCGCCGAGTTTCCAAGCCTGAGCTGGCTATCCAGTTCACCGGAAGCCGCACTGAAAGGTATCCGGAGGATTGTTGGGGAAGTCGTGGATGACATGCAGGCCGAGGGGGAGAGCGCTCCCGAACCCATTTCATTAAAGAAATACAGCGGTAAATTCATAGTCCGCATCCCCCCCGAGATCCACCGGGATCTAGCGCTTCAGGCCGCCGAATCAGGGGTAAGCCTCAACCGTTTGGCCAGTGCCAAACTGAGCAAATCATAAATTTTGAGCGGATTGACACCATGTTCCAGGAATAGAATTTAGTGCCCGTCCGAAAAGTGCATCTTTTAGCCCCAGGCGGTGTTCCCGCAGTTCCCGCATTTTCCCAATCCTCAACGTAGCTCCGCTACGCCTGCGGTTGGAAAAATGCTGCGGCCTTGCCTGGGACTAAAATCTACTCTTTTCAGTCAGACACGAACTAATAGGCGCGAATACGGTTTATCAGAAAGGATCGTCCACCGCTGAAGGGGCGAAATCGGATCGGATCATTTCCAGGATTTCCCTGCCCATGGCCAGCCCCAGGTCAATGAAATCAGGTCCGTATTCACGGCCGCTGGGGGTGCGGAAGGTGTCGCGAATGCGTTCCACAGCAGCCAGGCCATTGGGAAACCGTTTCAGGAAATCATCCAGGCTGGGATTCAGGCAGGCCACCATGTCCCACAGCATGTACCTGAAATTATCCGGCCCCCAGCGGAACTTGTCGGCATCGTACAGGGCATCGGAAAGTAGCTGGCCCACGGGCGTGGCCATGGGCCGGGGGACTTTAAAGGCCACATGGTTGGTAATGGCCGCGCATACTGCCGCTACTTCACCATCAGTCAAAGGGAATTCCGCCAGGATCCCGGCTGCGCGTTTAGCGCCTTTTTCGGCATGGTCCGGCCGGCCGCGGCGGATATCGTGGAGCAGGCCGGCGCAGTGCGCCAGGAGGACCCGGCGGGACAGGTCCCCTTGACCACCGGAAGCCCCGCTGCTTTCCAGAATAACCAGGGCGCCGGCATCTATGGTCACCCTGCGGGAATGGCCCAGGCCATGGCCCAGGCGCAAATCCTCCTCCCTGGCCACCAGGGCTTCGAGCTGGGCCAGCATGGGCGCCTCCCGCAAAAACGCCTCAGACTGCGCCACTGCATCGGCACAGGTTTCATAGAATCGCGGTTGGGGATAGCGGTCCACGATCTCCCGGGCCCGGGAGCGAATCGGCGCATAAATATTCGTCATGGCATCACAAAAAAAAGGGGCGCCGGCTGCCCACGGCGGCCGAGCCCCTAGCGCTTACGCTTGATCGCAGGTTGGTTAAGGAGTCAGGAACTGGTGCCACCCAGCTCAAAAGGAGCACCGCAGACCTTCCAGCACCCGTCCTCCTTGACGAGGGTCAACTCCTCTTCCACTTCGTAGGTTTCCCCCAAACGAAAGATCTGACCCACCCAGGTAAACACCGGATTGATATTGCGCTTACGGTGGGCATTCAGGGTAACCTGGGCGTGGGTATCGTCAATTTCGTGAACCTCAACCTCAGGATGGATGAGCTTGCTGCGCATGAATCTAGGGGTGAAGCCCATATTCTCACCCAGTTGTTCCTGATTCTGGATGAACGCTGCGACTATGCCGTTCTCGTCCTCTCCTGCCAGGTCCTTGCACAGGCGCTTGGCCATGGCCGGATCCAGGGCATAATAGGCCTTGCTGAATTCCAGCGCCGCTTTGCGGGGAGAATCCATGCCATCGGCAAAGACAAAAGCCACCTGCAGGACAATTCCCAACAACAGGGTCAGCACAATCGTCGTACTGCGATTATCACCATTCATGGACGCTTCCTCCCTTGGTTGATCGTTTCACTGGTGAAAGCTCCGATACCATAGAATGGCTCAATGTACAACCTCAAGGTTGGTCGGGGGGTTGTCCAGAAGGCCTTGGCCCTAGGCTGAACGGCGCAGTTTTTTAGAGTAGTTGGCAGCTTCGATACCGGCCACGCAGCCCTCGCCCACGGCCTTGGCCATCTGCCAGGGCGGGCCGCAAATGTCGCCGGCGGCGTATATTCCGGGCAGGTTGGTGGCCTGGCCCCGATCCACGGCGATATATTTCATCTCCGCGTCCAGCTGCACGCCCAGCAAACCGGCCAGTTGCATCAACCCCTTGGCGCCCAGTTCGATGAAAACTCCGGACACCGCGAGTCGCGAGCCGTCTTTCAGGGATATCTCCTCCACCTGTTCCGCGCCCTGGATGGTTTCGATTTGGGCACCTTCATGCAGCACTACCGAACTGGCTTTCAATTTTGCCTGGAGGGGTTCGGCGGCCTTGATTTCCTTATAGATGAGATGGACTTCCCCGGCGATATCCGCCAGGGTCAGGGCGCCATCCACGGCGGCACTTTCATCCCCCACCACGGCGACCTTCTCGCCTTTGAAAAAATTGCCGTCGCAGTCCACACAGTAGCTGACCCCCCGGCCCAGGAACTCTTTTTCACCAGTCACACCCAAGCGGGTGCGGTGGGTCCCGGTGGCGATGATCACCGAAAGGGCCTCGATGGTATCACCGCCCTCCAATTCCAGGACAAAACGGTCTACATGGGGCTGGATGCCCAGTACATCCTCGGACCGGAAATGGGTTCCGAAATTTTTGGCCTGCTCCTGGCCCAGTCGCAGCATGTC
>Ga0180436_10003574_pt1 | contig 14247 bp, 10 predicted proteins | sample SS_ome_2_FD_132434 | JGI IMG/M metagenome (GOLD analysis project Ga0180436, IMG submission 132434) | Hypersaline lake sediment archaeal communities from the Salton Sea, California, USA - SS_3_S_2 metaG | ecosystem: Environmental > Aquatic > Non-marine Saline and Alkaline > Hypersaline >...
AGACTGAGCGACGAGACACTGGTCGGGATCATCGCCAACCCCGCCTCCGGCAAGGACATTCGCCGGTTGGTGGCCAGCGCGACGACGATCGACAACCGCGAAAAGGTCTCGATTATCCAACGCGTTTTGGCCGGACTGGGGGTGATGGGCGTCGACCGCGTGGGGATCATGCCCGAGGCCTATCGCATGGGGCAGCGCGCCATCAAGAGCATGCCCCCGCTGGATCATCCCCTGCCGCAGGTCGAGATGCTCGACATGGCCGTCACCGAGCGCGCCGAGGACTCGATTGACGCCACCCGCGCATTGGTGGCTTTGGGCGCCCGTTGCCTGATCGTTCTCGGCGGCGACGGCACCACCCGCGTGGTGAGTTGCGCCTGCGGAGAGGTGCCGCTGCTGCCGATCTCGACGGGTACCAACAATGTACTGCCCACCTTTGTCGAGGGCACCATCGCCGGGCTGGCGGCGGGCGCCGTGGCGCAAGGTCTGGTCAAGCTGCCCACCGTGGCGATGCGCCACAAGTGGATCCAGGTCCTGGTGAACGGTGAACCACGCGACCGCGCCCTGGTGGATGTGGCCGCCGTACATGGTCAGTTTGTGGGGGCACGCGCCATTTGGGGTCTCGAGAACCTGCGCCTGGTCATGGTCACACGCGCGGCGCCGACGAGCATCGGCATCTCGGCCATCGCCGCGGCCGTCGAACGGTTGACGCCCAGCGAGCCTCGCGGTATGGTTGTGAACCTGGCGCAGCCGGGAGAGACGCCCTGGCGCACCGTGCGCGCACCGTTGGGGCCCGGCCTGATCCCGCGCATCGGCCTGGCAAGCGCAGAGACGATAGAGGTCGGGCAGGCGCACGAGGTCGTCGTCGACGAGCCCTGGGTGCTGGCGCTCGACGGCGAACGCGAGGTCCTGCTGCACCCAGGAGACCATTTGTCGCTTTTGTTGCGCGACGACGGACCCTGGATCATCGACAGCGGGCGCGTGATGGCGCAGGTGGCGGCACAGGGAACACTGTCAGGGGTATGAGGGCCATCGTGGCCCACTGATATTGATCCATAGCAGACGAGTGGAACGGGAGGAAAGGCCATGAAGCAGGCGGATATCGCCATCATCGGCGCGGGACCTGGCGGGTACGTGGCGGCGTTGCGTGCATCGCAACTGGGCGCCAAGGTGATCTGTATCGAAAAGCAGTGGATGGGCGGCGTGTGCCTCAACTGCGGTTGCATCCCCACCAAGGCCCTCTTGCGTAGCGCTGAGGTGTTCAGCCTGGTGCAGGAAGCCCAGCAGTTTGGCGTGATGGTCGAGGGCGCGACCCTCGATTGGTCCAAGGCCATGACCCACAAGAAAAAGACCGTCAGCCGCATGACTCGCGGCGTCGGCATGCTCCTCGACAAGGCCGGCGTCGAGGTGCTGATGGGCGAAGCGCGGTTCACGCGAGCCAACACCCTCACCGTCACGGGCGAGGACGGCGAGGAGACGGTTCAGGCGGACAAGATCATCATCGCCACCGGCTCGCGCCCCCTGATCGTGCCGATTCCGGGGCTGGACGGCCCCAACGTGATCACATCCCTTGAGGCGCTCGAGATGGAGACGCTTCCCAAGAGCCTCTGCATCATCGGTGGTGGCGCCATTGGTCTGGAGTTCGCCAGCATCATGAACGCCGCCGGCGTCGAGGTGACCATCGTCGAGATGCTCCCCTCGCTGGCCCCGCTGATGGACGAATCGATCGGCAAGGGCCTGGCGCGAGCCTTCAAGCGCAAAAAGATCAAGATCATGACCGAGACCCGCGTCACCGGCATTGAGGACAGCGCCGAGGGCTGCGTGGTCACCGTCGAGGATTCCGACGGCAGCGAGACCGTCACAGCGGAAAAGGTGCTGGCCTCGATCGGGCGCGCCCCCAACGTCGAGAATCTGGGGCTGGAGGTATTGGGTATTCAGCCAACGCGCAAAGGCATTCAGGTGGATGACCGCATGCGCACCGCCGTGCCCGGGGTCTATGCCATCGGCGATGTGGCCCTGGACGGCCCGATGTTGGCCCACGTGGCCTCGCATCAGGGCGTGGTGGCGGTCGAAGATGCCATGGGGTTGACGGCCTCGATGGATTACACTGCCGTTCCGGCCTGTATCTTTTCGCAGCCCGAGGCGGCCGGCGTCGGTCTGACCGAGGCCCAGGCCAAAGAGCAGGGCATCGCCTACAAGGTTGGCGAGTTCCCGCTCAGCGCCAACGGCAAGGCCGTCGCCATGGGCGAGACATTCGGCCAGATCAAGGTGATCGCTCGCGAGGCGGACGACGCCGTCATCGGCCTACACATCCTGGGCCCGCACGCCAGCGATCTGGTGCTCGAGGGCACGCTGGCCATCGAACTCGAGACGACGCTGCACGAGATCGTGCACACCATCCACGGCCACCCCACGCTGGGCGAGACCATCGCCGAGGCCGCCATGGCCGCCGACGGTCTGGCGCTGCACATCCCGAAAAAGTAGGGCGCACCTTGCGAGACACAACATCCCCGCTACCTCAAGGTAGCGGGGATGTTTTCCACTTGTGGCCTGTCTCTAGGTCAACTCGAGAGTCAGTATCTCGTATGCGTGCGGCTTGAGCTCCCAGGTGAATGACTCTCCCAGGTCACTGAGACGTGATTCGACCACGCTAACATTGTCGGGATCGCCTGGCGAGTTCATCGCCATACCGTCTACGTGATAGAGCGAGGCCAACTGGCCCTCGGCTTTGACCAACGCATCCTGCACACATATGTCGACATCAATCGGCTCGGCCTCGCTGCGATTGACCATCGAGATATGCAGCTTCTTGGCATCAGGATCCAGCGTGCAGGAGCAATCGAGGTACGGCATGTCGAACATCCGTCTCTTGTGATCGCTAAAGCGATCACAGGCAACCCAGGCATCGAGCGCCAGCGGTCCGCTGTGGCGCACCTGCATCCAGAGCGGCCAGTAGACGGGCTCTCGCCAGGCCCCCTGGTCGTTCACCATCACCAGCCCCACGACATTGATCGACTGCGCCACCGTGGAGAGCGTGATCTGGTTGCAGCGCCGCTGCATGATGTTTAGGAAGCTAGCGACAGCCAGCGCTTCGCGAAGGTGATAGGTTGGGCCAAAGGGGCGGAACTCGGGATGATGTCGCATCATAGTATCGGTCGGCGCCGCGTTCCACTCGGTGCAGGCCACTTTGAGGTCTCGCGGCGCGCCCTTGCGCGGCTCGGGTCGCTTGTGCTTGACGGTCTGGATGATCTGGTGGATCAGACCGATGAGTTGCCCGGCCTCGTCGGGACCGGACATGATCGCGGTCCAGGGGTCATCACCTGATGGCTCGTTCCAATAGGTGTGAAATGCAATATAGTCGACATAGGGCGCCACCTCGGGAATGACAGTTCGCGCCCAATCGGGGTTGTAGTGATCATGGCCGCCAACCGCGATCATCTTGATACTCGGGTCGAGGCGGCGCATCACCTTGGACCACTCCCGGGCCTCCTCTGCATAGCCGGTCGCTGTGCTGTGCCCAATCTCCCAGGGACCATAGTTCTCATTGCCCAGTTGCCAGTATTTGACCCCAAAGGGATCCTCATAGCCGTGTTGCCGGCGCAGATTGGCGAACTGGGTATCCCAAGTGCTGTTGCAGTACTCGAGCCAGGAAAGTGCCTCGTCCAGCGAGCCAGTGCCCATGGCGAGGTTCATGTGCGGCTCGGCGCCCACTCGACGACACCACTCGATGAACTCGACCGTGCCAAAGTCGTACGACGCCGGCCAGCCAAAGTGCAGGTCGATCTTCTTGGGGCGCGCTGCTTTGGGGCCGACACCATCCATCCAGTGGTAACTAGTCCCAGTGCATCCCCCGGGCCATCGGACGAGCGGCGGCTTGAGGTCGGCGACCATTCCCGAGACATCCTGGCGGATACCGTAGGTATCGGCAGATGGGTGTTCCGGATCGTAGAGCCCACCCTCTGAGCAGCCGGCGCGCCGGCACATAAACTGACCATAGATGTTGGGGTCGATCCGCCCTGCAATACGTTCCGGGTCTATCTTGATGCGAGCCTTCATGGTTCTCCTTACTAGCCCTTGACACCGGTAAAGACGATGCCCTGGATAAAGTACTTTTGAGCGAAGAAAAAGATGACCATGGAGGGGATCATGGCAGTCAGTGAAGCAGCCATCAGTAGGTGCCACTCGGTGTAGTACTGGTCCTGGAACGACTGCAGTCCCAACGCGATGGTAAAGTTGTCTTGTGAGTGCAAATAGATCAGCGGCAACAGAAAAGCGTTCCACGAGCCATTGAACTGGAAGATGGCGACAGCCGCCAGAACAGGCGCTGCCTGCGGCATAATGATGCGGGCGTAGATACCAAAGATGCTGGCACCGTCGATCCGAGCGGCATCGTCCAGGTCTAGAGGAATGCTCATAAAGAACTGACGCAGCAGGAACGTGGCGAAAGGCCCGCCCAGCCAGTGCGGCGCGATCAGCGGGATGAACGTGTCAATCCAGCCCAGGTGCCGGAACAGGATGAACTGAGGGATCATGGTGACCTGATAGGGAAGCATCAAGGTCGCCAGCATGATGACAAAGACCGCGTCCCGTCCTCGCCAGCGCAGGCGGGCAAAAGAGTAGGCAACCAGCGAGCAAGAGACAACCTTTCCGATGACGCTGAACAGCGTGATCTGCGCCGTGTTGTAGATGTACCGCGCAAAGGGCAGCACCTCGAAAACTGTACGATAGTTCTCCCAGTGCGCCGGGCTAGGGAACCACACGGGCGGGAACAAGAACACGGTTCCCAGGTCTTTGAGCGATGTCGACAGCATCCACGCCAACGGCACCATCAACACACAGCCGCCCAGAACCAGAACGACGTGGATCAACGCTTTTGACGGGCGCAAACGCCGATGATAGCTTGCTGGCAGGGCGGCCCCAACATCCGGCGCAGAGGTCGTGTCAGCCATGCTATTTCCCCCTCACTTCGCCGGTGTAGAACACCCACAGATTGGACGACCTCAGCACAAACAGTGTCAGAACCAGAATGTAGACAAATAGAATCCAAGCGAGCACCGATGCGTACCCCATCTTGAAATACTGGAACGCATTGCGGTAGAGATAGAGCATGAAAAAGAGCGTCGCATTCTTAGGGCCACCACTGGTCATGATCAGCGCCTGGGTGAATACCTGTAGGGACTGGATTATCCCAGTCACCAGCTGGTAAAAGAGCACTGGCGTGATCATGGGGATGGTGATCTCGAAAAGCTTGTGCCGCCACTTGGCACCGTCGACATCGGCCGCTTCGTAAAGCTCCGTCGGGACGCCCTGCAGTCCGGCTAGATAGACGATCATACCGCCCCCGACGTGCCACATCGACATGATGATCAGAGATGGCAGAGCCCATTCGGCGTCTCCAAGCCAGGCTGGGCCTCGGATACCAACCAGTGCCAATAGGGCATTCAGCAGCCCATAGTTGGCGGAAAAGATCCAACGCCAGAGCATGGCCACAGCCACACCAGAGAGAATCGACGGCAAAAAGTAGATCGTGCGATAGTACTGAAGGCCCTTGATGTCTGCGTTCAACAGCAGCGCCACTGCCAAGCCAAACACAATCTGCAGAGGCACGCTCACAAAGGCATAGATCGTCGTAACCTTGAGCGACTGCCAAACGAGGGGGTCGCCAGAAACTGCAAGAGCGAAATTGTCCAATCCCACCCAGCGTGGCGGCTGAACGATGTTATAGTCGGTCAGTGCATAGTAGGCGGAAGCGATCATCGGGCCGGCCGTAAAGACGATGAACCCAAGAATCCACGGTGAGGCAAAAAGCCAGCCACTGATCTCTTCCAGCCGACGATACCCCGACCTACCGTGTGCCGTGATCGTTTCTTCGGACATAGTGCGCCCCTTGCAAGACGCGGGGCCCGCCGATATCGACAGGCCCCGCGCAGGATTGGTCTAGCGGCTGACGATCTTGTTGACCTCTGTAGCGATGTTCTGGCAGACCTGTTCCGCTGGCCGTGAGCCGTCCCAGAGATAGTCGAGTTCGGTGTTGATCACCTGATCGATCTGAGCGCGATCCTTGTGCGCCGGCAGGGCACGCGCCTCGCCGCGCAGGAGCATCTCGGGGAACACCGAGTTGACGCCAAAGCTATTGCACTTGGGGCACTGATAGGTCTTGTACCACTCTTCCTCGACCAACGACTTGCGCGAGGGATGCGCATAGCCACGGCTGATACGAAGGCGCTGGCCCTCCTGGGAGCAGATGAATGCTGCCAGCTTGTAGGCCGCATCGTATTCCTTGCTTCCCTTCCAGATGGACGTCCAGCCAATGAGCAGCTGGGTCATTCGGATGCCCTTGTCTGACTTGGGCATGGGAGCTGCGTCAAAGCGGAAATCCTCGATACCACGTAGGCCGCCGAGACCACCACGAGCACCGGTGAAACCACCTAGCTTGCCGGTCTGGAAGCGCTCTCCCTGGCTAATCTCGGCAAGAGCCTCGGGTCCGGGGCACACACCGTGTTCCACGATGCTGTCCTGAATCCACTGCATGGCCTCAATAGCCTCTGGCTCGTCGAGCGTGCACTTGCTGCCATCTTCGCTCATCTCCAGCCCGCCATTGCTCCAGACCCAGATGCGCCAGGCCGGGCGACCAAAGCCGTATGATGTGGTCAGGCCGTTCTCAACCTTTGTCATCTCTTGGGCGCTCGCCAGCATCTCTGACCAGGTGGTGTCCCAGTCAGGCAGTTCGAGCCCTTCGGCCTCAAACATGTCGACGTTGTACCAGTATCCCACCGGGGCACCGTCGTTGGGCAGGGCCATCATTTCGCCCTTGTACAAGCAGGCATCGACATGTGCCTGGAAAAAGTCGTCGAACTGGGTGATTTCGGGCTCTGCAGCGATATAGTCGTCCAGCGGAACATACACGCCCATGTCTGCCAATGACCCGAAAAAGTCGAGCGACTTGAAGCAGTCGGGCAGGATGCCTCCCGCCAGCATGGTCATTACCTTGTCGTTGTACTTGCTACCGTATCCTGTACCGGCAGGCGCATAGATGCCCTCAACGTCGTCGTACATCTCGTTGAACGCCTCAAACACCGGCGCAAAGTCGGCATCCTCATTGGGCGATCCGGGCACCATGAAGCTGACCTGAGTCGCGGCTTTGGGAGCAGGCGTGTTGGTTACCACCTTCTCCACGACCTTTTCTACGACCTGAGGAGTGCCCTCAATCACGACAGTCTCTTTGACCACCTGGGTGACGACCTTCTCCACCTCTTTCTCGACCATGACCGTCTCTTTGACCACTTCTGGTTGACAGGCTGCCAGAACCACCGCGCCCGATACGGCACCTACCGCCTTGACGAAATCGCGTCGACTAAAGTGCTTCTTGTCCATCTCTGTACTCCTCCGATTCCATGACCACTAGTGTAGCGAAGGGTGAGCAACAACACCAGCGTGCCCTCTTGGCCATCACACACAGAGTATCCTTGCAGGGCGACGATGGGTGTGGTATAACGCCAATGCTCAGGCCAGCAGCGCAGTACGCCATGCACATCTGGTACTGTGACTATAGCAGAGAGGCAGGCTCATTTGGGCATTGGTTGGACAACAATCGGCTGTGAGACGGACATAGCATGACCAACGAAACGTCGCTTGGTCGCTTCTGCACTGTGCTGGAGCAAGCGCTGCAGTCACTCTATGACCCGGCCGCGCTGATGCGTTCGGGGCTCATTGAGTGGCTGAATCTGTCGTCCGAGCATGCTACGCCGATGCGCTTGCAGAACCTGATCGCCTCAGAAATCGACCTACTCAAGCCTGCTGCCGGGGTTCCCGCTGACACGCCTGGCTGGCGCTACTACCACATCCTCACTCAGCGCTACCTGGAGCAGCTTTCCACCGACGAGATTGCACGCAACCTGGCTGTCTCTGGGCGGCATGTTCGGCGTCTTCACCCCCAAGCCCTTGATGCTTTGGCAAGTCAACTCGCTTCGCGCCACGGTCTGCACCCGCCAGAACATCAGGATTCCTCCGTGGCCGAGGGTGACGAGATGGGACGCACGCGGGAGTTCGAACTGGTCTCTGAGAGGCTTGGGAATGCCCCGGTGCGACTGGACCGTCTGGTGGCGGGGACTGTAAGCGTGGTCATGCCGCTGGCGAGAGAGCATGGCATCACCATCGAGACGCAGATCGCCCACGAGGTCGGCGGCTTGACGCTGGCCGGTACCCCATTGCGCCACGCCCTACTGACCGTCCTCTCAGAGTTGCTCCGCTCGCTGCGGCAAGCCACGCTGTCGCTGACTGCGGCCATCAGAGGGGAGCAGATTCACATCACGCTCTCCGTCGTTGGGGCTGCAACTGCTACACAGTCGCTGACCGATGCTATTGAGGTAGCTGGTGCCCTGCTTTCAGTAGCCGGAGGTGACATTTCCCGATCGACCGACTCTGGGTGGATGACGATAGTGCTGCGTTCGCCAGTCACGACCCGCAAATCGATCCTGATCATTGACGATAACGAGGACGCCTTGCGGCTGTTTGAGCGCTTTATGGTCGATTCACCTTATCGCATGGTTGGCCTGAGTGCCCCAGAACGGGCAATCGAGATAGCACTGGAAGTTGGACCAGCTGCCGTTCTGCTCGACCTGATGCTGCCGGGAATGGACGGATGGGAGCTCCTAGCACACCTGCGCGAGCTTCCCGAGCTATCCTCCACGCCAATATGGGTCTGCTCCATCCTTCCCCAAGAGGAACTGGCCCTAGCGTTGGGGGCAGCCGGACTCCTGCGCAAGCCGGTCAGTCGTGAGACACTCCTCCAGACCCTGAGCCATCTTCTCGCCTAGCACCTCCTGCTATCTTGACCAGCGCCTCGATACCGGCAAGCACCTGCGATACCGAAAGGCCGCCGCCCCGCACCAGGCTGATCGCCTTGCTAACGATTGGTTGCCCGGCCGGATCCTGCGCCGAGGTGACCAACACGGGTATGTCGCCTGCCAATGGATGGTCATTCCTCCATTCCAGGAAAGCAAAGCCGTCCATCTGGGGCATCACCAGATCCAGCAGTACGACATCGGGCGGCTCTCGCTCGATCGCGCGTATGGCCTCCTCTCCATCGGTCGCACGCACAACCTGATAGCCTCTATCAGCGGTCGTGAGCATGCGATGGAACAGTCGCAGCGCATCGGGCTCGTCATCCACGACCAGCACCGTCTTTCCCGGTAAATCTAGCCGCTCCAATGCCGAGAGAAGTCGCTCGCTCGAGACGGGTTTGACCAGATGGTCACTCACCCCCATGTTGGCCGTTAGGCCCTGCACTGGTGGAAAGGCGCAGGTGATGGCTGGGGTGCCATACGGCAGGGCAGTTCCGCGGTACAGCCTATCCCACAGGGCAGAGTCGCCGGTCGCGTTGACCAGGAGCGCTTGCGCCGGATGGGCACCCATTTCGATCACAGCGGCATCCAGGCTCGAAACGCTGACCAACTCGACCTCATCGACGTAGCGGTGTAGCATGCGTTGCAGTTCCTGATGCGGATCCAGGACCACATAGCGAGGTCGCAGAGGTCCGATCAACGACTGTGGCTGATGGTGTCTCTCAGGTGCACCGACATGGTCTTGGAACCAGCGCCGGTAATCGCCCTTCAGTTCGCCCGGTGGATGAACCGGCAAGTGAAAGACAAAACGCGTACCCACCCCCAGGATGCTCTCTACCGTCATCCGACCGCCATGCAACTCGACAAAAGCTTTGCTGATCGAGAGCCCCAGTCCACTGCCCCCGTGTTTCCTCCGCAGAGAGCTGTCGAGTTGCTCAAAAGGCCTGAACAACCGCTGAAGGTCATCCTCAGCAATGCCAGGCCCCGTGTCTATCACCGCGATCACCACATCCGAGCTTTCTCGCCTCGCCTCGACAGTCACGCCTCCCTGTTCGGTGAAGCGACCGGCGTTGCTCAGCAGGTTGATGATCACCCCTCGAATGCGCGTACGGTCGCAAAAAACACGTGGCAGGTCCTCAGCCAGGTCAAGCTCCAACTTTAACCCCTTGCCGCGAAAGAGGGGCCGAACGGCCGACGTAGCCGTCTCAATCACGTTGCTGATCGGCACGTGTTCTTTGACCAACGCCCATCGACCGGCCTCTATCTGGCTAAGGTCCAGAATATCATCAATCAGGCTCGAGAGATGCTGGCTGTTGCGATGAACAACTTGTAGGTCAGCAAGCAATAGAGGCGGGACCTGCGCACCATAGCTCTGGGGCGCATTGAGTATGTTCTCCGCAAAGCCCACAATCATATTGAGCGGCGTCCGCAGTTCGTGACTCACATTGGCTACAAACTCCTCCTTGACGCGCCGCGCATCCTCTGCGACCCGCCGCATCTCGGCCAGCCGATCGGCTAGACGCGTCATTTCGACCGTGGCCTGCACAAGGTCAGCCTGCGTCTCTTTGAGTTGTAGTCGCTGATCGCGCGCCGATTCGAGTTGCTCGCGAAAATCACGATACGTGCGCCAGGCATTGCTCTGGATATTGACAAGATGTCCCGATAGCGCCCAGCTCAGGAGCGTGGCGCCCCAAACCAAGAGCAGAGTCACGAGGCGGGCTAGCGGGGTGCCGATCGGCGAGAGCATCAGCGCCAGGGTGATGACCGCAGCGAGCAAGGTGGCCCCGGCGGGCTCCAGCAATAGCGCCGCCAGAACGACCGGCAGCAGCAAGAGAGCAAGTGTCGCCTCGGCCGGAGCCACCAAGGGTACTGCCAGAGTAGCCGCCAGCCACGCCAGCACAAGGACCCAGCGGGCAGCCCGCTCGTTGCGCAACGAAACGGCCATCGACAGCGCACCCAAAAGCGCCAACCCGAATCCGAGTGTCTGCACCTGCGTCTCCAAACGCATCAGATGCGTGGCGGCGTACAGCAGTGTGCCCACGACGACGGTCCCTGGCATCAGCCAGCCCGTGGCGCGTTCGCTCAGGTCGGCAAGCACCTCGTCAGTCGAGCGAAAATGTGCCCATAGGCGCTCAAAGGTCATGGCGCTCCCCTGGTATCCCCGTGCGAAAGGGTAGATGCCGTGAGTATAGCTGGCGATCGAGGGTGACGCCAGGTTCCACTGTCCGCCAGTCGATTGCGAACCCGACGCCGACAGGCCGCTCCTGCGGCATTCAGACAGGATTCTGCGCATACCGCGCCGCTTGCGTATCGACGACGCCTTTGGCGACAGTGGCAACTAGCATCTCGGCTCAGAGCGCGTGACTGGCCAGTTGTGCCCACAGGCGTATGACTCCGAGAAGCGAACGGTGGCTGATTGACAGCGATCTGGCCGAACCCCATCTTCAGGCCGAAAGTGGAGGAATCTGCCGCGCCCTATCCTAGCCACCGGCGTCCCGTGACCATGGGACGTCGGCTCTGCGACCAGGGTCTGCTGGCACCCGACAGGAAGCGCGTCTACCTGACCAGACTCTTGCCCAGCGGGCGCCGCGAGGAGACGGACGAGACAGACTGGCCACGTGGCCGCCTATCTCTCTCGCAGATCCCTCTCCGCCCACGCCTCGGCTGGCACGAGCTTGCTGTACCAGCCTTTGATGTCGAGCACCGGCGTGCCGTCAATCATGTCGACACCCTCGATGGTGAGAACGTTGTCCTCGATGCCCACCAGCCGTGCCACGGTCATGCCGATAGGATTGGGACGGTGCGGCGAGCGCGTGGAAAACACGCCACGCTCCGTCTCGCTCCAGGGCGTCCGCGTGAGCAATGTGCAGCCGCGCGAAAGATGAAAGTGAAACAGCACCACGATGTGGTCATGCTCGCCTAGGTTCTGCAGGCCCTGCGCATACTCGGGGTAAATCTCGATGGTGGCCCGAACCCCCTCTCTCAGCACCGATTGCGGGGGCGCATCACCAGGGCTGGCATAGGGCGAATGGACGGAGCCGATAGAGCGTAGAGTGATCTCGGGCATGGGGCTCCTTGAGTATCGAGCGCTGAACAGAAAAACGCCCCCGAGCCTGGACCCGGGGGCGTCGTCGAATGGCGACTAGAGACGGCCGAGTATCTCGGCCTTTTTGGCGTCGTATTCTTCCTGGGTCACCAGTCCGTTGTCGAGCAGCTCTTTGAGTGTCTTGAGCGCCGCAACGGGGTCCTCGGCCGGAGCCGCCGGCTGGGCGGGCGCCTGCTGCTGCTGGCCAGCGTTGGCAAAGGTGTTAGCCATCACCTGAGCGGCGGCCATGCCGCTGGCCATGCCCAACCCGACCTGCGCCGTATCGGCCGCTGCCCCTGCCGGCTGATTGGCGGCATCGCCGATCGCCCGGGCCGTCTTGAACTTCATATAGGCGTCCATGTCGCCCACGGCGCCGATGGAGGCGGCCTCATCGATCGCGGCGCTGGTCTCTTCCGTCGGGCTGACCGACATGATGTAGAGCGCCTTGAGGGACAGGCCGATGGCGGCAAAGTCATCGCGCAGCTTGATCCGGGTGGCCGCCGAGATCTCTTCAAACATTCTGGGCAAGTCCAGAATAGAGGTGGCGTTCTCGCCCAGCATGTCGGTGAGGCGATTGATGATCATCGAGCGCATATAGTTGCTGACGTCTTTGGTGGAATAGTAACCGCGCGCCCCGACCATCTGCCCCACAAACTGCTGCGGATCGCTGACGGCCATCGAGTAGGTGCCATGCGCGCGAACGCGCACCATGCGCAGCACCGAGTCGCGCAGGGTGATCGGCTCGGGGGTGCCCCAGCGCTGATCGATCATGTCGCGCGTGTTGACGAAATAGACCTCGGCGGTAAAGGGCGTGTTGCCGCTAAACACCTTTTTCACCAGGCGAACAAGCAACGGAATGTTGGCGGTGGTGATGGTGTGGCGACCGGGGCCAAAGCTGTCGAGCGCCTTGCCATCGCGGAAGAACACAGCCACCTGCCCCTCGCGCACCACCACCTGTGACCCAATGCGAAAGTCACCGGCGCCGTGCTCGGGGATACGATGGACGATCTCGTTGGTGCCCATATCGGGGCACTGAACGACGTCGATAATCCTTGCCATGGGGTGATCTCCTTTTCCCGTGGCGGCCGTCATCCGGCCAGAACAACATCCTGACGTTCGCTAAAGGTGGTGTTGAGATCCTGAAGACAGGCGACCAACTTCTTGGCCAAGGGCCTGACCTCGCCGTCGTTGGCCAGCGCGCTTTCGATCTCGTCGAGCAGCGCGGCGACGTCGTTCACGCCGCTGAGCAGCCCTTGGTCGAAATCATAGAGCCGATCCAGCGCCGCCTCGTCGACCTTGACGGCGTCAAAGAGACCGGCATAGCCATAGCTGGCGGTCTTGATGCGGTCGATGAGCAGCTGCAACTTGGTGCTGGCCCGCTCCAGGATCATCATCGCCCGCAGCTCGCCCTCCTCGACCATCTCGAGCTGCGCCGCGTCAAGGCGGGTCATCTCTTCCTCGAACTGACGCGCGACGTGCATGCGCAAGAGCTTGTCGGCATCGCGCCGCTGCTCTTTGGCCTTGTAGCCGCCATATCCCGGAATCTTGTTGGCCAGCTCCTCCAGCTTGCCTTCGGCGCCACTAATCTTTTCGGTCAAGTCACCAAGCATGGGGCACACTCCTTTGAGCGAGGGACCACTCGATCGAGGCGCATCACGCGCCCGTATCCAATACGTGCTCCAGCAACCCATTGTTGCGCATTACCATAATAGCGCATCCAGCGCCGGATGTCTATGGCCGGTCCGCGCGGCTAGATCAGCGCCACCACATCACGCGGGGCCAGCAACAGCGCCTGCCCCACATCCCGATCCAGCAGCACATCGCGCATCGGCCTGGGCAGCGCCACCATCTGCTTCTCGGTTGTCATGTTCATCACATAGGTCAGCGGTCTGCCATCCACCCAACGCACCTGCGCACTGACCCCCTCGGGCGTCTCGAGGGCACCCTCGATACCACATTCCGCCGCGACCTCGGGCAGGAAGCGCGCATAGAAGGAGGCCTCCATCCCCGCGCCCACGTAATAGGCGCGCCCCTTGCCGAACGTATTCATCGTTAGGGCGGCATAGGGCTCATACCAAGAGTTTGTGTAGCGCGCCAGCGTTTCGGCGCTAATGGGTTCAAGCATGTCGGCCCAGACGCAGGTATCATAGAAATCGCCGCGCCATGCGACCCGCGGTGTGGGGTCGATCTCGGCGTCGGTCAGCAGACAGTCATACTCGTGGATCTCGACCCCGAACAGCTCGGCCAGATCATCGGTGGGCAACGTCTCGGTGGGCACCAGGCCATCCTGATCGTTGGCCCCCAGCCGGAAAGAGGTGATCA
>Ga0180436_10003575_pt1 | contig 14245 bp, 13 predicted proteins | sample SS_ome_2_FD_132434 | JGI IMG/M metagenome (GOLD analysis project Ga0180436, IMG submission 132434) | Hypersaline lake sediment archaeal communities from the Salton Sea, California, USA - SS_3_S_2 metaG | ecosystem: Environmental > Aquatic > Non-marine Saline and Alkaline > Hypersaline >...
GGTAAGCTGTTGGGAATCGTTTAAATCAAAAATCACCCCCCTGCCCTCAGCAAGTAGTTCTTCAGCATGCCAGTAAGGAGTTGAAATAACTGCTGAACCAACGCCTACAGCGTAGGAAAGTGTTCCACTGGTAATTTGGGACTCGTTGAGATAGGGTGTAATATAAATATCACAAGCATACAGGTATTTAAAAAGATCCTGCTCGTTAATAAATTCATTCAGGAATATCACATGCTGCTCAAGATGCAGACTTTTAACCAGGCGCAATAAATAGATCCGGTATTCCTCGCCGGAATGCCGCAATACACTCGGGTGAGTTTTTCCTAAAATTATATAAATAAGCTCGGGGTACTTTTTAACCACTCCCGGTAAGGCCTTAATAACCGTTTCAATTCCTTTATTCCGCCCGATAAATCCAAAAGTAAGCAGCACTTTCCTGTGCTCAAGTTTAAACTCCTTTTTGGATTCATCCGGACTAAAATATATATCAGGTACTCCATGTTCTATGATTACGATCTTTTCCCTGGGAACATTATAGATTTCCACCAGGAATTTAATCGCTTTGTTCGTCATCACAACCAGCGTGTGGGCCATTTTGCATAACTCAGAGAGAACTGCCTTTTCATTATAGGAAGGATTTTTAAGAATAGTATGCAGGGTAACAATCAGAGGAATTTCGAGCCTGTGGAGCATTGGAAGTATATATACACCACTTTGTCCGCCATAAATTCCAAATTCATGCTCCAGGATACATAAATCGGCGCCACTCAGGTTAACATATTTGGCCGCCTTGATATAATCTTCCTGGTATTCCTGCCTGATGGTGAGTTTTACCTCTTGAGGGTAGTCATATTCGAGATCATTATCGTTCAGGGCGACAACAAAACCTGAGTTTTCAGATTCATTGATATCAGTCTTTACCAACATCGAGTTGAATAAATTCCTGGTGAAAGTGCCAATCCCACATTCCCTGGGTGGATATGTGCCAATGTAGGCTAGTTTCATATGAGATAATTTTAATACAATACAATATTACATCTACTGGAAATAGTCATATCTCCCTTAAAATCAGAGGCTGATAGTTCCTGAAAGCAGTAATCTAAGGCATTATCTTACTTTCGTTATTTTTTTCTTTGCGTTTTGAAGCCTTATCAGCTCTTTTTTCTTTTAGCGTTCTTGCAGCTATCTTTTTGCTGTTTTTAGTCTTTGTCTCTTTTGATTTTGACATTATTTTCTATTTTAAATTGGTTAAAGATTGATTCCTTCATACCCGCTTTTTATTTGGGTTGAAATCATTTTAAAACGTTTGTTTGCTTTGATCAGGTTAGATGTATGGGCAGGTACAATAATGGCTTCGCCCATACGTAAAATTGTCGATGAGTCTTCAATTATCACTTCAGCATCGCCCTCAATGATCTGAAGAAAAGTATCAAAAGGAGATGTCTTCTCTGGCAGAGTCTCTCCGGTATCAATAGCCAAAACACTTATATTTCCTGTTGTTTTTTGGAGAATGGTTTTACTGACCGCTGAATTGGGAATATACTCAAGGATTTCGATAAGAATGTGTGATTTCGATTTTTCAATTTCTGACTTTCCCATTTTAATGTATTTCTCAGGTAGCAGTAAAGGTACCTTTGAACACAGGGAAAAGTATTACACAATTGAAGATAAATATTACATCATTCACACATCCTCAAGGGTTCCTCTCCGTTTGTTTTTGAGCTTTTTAAAATGGGAAGGAGTGAGTCCGGTAATTTTCTTAAACTGATTGGACAGGTGGGCAACGCTGCTATAATGCATCTTATATGCAATTTCAGTTAAATTGAGTTCATCGTAAACAATCAATTCTTTTACTCTTTCAGTTTTGTGTGCCAGGTAAAATTTTTCAATCGTGGTACCTTTCACTTCGGTGAACAGATTGGACAGGTAGGTATAATCGTGATTGAGTTTTTCGCTAAGGAAATCTGATAGATTAACCTTGATCTGTTCATCTGTATAGTGGACCAGTTCAATAATTGCACTTTTTATTTTTTCTACCAGGATGCTCTTTTTATCGTCCATCAGTTGAAGTCCGGACTTTCTTAGCGCGGCATCCAGCTGCTCCAATTGTTCAGGCTGAATATTTTCTATGATATTGGCTTCTCCGATTTTTACATCAACATAATGCAATCCCAGTTTTTCCAATTCGGCTTTCACAACCATCTGGCAGCGAATGCACACCATATTTTTGATGTATATTTTCAATGAAAGCAGTTTTTATCGAAAGATACCCGAGGATCAAAGTTACGCTATTTTTAAGTGATGTTTGAATATCAGGCTAAATCCGATTTATAGTGTAGATAAAAGCTACTGTTTGATTGCCTGACTTTCATAAGAGATAAATGGCTCTCTTTGATATGGATCAGTTACCTTCTTAAAGTAAAATTTGCATTTCTAAAAGCAAAAAATTCAACAATCTCCGTCAAATCCCTCAATATATCCAGGTTAGATATTTCAATCACCTTGTCTACTAAAAGGAACCTTGCACGAACGTGCAGGGTTTTTTTATTGGTAGCGACCCAAGGTTTCTTTTAGTAAAGCATCTCCAAAATGGTACTCGCGAAGCCCGTAGGGCTGAGCAACACTACCCCCCCCCGCTACTAAGAAACCCCTGAAAACATTGATTTTCAGGGGTTTTTGCATTTATGGCCTCAGGCTTGATTGATAGGCCATGGAGGGAAAAAGGAATGGGTGAGTGAACCGAGCTTGCGAGCTCACCGAACTACTAGATAAAATATCTTTTGCTCATCGTTACAAAGAAAAGGATAAAGGCAATGCACAAGTAGACCAATATATCCCCAATTAATGAGTATGCTGTTGTGATACCCTTAGCTGGCAATTGGGAAATCATAATTTTATTATTGATATCGAAACTACTCATTTGAGAAGCCATTTTCCCGTAGGGATTGATTGCAGCAGAAAGACCAAATCTTGTTGACCTTAGCACAGAATGTCCTTGTTCAATAGCCCTGAATGCAGCCATTTTAGTATGAAGTGGGTCAATTCCTCTCCAATCCGATGAAGGAACAGCAACGATATCAGCTTTCAGATTCCCATACTCCTTTGCCAAATATGGAAAGTCATAATCATAACAAATAACCCCTCCAAGATTCGTCCCCTCAACATTGAATGTTTGCAAAGGCTCTGTCCCTTTAATAGCTGGCTCGCCGGGTACAGGCTGGTGTTTAAGGTAGGTATTAAGGACATGCCCTTTCGAATCAATAAGTAAATACTTATTCTCATACATAAAGGGAGATTCGGAAATCAAAAGAACGTAAGAAGCAACCAGCGTTACCTCTGTGTTTTGCGCAAGCTGTTTTATTGAGTCTATCCACGATTCTTCATTAATAGCCTTGAGATAGAACGCCCCTTCATTCCAGGCAACTATTTCTGCTCCAAAATCTGTTGCCGTTTTTGTTCTTTTGAATATTTCTTCAATGTCTTTTTCGTTTTTGTCCCAGGTAGGCAAGGGTATTCCTCCTACTTCAGAATCAGTCCCTACTGCCGCCAGGGTGATGGTATCAACTCCTTTAAAATTACTTTTTTCATAACGTAAGGCCCCAAATAAAATAAGCAGACTAAGAGAAGCTATCGGCAATATACATGTGATGAATGATCGTTCCTTTTTTACGAGAATATTTGCAATAGATATGTTTACCCAATAAATCATAAAACTCAATCCAGCCATTCCGAAAATGGAAATAGATTGCAGAACATAAATGCTTTCTTTTTGTGTATATGCTGCCACTCCCCAACTGGCCAGTGGAGTAAAAGTGTACTGAATCCATTCCAATACAACCATCATTGCCGGGAAGAGTAAAACCGAATACCTCCGGTCCTTGTATTTTGCCCAGATCAAATATGCAGGAAGGTGAAAAAGGCTAATAGGGATGGAATACATAAAGATAAGCATGTAAGGAATAGGAGGAGAAATAATCTTCATCACTATTATTGACCATGCTGCTATTAGGGCTAATACAAACAGGAGCCTCGATTTCAATCCTCGTGTAATGCTTAGATATATTAAAAAAGGCACCATTGAAAACCATCCAAGGATATCAATACTGATCGTCATGTGTGACAATGCCATTGTAAGTATGCCTGTCAGCAGAAACCAATGAGCCTTGATATTTTTAATATCAATCTTTAGGTTATGTCTGGTAAATTTTAAGCTTTTCATCATCTCTTGTTATTGATTACAATGCAAAGTTGAGGCATCTCAACATGCATTCCATTAACAAATGATAAAAAGCAGAGATCCTATTTCACTAATTCTTTTCTTAGTCGGCTCAGTGAAATGTTCGTGATTCCCAGATAAGATGATATGACGGAGTGGGGAATGGTATTTTCAAGTAAGGGGTATTGTTCCCTGAATTTCAGAAGACGTTCTTTTGCAGTCTGGGAAGCCATCCCTATTTCCTTTTCTACTTTATTTTTGAGTTCAATCCTTAAAACCCTATTCCCAAATTCTCTTATCTCCAGATTTTCAATCATAAAACCTTCAAACTTGTCCGCATCCATCGCTCCCAGTTTGAGTGTTGTTAACGCCTGGAAATTTAACGTGGATAGTCCATTGGCGGTCCGGGTGGTATAGGGAGATATAATGGAGTTTTCTGTAAAAAATGAAATCGTTATCTCCTCGCCTTCTGGACTGTAGAGAAAACTCCTGCATACTCCTTTTAATACAAAGTATTCACTATTATTTCGTTTGCCTTTTCTAAGGAATACTTCATCTTTCTGATAGTCAAAGATTTCAACTATATCAGTTATTGTCCCCAATGATTTATCAGACATTAGACTAATTTCTTGAATAATATCTCTAATCATATCTTATAGATAAACATGATATTCAAAAAAGGCATCAAAAAAGGCGAATTCATTTTATGCCAAAAATAAGCATTTCACTTCAACGAATCATTACTATAAAGGGGAAAGCTCTGTACTCATAATGATCAGCCCCCTCCTTCATTTTCTTCAGGTTGTAATCACTAAATCAAAGATTTCCACCACATCCTTCATCATAACGAGGTTAGATATTTCACTCACATAGTCTACTACCAGAAACCCGGTGCGAAAACGCACCGGGTTTCTGATAGTAAAGCATCCCCATATTGGACTCGTGAGGCCGTAGACCGGGCAGCACTGCCCCCGCTACCAAAGAAAAGAGGCTTTTGAAATTGTTCGCTGATAAGATGTGATTGGTTTTGAACAGGTTAATTTGTTATTTTTATCATGGATGCGTAAAACATCCATGTAAATAGCGACTGATTTTGAGAAAATCTTTCTGGATAATAATATGCATTTTCCTATTGGGGCCTTGTATGATTGATGCGCAGGATACATTAACCAAAAAGGAACTTAGAATACAGAAAGCGGATTTTCTCCTGCAAGACAGGCCCTGGACCATGGAGATTCCATTGTGGATCCCAGGCTTTGCCGGGTATTTCTCCTATGGCGATATAGATATTGAAGGTGAAGATGGTGTCGATCCTGAAAATCCCGTCGAAAATCCACCTGGTGGGTCAATTGGAAAAATATTCTCAAGGCTTTTCAACACAGATTGGAAATTGAATTTTTTTTACCTAACCAAGATAGCTTATGAAAGGCATCCGTTTATAGTTCAGTTTGATGCCATTACTGGTGCAGTAGGAGAGACAACAAAATTTTCATTTAATAACAATCAGTTAGTTAAGGCAAATTTCAGGACAACAAATCTCCGTCTTATCGGGGGCTATAAAATAATAAATACTCAATCCGGAACTGGAAAATTCCAATACGAATTATTTGGCTATACTGGTTTTAGAGCACATTTTCATAAGGTCCACTCAGACCTGAATAGCACAATAAACACCCTGGATATCAATCCAATTTGGTTTGAGCCTCTTATCGGCATACAGAATCAATTTACCTGGAAGAGATGGTTTGCTGTTGTGCAGGGTGACTACGGGGGTTATTTTGTGAAGGCAAAATACTCGATGCAATTTACAGCCTATGTATATTACAGGACTGGGAAAGCAACCTCCCTTAAGTTTGGATGGAACCATCTGTACCTGGATCAAAGTGGAAGCCTTCTGAGGCAGGAGTATGTGATCAATGCAACATTCTCAGGCCCAAGTGCCGGACTAGCTCTTCATTTCTGATTTTCCAAATATGGAGGCATTTTTAACATGCTCCATTACACTGGAACCTGTTGCACCACCCTATCATCGGTTTTTTCATTTCCTGACGTCAAAAAATGAGTCCTGAAAGCGGTTAGGGACCATTAGGTCGCTGCCCAAGGATCTGATGTACTCCACCTTTTCTTTCCGTCTATGAATTATAAGAATTCAATAGCTATAAAAGACTATAGATCGTTGAAATGAACATTCTTAGATTTAATTTGCCCACTTTTCACTAGCAAAATCTATATTCTTCGAAATAAGAAGATTATGCTCGACAGGGACTTGGCGGAGCTGTATGATGTTGAGACTAAAGTCCTCAATCAAGCTGTAAAGAGAAACAATGAAAGGTTCCCTGAAGAATTTATGTTTCAACTTACCATTGAGGAGTTTGAAGTCTTGAAGTTACAAATTGTGACATCAAGTTGGGGAGGTACCAGGAAAATGCCATATGCTTTCACAGAATATGAAGTGGCTATGCTATCCAGTGTACTACGCAGTAAGAAAGCAATTCAGGTGAACATCCAAATCATGCTTGTATTCTCCAAGATCTGAGAATTGCTGATGGATACGCTTAGTATGAAACTTGACATTGAAGAAATAAAGAAGCGTTTAAATGATCAGGATAAAAACCTAAAGCTGGTATTTACCTATCTGGATGAACTCATAGAAAAAAAGAGAAATCTTCCTCCACGCAATCAAATTGGCTACAGAAGAATGTCTGAAAAATAAAATTGGACAAATATGCACCCTAAATGAAAATATGTCCAAATTCTTGTTTCCTATGGACTATTCATAAATAGCAATAATTTCTGTATATAGCGTCTATTTGATCAGATTAGCCATGAAAACTAAATTCAATATTCCATTTTATGGTTGGATTTCTAAATATTTTAGACTATTTTTGGGTTGGATAACTAAATTCCGTGGAAAGATATGCTTTTAAGAACTTGATTGACTGGGTTAATAAACCCAGAAGAAAACCTTTATTGCTTCGAGGAGCAAGACAAGTCGGTAAAACCTGGTTGGTCGATGAATTGGGTAAACAAGAATTTAGCAACTATTTAAAGATTGATTTTGAGGAGAGTCCTGGATTTCAATCCATATTCGATGGTGAACTTGACCCCCAGCTTATATGTTCCGAGCTAGAGATAAGAACAGGAGTTGATATTGAAGCTAAAAAGACGCTTTTGTTTTTTGACGAGATTCAGGCTTGTCACAGGGCCATTATTGCTCTAAGATATTTCCATGAAAAAATGCCAGATCTTCATGTTGTGGCTGCAGGTTCACTCCTGGAATTTGTATTTAGTGAGATTTCATTCCCGGTAGGACGAATACAAATCATGGAGATTCAACCTATGAACTTCTCAGAATTCCTACTTGCCGCAGGGTATGGCAAAGCTGGGGAAATATGTAACAGTCCAATCACAGAAGTCTCAGATGCCACACATGAATTTCTGATTGAACAACTCAGGATATACTGGCTTGTGGGCGGGATGCCCGAATGTGTCAATGTATATTCCAATACAAACTCTATAAAATCAGCAACAGAGGTTCAGGATGAGATAATTGAAACCTATCAGCTGGATTTTAATAAGTATCAGCCAAAGACAGACATAAGCTGTCTTAAAACTGTTTTCTCGAGTGTTGCTGCTCACGTTGGAACGCAGATTAAATATACAGGATTAGCAAGTGATTTTACGATACCGACCATAAAAAAAGCCTTCGAAAGCATACAATTGGCAAGGATTGCTGCAAAAATAAAAGCAGTTGGTAGTCCTGGATTACCTCTGGAAGTCCATGCATCTGACAAGAAATTTAAGGGCATTTTCCTGGACATAGGCCTAATGAACCGTACGATAGGACTAGAATATAATGAGGCTTTTATCCACAAAAATTTAATTGCTATTAGTAAGGGGCAACTTGCTGAACAGTTTGTCGGCCAAGAATTTGAAGCAAAAAACAAAAGACAGCTCTATTATTGGGCCAGAGAAGCAAAAAATAGCAATGCCGAGATTGATTTCCTGGAAGTCCGCGACGGGAGGTTTATTCCGGTTGAGGTAAAAGATGGTCCTTCAGGTAGACTCAGAAGTCTCCATCTATTCAGGGATCAGTATGATCCGCCATATTCGATTGTATTTCATTCAGGCCCAACAGGAATCTTAAAAGATGAATTAATCGTGTTTCTACCTCTTTATTTTGCTGGTTCTTTTGCTCAATACGGATTTGATCTGGAGAGATTTATGAATCCTTGAGTCTAACTACACAATGGTTGGGATTTCAAAGTGTGAGAAAAAAAGCAATCACTTCCCGGACTCGTGAGTCTTTTGGCCAAGCAACACTACACTCGCTACTAAGAACCCTGTGAAACAATTGATTTCAGAGGATTTTTCTTTTTGTGGTAACAAAAGTGGTATCAAAATTAGCTGAACACTAAGGATACTCAAAACTACTGCCAGAAACGCGTCAAGCCAAATCGATCGTATAATTATCACCGTTCCCGCCCATACAGCAGAAAAAGCTTGAAAGTCAATATGATTGCTTTTTAAAGTCTGTTGTGATTGAATTTGACTGGTCCCTTTAAAACATGTTTCTGACAGATAATTCAAGGATGTAGTTGGTGGTTCTAATGTTTTCTTCGAGAGTATTTCGTCCTGCATCAAAATAGCCAGCGATCTGATATCTCCATCTCCTGTTTTGCTGATACCCTAAATGCAAACCAACCCTTAGCTGGGGAGCAAAAATCTCCTGGATGTCGTCATCATGAGGGATGAATATCTCTCCCCTGATATCCGTGAAGAATGTTTTATCAGAGAGGGTCCTGTTGTTTAAGGGAATCCTCATTTGAAGACGGTACCGGGAGCGCAAACCCAAATCCTCTTCCTTGCTTCCTTCTGTCCAGTAAAAACGTTGTTCAAAACGATAGAAATGGGTAAAATGGACCCTTCCTACATCAGGCCAATCAAGACTTAATCCCTGCCAGGTTCTTATTTCCAGGGTGTTTGGCAGACCTGGGTAGTGAGAATAGCGAAAGTCAATACCCGGATGCAAATCAAAAATGTCTGTTAGTTCCAGGATTACTCTGGGTCTCAGCAACATCATCGTATAAGGATCCTCCTGGAAAAATGCAGACATGCCATATCTCCTATGTTCAAAAAAGTATAATCCTGATTGTTTTTTATTGATGATATCAGAATTACATTTCCCATTACCCGGTCGCAAAAATACTGTGGACGTTTATAGCCTTTAATGAAAAATGTATTCACTATCAGAATCCCTCACCAACTCCCGGATAGATATTTGTAACATATAGTCTACTGGAAGGAACCTTGCACAAAAGCACATTTTTTAAGGTAATTCATCCAACTTGCTTTAAATGCTTGTCCTTCCATCTCCCAGAACTGTAGTGCAATCCAGCTATAGATCCCGAATTAATAACTGCATGCCCATTTCAGCTGCATTTAAAGATCATTTAATACTATTTTTATACAATGGAAAGTAGAATTAAGGTCCGGCGAAAACCTTTATATATCTGGGTCGCTGTTTTAATCGTCACTTTGATACTTTACTGTGCTAAACGAGATCTGTTTGATATCAGTTTCCTGAGAGAAAATATAAGTGATCACAAAGTGCCTGTACTGATACTTTACCTTATTATTCTCACCTTTATCGGTTTGACTGTAATACCGTCCACTCCTATTGCCGTTGCTGGTGTCCTGTTATTTCCACCCATGACGGCTTACATCATTAACCTTATAGGAATCATTACATCATCTTTAGTTGTCTATTACTTTACAAAATATCTCAGACTCGACGCCTGGCTTGATGCGAAATATCCTGCGAAAATTGAAAAGATCAGAAAGGCACTTCGGAATAAGGAATTACCCATCATCGCTGGCTGGAGTTTTTTTCCATTTGTTCCTACTGATCTTATAATTTATGTAAGCAGCACGCTCCACATACCTTTCTGGAAATGTGTATTCGGCGTAATCATCGGGGAAGGCACTTTAAATGCACTATATATCTTCTCAATCGATTTTTTATTTTAGTTTATTTAATCCTCTTCTTCATTTTTAGGAAAGGTATGCTGAGTCTGAGAAAATTATAATGGCCCCGTGAATAATTGATAAAACACCACAAACACTTTGTTGTGCCATCCCAAACGGCGCTCGTTTTCCGGTAATTCCCCTGCCCGTCAGCCAATATTGAAATGTATCTTTTGGTGATCAATTGAAATAGAGTTAAAATACAAATGCGTTTATAATATGGATAGTCAACTAGTTAATGCATTGTAATCAAAGATGCAAGCGGTGACGATGCTACTGACTGACGATAAACCAGAGGATGCCTGCTAAAGAGAACCCTCTCACCCAATAGTGGGGAGTTAGTTATTGTCACCTCTGCATCCCTAATGAATTGGGACTTTGCGAGAAATAGATAATTCACTTTCGAGATCAGATATATCCATTTCTACATGCAATTTATCCAGAATCAAACAAAATGTGCAAGAGTTCGTTATCTTTACAATACTGTTAGGATGCAGTTTTGTGAACAATGATAAGAAGAAGATTATATACAGCGCTTTACCTGTTTGGGATCTTTGTATTTCCAATAGTCTTCCAACCCTTGCATATCATTCAGCACCATGGCCATGGGCATGAATACTCTGAACATGTTCATGAAATAGATCAGAACTCCGGACATACACATCACCATGAAACGGACTGTAGTCATGAATCAGTACTTCCTCTTGTAAGCCTACAAAGCCAGGATCACAGTCATGATCCCTGCCTCATTTGTGATTATGAGTTTCCGGTCCAGGATATGCCTGTATCCTGGGAGCCGGTATTTACTACTTATCAATTCAATGAAATACAAGCAGTAGATTTAGTCCTGTCTGATCTGCAGCGGGTATATTCCCAGATTAATCCACGCGCACCCCCACGTCCTTCCCAGGAACTATCCTGACGGATTCCACCTTTTTTCTCTTTAGCTCTATTTAAGAATCAATTCATACAGCATGAAATATTTGCTGATGCTGTTGACATGTGCGATTGGATTCATTCAGCCTGCAAACAGCCAGATCACATTTAGTATCACCGGTACAGTAGTTGACGAAAAAGACCGGCCACTGTTGGGAAGCACCATTGTGCTCAGTCCGGGAAATATCGGGACCGCAGCCGATGCGAACGGACGCTTTTCCTTTTCAGGATTGCAGTCTGGCAGATATGTCATGTTTGCATCCTTTATAGGATATGAGGACTATACCGATACCCTGATTATTGAAAACAATTTAGAATGGGATATCAGGATGGAGCCTTCCCTTGTGAACCTTCAGGAGGTGGTTGTTACAGGTGATTATGAAGAGATAAGGAAAAGGGAGGAGTCCCTGAACCTGGAAATTGTCAGTGAAAAATACCTGAAGCAAAACCTGGGGGGCAGTATCATGAGCTCGCTTGAAAGACTGCCGGGGGTCAGTGCCATTGACATAGGTTCGGGACAATCTAAACCTGTGATCCGTGGACTTGGCTTCAATCGTGTTGTTGTGGTTGAAAACAATGTTAAACACGAAGCCCAGCAATGGGGGGCAGAACACGGGCTGGAAATTGACCAGTATGCCGTTGATCGCGTGGAAATCATACTGGGTCCAGCCTCACTCATGTACGGCTCGGATGCCATAGGCGGTGTCATTGCTATGAAAAACAGTTCAGTGCCCGCTGAAAACACCTTCGGTGGAGCAATTGACCTGACCGGCAAAACCTACAATGATTTCCTGGGAACATCTTTATCATTTTACGGAAGAAAGCATAGCTTCTTTGGTGATTTCCGTATTAGCTTACTTGACTATGGGGATTATAAAGTCCCCACCGACAGTGTGGATATCTACTCATACCGTGTAGCCCTGGATGACAGGCAGCTGAGAAATACCGCGGGCAAGGAACTGAACCTGCATACCTCCTTCGGGATTGTTAAACCTGAATTTCAGAGCAGGTTTTATATCAGCAGCGTAAACAGTAAAAGCGGATTTTTTGCCAATACGCACGGACTGGAGCCGCGTAATGTGGATGAGGAATTGCATGATAGGTCAAACAGAGATATTTTATATCCCTACCATTTGGTTCACCATTTTAAGGCGATCAACACCAGTCAGTATGAATGGGACCGCCTGAGGCTGGAGTTTGACCTGGGCTTTCAACGGAATCTCAGGCAGGAATGGAGCCAATATGTGGATCACGGGTATATGCCTCCGGTTTTTCCGGATACCCTGGATTTTGACTCTGACCTGGAGCGACAGTTTGAGAAATATGTGTATTCCGGAAATGTTGATCTGTCCTATCCCATCGCAGCTAATTCCCAAATCAATCTGGGAATAAACAGCGAGTTCCAGGACAACAGAATCGACGGCCGCGGTTTTATCATACCTGCATTTGAGCAAATAACTACAGGGGTTTACCTCTATGCAAAACACGCTTTCTCGGAAAAGAGTTTGATCCACCTGGGAGTCCGTTATGATTATGGTCGCATACACACGGAAGAATACCATGACTGGTTCCCGTCTCTGGTAATTGTGGATAGTGATACTACCCTGCAATACCTGCAAAGAGCCGCTGAAATAAGCCGCATTTTTTCAAGTGTAAGCTGGTCTCTTGGATACAACCTGAATCTCGAAAGTTGGTCCATAAAAGCCAATATGGGGAAAAGCTTCCGCATGCCCATTGCCAAAGAGCTGGCAGCGAACGGGGTGAATTATCACCGCTTCAGTTACGAGGTAGGCGATCCGGATCTATCCCCGGAAGTCTCCTATCAGCTTGATGCGGGTATCGAATACAGGTCTTCGAGGCTGGCAATAGGTTTCAGTCCCTTCCTGAATTATTTCCCGAATTACATTTACCTGAATCCAAGTCCGGAACATGACCAGCTTTATGGGAACGGGAACCAGGTGTTTTATTACACCCAGAGCAGTGTGTTGCGTTATGGTGCAGAGTTGCATACGCATTACGAGCTGTTCAGATTCCTTCAACTGGGCCTTATCGGTGAATATGTTTATTCGGAGCAGCTTTCGGGCCAGAAAAAGGGATATACCCTGCCTTTCTCACCCCCGGCTTCCGGGATTTTCAATATCAAGTTCCAGAAGTATGGACTGAAGGTTGCCGACTATGCCTACTTTTCTTTTGACTACAGGATCACAGCCCCCCAGAACAACATCGTCCCACCGGAAGAAACCACGGACGGGTCCCAGGTGATCAATCTAGGATTTGGAGGTGATATTCAGCTTAAGGGTCAAAAGATAAGCCTCTCCATGCAGGTACAGAACCTGTTTAACAAGAAGTATTTTAACCACACCAGCTATTACAGGCTGATTAACGTCCCTGAACCCGGAAGGAGTTTCATTCTGAACATCAGCATTCCTTTCTCAGGAGATTTAAAACAAAAATAATTATGTTACATATAGTAAATACTAATACTATGAAAACAAGAAGATTAATTGCCATCACTACCATCACCCTGGGCTTGTTTCTTAGCGCTTGCCAGGATACTCCGGGACCGGAAATTGATTTACTGGAACTGGGCTATGAGAACAGTAAAATTGCAATTGCGGGATCTGATCTGCATATTGAAGCGGAACTTTTAGCAGAAGGTACTATTGAAACGGTACAGATCGAAATACACCCTGAAGGCGAACATGAAAAGAGTATTTTATCGGTACTGGATGAGGATGAATGGGAAGTGGATACCACCTACATCAAGTTCTCGGGTCTGAAGAATACAACCTTCCATGAGCACATTGATGTATCTGTGCATGCGGAGGCCGGGCATTATCACTTCCATCTCATCGTTACAGATATGGAAGGCCAACAGTCCTCTGTGGAAGAAGAACTTGAAGTACAACTACCCGATGATGCTGTTGCTCCTGAGATCACCATTTCTTCTGCACCCGGGAACAACCAGGAATTTGATAATGGTGAAGCCATTAGTATCTCCGGAAGCGTGAGTGATGACAAGGCCCTGGGAGGAATGTACATAGGCCTGGTCCGGGCGGACCAGAA
>Ga0180436_10003576_pt1 | contig 14239 bp, 23 predicted proteins | sample SS_ome_2_FD_132434 | JGI IMG/M metagenome (GOLD analysis project Ga0180436, IMG submission 132434) | Hypersaline lake sediment archaeal communities from the Salton Sea, California, USA - SS_3_S_2 metaG | ecosystem: Environmental > Aquatic > Non-marine Saline and Alkaline > Hypersaline >...
CTGGCCAGGGCGATCGTTCGCGACCCCATGATCGTGCTTTACGACGAACCGACCTCGGGTCTCGACCCCGTAACGGCCCGCACGATCGACACGCTTATCGAACGTATGCGCGAGGATCTCGGGGTGACCAGCGTCGTGGTGACTCACGACCTGCACAGTGCGCTCTCGATCGGCACGCGCATCGCCATGCTGCATGGGGGCAAGATCGTGGAACTCTCGACGCCGGAGGATTTCGTCCGGTCAAGCAACAAAGCCGTCCGCGGATTTCTGGAATCGCAATTCATTACGAAAGAAGGCTCCTGGGAAAGGAATCTGGGATGAGAAAAGACTGGATTGCCAGGGAATTGACGATGGAGGTTGTCGTCGGCGCGTTCATGGTGATGATCTTCCTCGGGCTGGGATACTTCACGATCATCCTGTCCCGTGAGACCTGGTTCGGCACGAAATTCGAGTTCGAGGCCGTTTTTGAAGACGTGATGGGTCTGCGCGACGGCGATAGCGTCGTGGTGCGCGGCATGCCCATCGGCAAGGTCAAGATGCTGCGTCTCAAGGAAGACGGTGTGCATGTGATAGCAACGCTGGATCAGGAGGTGCGGCTGCACGAGGAATACAGAATAACCATCGTCGCCACTTCGATTCTTGGCGGACGCTACCTGAACATCGACGACGGTCCTGCCGAAAACAGACTGCTGCCGGCCGACGAGGTCTTTCATGGCGACGTGCCTTACGATCTGATGGCGGACGCGGCGGAGCTGGTCAACGCCGCCAAGGAGCACCTCCTGGAGGGCGGGGTTCTGGACAACCTGCAGCAGGCTTCCAGGGAGATCAACGAGATCGCGCAGAGGCTTAACAGAGGAGAAGGCACGATCGGCAAACTGCTTTCTTCCGACGACACACTGTACCGCGAGCTGACCGACACGGTGGCCGCCGCCCGGAAGGTGGCTGAAGGCCTGGCCAACGGCAAGGGCACGATCGGCCGTCTGCTTTCGGACGACGACACGCTTTACAGCGACCTCAGCGGGGCGGTGGAGTCTATGAAGACGATCGCGCAGCGCCTGGAGAACGGCGAAGGCACCCTGGGACGGCTCATGTCAAGCGACGACGCGCTTTACGAAGACATGGCGGCAACGGTCGCCTCGCTCAGGTCCGTGGCCGAAAAGCTGGATCAGGGGCAGGGGGTGCTGGGGCAACTCATAGGCGACCAGGAGCTTTCCGAAGACGTCAAGGGCGCCATCCGCGAAATGCGGGAAGCCGTCGACGACATGCGCGAGACCGCACCGGTGGTTACCTTCACCAGCGTCTTCTTCGGGGCATTCTGATAAACCAGGGTCACGCCGTTAAGAATTAAATTCAGCGCCTGGTAGGGCAATGACAACGAAGTCAACGGCAGCTTGCTCGAACACTCGCGGTGGAAGATCCGCTATGTCTCTTTGCGCCTGAAGCTTTCTATCATGGTGCAAGAGTATAACGCATAGCGACATGCGTCACGATGATTTTGGGCCAACGCTGCCGTTCATGCGCGGCTGCAAGCCGTCGCATGGAACGGCTTGTGTACGCCCGGCATTCGGATCGGGAACGGAAAGGCATCCACAGGTCTTGAGAGCCAGGCGATCCGGAATCTGGGTGTGGCGAGGAACGGCCTCGATTCGGACGGTACTCGAACTTGCCCACGGAGAGTGCGATGCACCCTCTCGCTTGAGTTAGCACCCGTGGCGACGAAGGTGCCGAAGGAGTTCGTTCAGCTTCATCCCACGGCCACCAACTCCCGAGTGGCGCCTGCAGGTAACCCCCGCAGCCCGTCATCCCGACGGTCCTGCAGGATCAGGTCAATGGCCTCCGAAAGGTTCTTGAGACATTGTGCCTTGGTCTTCCCCTGGCCGTTGGCCCCGGGCATCTCAGGGCAGTAGGCGATGAACCATTTTCCGTCCCGTTCCACAACTGCCGTAAACTCGCTGTGCATGCTGTTACCTCGTTTCGGAGCCAGAACAGCATCGCCCCTTCGTCTTCTCAATGGTTTTCCCCGGCAGAACGTCGTGAATCACGATTCGTCGCGTACGCGACGATACCGTGCATTCATCCGCCTATCGTCATTCAACCATTTCAGTGAAGCCAGGTCGATTCCGTGTTTGCGATTTCAAGAGGCCCTACATGATGCTTCCATTCAAATCGAAAACAGCTTTTTCGCCTTGATGTTCCGCGTGGATATGGGGTGGATTGTGTTCGTCAAAATACATCCGAATGATGATCCCGAAGAATCTGCATATCTCTGGCATCCCACATCTTATTTACAAAACATGGATAGCAAACGCACGTTCGGCTTCCAGTCTTTTGTCACGTGCGAACGAGTCACTCACCGTTCGCCAAGGCAAGCGAAGCGCGGCCTTTGGCAATACTGTGGCTGCTGGGTTCGGCGACTCAGTCCTCGCCGAGGGCCTCGATGTCTGCTAGGTCCTTCTTGCGCCCCGCTGACCGCTTGTTTCTGATATACTCTCGCCGGCCGATGTACGAGACCGGGACATCGCCAAAGACTCCGGGTTCCTTGGCTGCGTCAGCTTCCTCCCATGAAACACCGGAGATAGACGTGATGATGTCGATGCGGACGGGAGGGACTCCGAGCTGCACAACCTTGCTAGGATTCTCGAAATCATCCGCGGTGAGGTCCGGAAAGCGGAATCCGAAGGCGGCCAGGGCTTCAAGAACATGAGAGGCATTCTCAGAGTCGGGTCGCACGAAGATGTCGATGTCGCCTGTGAACCGGGGAGCACCGTGGAATGCCAGTGCATATCCCCCGACGATCAGGTACTCAACCCTGTGCTCGTTCAACAACGCGAGCAGATCTCTGAAGTCGGGCTGTACGTCCATGGTGTTGTCGGCGAAGCATCTCCACGGTGGCAATCCGCTCGGATGCAGGACGGGAACGCCAGTACGAGAGATCATCTTGCACTGCGGAGTCCGTCAAGTCCCGCTTCGCTAAGACCCTCTTAATCATGTCTTAATCCTATCACACACAGCGTCAAAGTAAACCATTCTTCTCGCCGAGCTCTGGCAATGACGGGCAGCTGTAAGCCGTACCGTCTATGGGCCTAGTTCGCCATCCCGTCAGGATGCCTTCTTGATCTCTTCCCGGACGACTTTCCGGAGGAGCTTCTCCAAGGATGCATCCTGATGCTCGGTATATGCCCGAAGGGCATCATTGAGCATCGTCTGGTAATTGCCGCCGCCTTGGGCTTCCGCCTTGGACTTGAACCATTCAACAAGATCACGATCCAAGCGGATCGTGATTCTTGTCTTGTTCCCTGACGGGGGCACGACCGCTCCGCGGCGTGCCTTGCTGAAGTCATAGTTCGCTTTCATATTGTAGTACCTTCGACTGCACGGCTTTGCGTGCCGAAATGATGCGGATGTTGTCACCGCGCCACGTGTAGACCACGACAAGAACGCGGCCGAATGCATCTATTCCAATTGTCACGTGGCGTTCTTCGCCACTGACGAGTTAATCAAGCGTAAGGGCATTCGGATCCTCAAACACGGCAAACGTGTCAGTGAAGGACACGCGGTGCTTGGCCTCGTTCTGCCTGGCCTTGCTCTTATCCCGCTCGAACATGATGCTGGTATATGTACGTGAGTATGTACGCGTCAATCGTTTCTTTCTGGCGATTTTGAGCGCCGGCTGACATGAGGCCTTTCGACGGAGCGCAGCGGAATCTAAATAGCCTCCAGCTGGCTTATTCGCCCGGCAATCAGAAGAGATCACTGTGACTGCCTGTTCGTTCCAGCCGCAGCTCACCTTCCGTCTTCCGGTAGATCAAAATCCAGTCGGGCTCAATGTGGCAATCGTGCCGGCCTTTCCAAGGTCCTTTCAAGGGGTGATCGCGATGTCTCGGGGGCAACGGCTCTCCGGCTAGAAGAAGTTGGACAAGCTCAATCAGCTTCTGCTGATCCCTGCCTTGCCTGATCAGGCGTTTCATGTCCTTCTTGAACTGAACCGTCTGTGAGAGCTTCATTCGTTCCAGCTCTCAACCATTCGCGCCAGGGAGTCAAAAGTCTCGATGTCCTCGCCACGGTCGCTCTTCTCGAGCGCACTCGCGGTCAGCTTGTTTGGCACTCGCAATTCGAGGGGGAATTCCCTCCGAAGGGCGATCTGCCGATACAATAGGCGGACCGCATCCGTTGGGGTCATACCGATTTTGTGCAGAACCCGTTCAGACTCCCGCTTGGTCTTGGAGTCGATTCTTGCGTGAACTGTCGCTGTGTTGTGCATGATGCCACTGTAGCACATCTGCACGACACGTCAAGCATCTTGTCGGGCGGACGACGAAAATCACGGGCGACGCGGTAGCAGCGTACCGTGGACTGTCTGGTGTACGCCCAGCATGGGCGCGAACTAATGGGCGGTACGTTGTACCGTTCAGCGCGAGACTGTGTGAAAACTCTTCCCGCAGCGCCCTTCGTGTACCTACTATACTGTTTACTATGCCATGTCCGAGGCAGAAAAAATCGCCAACCGGGACGACCACACTGGGTCGTTCAGCACCGTCCCACGTAAATCGAAGCAAGGTTTCGCGAGAATTAATGTGGTTAGCCATCCAGATGTGCGTTATAACACCTGGCCCCCTGATGTCGGCCAGAACGCGTGTCTCTCCGGCACCGATCGTTACAAAATCGGCATTACGCCCGCTCGTATCCCAGGAAGAGCATCGAAGGGTATGTCAGTTGCAAATGTTCGGCAGCTGCTTAATCATATTTGTTCGCTTTCTCTCCAGTCCAGCTTGTCGCATGCCTCGAAAAATGCACATATATTCTCCGGTGGCACTTCGGGTTCAAGCACGTGGGTAGGAGACAGCATGAGGCCGCCGTTGCGGGCGTCAAGCGCCTCGCTCAGATCCAGGACGGTTTGACGCATGCTGTCCGGTGTGCCAAATGGGAAAGTGGTCTGGGTTCCGATACATCCGTCGAAGGCCAGGCCCCTCCCCATGCGTTCGCGCACTGCTACCGGGTCCATGCATTCGGGCTGGACGGGATTCAGGATTGTGATGCCGATCTCCACAAGGTCGTCCAGTATCTCCCAGATGTTCCCGTCGGAGTGATACCAGACATGTATGTCGGGTTTGATGTCGCGAGCCGCGGCGATCACCTTGGCCCAACGGGGTTTCATGACTTCGCGCCACAAGTCGGGCTGGAACATCATGGCATTCTGGTTGGCCACATCATCTCCTGTTCTGATGCAGTCATATCCTGCCTTGGCCGCAGCGACTGCCACGGTCAGGCTGTTGTCACAGAAGCTATCCAGAATGAACTCGGCCCATTCTCTCTGGGTGAGGAGGTCCATGAGAAAGGGCTCGTACCCTCGGACCTGCCAGGCGTTCTCGTAGATATGCCCGACCATGATATGCGCGTAGTCGCCTGCTGCATGTGCTTGCTCGGCACAGGCCCACATCTTGTCATCAAGCCATGTGGAGTTGTCCGGGTAGGGATAAGCCTCGATCTCGTCGAAGGTCTGCGCATTCCGTAAAGGGCTGATGTATTCTGTAAAATGATGAAAGCCATGCCCGAGATGGCCACATCCTTTCGCATCAATGCTGAAATTCGCGTTGTTCAACATGTCGGCATGATATGCGGAATAATCAGGTGCCACATACCCGTCTGGTGGGTAAAGCCCGGCCGACCTTCCGTGGTCCATATCGAAATGTACTCCCGGCGCTTCGCCAAGATACTCGGTCATAGTCTGTTCTAGCTCGTCCACACAGCCAATCTTCCGCGGGACGCGGTCAACCGACTCGAAGTTGGCGAATGCAAGGAATCTTTCACGTTTGGTCATCAGATATCTTCCTTTTCAGCGAAGCGGACTTGTTCCGTAGGGCGCGCTGTGCGCGCCCGGAGGGACAAGGCAGCGAACGCAGTGAGCGCCGCATTCCGGCGCGCGCAGCGCGCCGGAACGGCGTGCCTGACCGGACTTGGAAAGTCGTGCGAGGCGCGGCTTTTCAAGGTACGTGTCAAGGCTTGTTGGGCATCTTGCTCTGAAGTGAGCCCTCTCTGTGCTCGACGATTTCGCCTATCCACTTTGCTATGGCGCGCAGAAGATTGTCTTCTTCCGGAAGAAATGCTGGACCGATCGCTGGAGAAACAAACACCTGAATGTTGCCAATGGATCGTCCGTCGGCAACCAACTCGTAGTAACGAGTGTGAGCGCTTTGCCGAAATCCACGCGAACAGAACGTGTGCCCCGAGATTCGCAGGGCGACGCTAGTGTCCTTGGGGAACTGGAACCCTGCAGGGATTGTGTTCGCGATTGCCTGAAGAATCTCATTGAGTGGTCTGGTCGGTTTGCCAAGGCAGTCAGATATGGCGTAAAGGCAGTCCAGTTCCTTGACGCGTTCACTGAGTTCCCGTGTCCGTTCCCGCAAGGCAGTTTCGATCCATCTCAATTCTGTAATTTGCCATCGAAGGCTGAGGATCTCCTGGTGGGCCTCTTGCAGAGACTCCGCTAGGTCGGACATTATTTCTTTGCTTCGTGCTTCGTGCTCGGCATTCATCTGAATCGATCTCGAACGGTTACCGCCGGGTCAAAGGTGGTAATTACCGGCTGCCTCGGGTTGATACAGTAGCGCCTCGATCTTAATCCGCCGTTTCCCGGCAGGGACTGTCCACTCGATCGTATCACCGACCGAATAGCCGAGAATCGCCGTGCCGATGGGGGAGATGACGGAAATCCTGTCTGTTTCGATATCGGAATCCTTGGGGAACAGAAGGGTGTACTGCATCACCTCGTCCGTATCCAGATCACGCAACCTGACTCGGGAGTTCATCGTGACGACAGTCGGAGCCACGGTCTGCGAGCCAACAATCTGACCACGACGCAGTTCTTCTGCAAGGCGGTTCAGATCCCCCCAGTCGCGGTAGTTGAATTCACCCGCTACGGCGAGTAGTTCGTCAAGACGCTCGCGATCAAACTGTGTGATGGAAATGGATCGTTGTTGCATTACTCTTCTCCTCGTGAAGCCCAACGCATTAGCCAAGTACACGCTTTCATAAATACGGTGGAGCTTACCCCCATCCTTTGGACAGGTTCGGTTATAGGATAAGCTAATGCTCTGTCGTTGTTTCACCTCCTTTTCTTCTCCCCCTTCCCGAGCCCTAGAAGGTCGGCGCGCCGCGGCCACCGTGCATCCAGAATGCCCCTCGTCATACATCACCGTATTTATGAAGCCGTGTACTAAGGCGCGCGGTTTACCGCGTCGCCTTGAGCTCCTTGTGTACGCCCAGCATGGGCGTGTTGTAAATGAGGTGAAAGTCCCCTGTAAAAGGACCGTCACGCATGTGAAATAACTACTACGTGAAGCCAACTCCGTGAGGGTAACCGAGCGGGGGGAGGAAGGCTAGCGGAAACCGGTGGGCTGACGGACAGAAATCGCATACAAGGCCGACGTGGCGGGTGAGCTGGCACAACACAGCGAAACCCAGTGGTCCGGCTACGGAGGTAAATGCGGCGGTCGTATCGGGAAGCAACACGTTCTTATCTGGGGAGATCCCAATGAGGAAATGCCTTGGGAAGTCAGCAGAGGCCATAGTACTGTGCATCGTGGCAACCCGGTGTCGGGAAGGGCTGAACCGGTGGGCTGATACCCGACCACCGGGCCGCAGAAGTAGCCACCATCGCGTCCCAGTTGCCATATCCGTCGGCGGACTTCAGCGCGGATAGCCGGTATCGGTCCTGCCGCGATCAGACCCGAACTGATGCCGCCCTGCAAGGCCATGCGGCCTGCCGTTCGGGTTCGAACCCCATCCAGATTGTTAGCGGTCGACTGCGCCGGATTCAGGATGTCAACGCCAAGATCCATGAAGACATCGAGGGCCGGTTCGATATGGCCGCAACTGTGGAAGTTGACCAGCACGCCATGGGCCCTATAGAGGGTGAATAGCCGGCGGTACTCCGGCACGAGAAACTCCTCGATGAGCGCGGGCGATAGCAGCAACCCGCATTGTGTCCCAAGATCGTCAGACATACTAACCATCTCCACGCCCAGGTTCAGGTAGTGCCGGGCAATGCCAAGTTGGAAGTCCATGATCCGGTGCAAGACCTCGCGCATCGCCTCCGGCTCGCTGTAGAAACCGCACATTGCATTCTCCATCCCGACCAGCATGTAGCACTTCTCCCAGAGAGTGTCGCGATGTGACCCGCAAAGGAACGTCTTTTCACGGTTCCACCCCTTCGCCTGCTCGTGAGCCTGGCTGATTATACGCTCATCTTCGGGATTGGGCCATGCGTAGGCCGCGAGGTCGGCCGTTAGGTTGGCCAGCGGGTTAACCTGTGGAAATCCCATCACGCCATCATGCTCGCGATGCCACTCGGTGCCCCAGATATCCATCCAGACTGACTCGACCGGCAAGTGATGGCCGCCCCCGTAAACCCTTCATGATTACAGCCTCGGTACCCGACGCCATGCGTGGGAGGTCCGCCCGCCAACTTTTCCGGGCTGTTGAACCTAATCGTGCGTAATGCGTTCTCTTTGGCTTTCATCGTGACCGCTGCGAGTCACCGGACAGTGCAAGACGCGCTGGGCGCGGCTTTCACTGGTACGGTGGACTCGGCTTGTGTACGCCAGTCTATTCGTAATGTGTCCACATACGGATGATCTTCACCGTCTTGATGTCGTCTAGAACTTGGTAGACGAGCCGGTGCTGGATGTTGATCCGACGAGAACATGCTCCGGCTAGGTCGCCGACAAGCCGCTCGAATGGTGGCGGGCTCTGGTATGGGTTCTTGCCGAGGATCGCCAGAAGCTTCTCCGCCTGGGGCTTAAGCCCCGAGCGGGAGAGCTTCTTGGCATCTCGCTTCGCCTGACTCGTGTAGACGATCCTCCAGCTCACCAGTCGAGTTCCGTTGCGCACTTCTCGACTGGAGTCTTGAGTCCCTTGCGGATCGAATCACGCATGCCGGGAATGTTTGTGAGATAGAGCGTCTCCTGCACCGCGTTCCAGTCATCCTCGGACACGAGAACGGCAGAGTGGCGTTTACCGGCAATCTGAATGGGCTCGTGGGAGTCGGCGACGTCGTCGAGTAGGGTATAGAGTTGCTTCCGTGCTTCAGTTGCGGTCATCGTTGTCATGTCTTTATCTCCATTGCGTACGAGATAGCGTACGCTGCCGCGTGCTTTCCGTCAATCATCTTTCTTGGCGAGCGCCGACCGTCACCATTTTCTGAAAGGCCGTCCGCGGCCTTTCAGGAATATGTGTGCACGGTCTTGCGTACGCCCAGCATGGGCTCAAGCTAATGGGGTTTAAGTCCCCTACAGGAGGACAGGATACATGAACTGTTAGCGAAGGACAAGGGCGCACCCGCGAGGGTGGGTCTGAAAGAAGTCTGGAGCAAATCCGCGAGCCGAGTGACACCAACCGCATACAAGGCGCGACCGCTGGGCGAGTCAGCACAACATGACGAAGCCCGTCTGTTTGGAGGGCTCGGCCTTCCGCAGGACTAATCTGGCTGTCAGCCCTTCTTTGAATTCGAGAACGAGCGTTTCGTGTCGTGTGCCCTGTCGTAGCGACGGCTCACGACCTTCACGCGCTCAGCCCACATAAAGATCGAGAAGAAACCGATGCCATACGCTCCAGTTGACAGGAATCCCTTGGCTTGCAGGCGCGCATCGCGCGGCTGTGAACGGTATGGTGCAGAAGATTGTTGGCCTCAATCGGTTGCTGGGACTACGTATATGCAGTCCGATACTGTTCGTTCCTTCCTCGTCACTTTTCCGTTCTGGACATGAATTCGGAAGACGTCCCGAACCGGGTACGGCTCGGACTCAGAAAACGCACCCGTGTACTCCCACATGGTCGAGTGGACTTTGTCAGGTTGCACCTTCATGACCGCGGTGACCTGCTCTTCCGTCATGTTTGTTTCGACTTGGTTGAACCACTCCGGAATCCGTCCGCCCGACAAGGCCGAGCGGATGTCATCGACCGGTTGCTTTTCCGTCGTGTGGGACGACCGAACGCAGCCATTTGCAGGGAGGAGCGCGACCACCATTACTGAAAAGAGTTCATCTTCATCCAAGGCCAACGTTTCCGGATGAGCTTCTCAGGGAGCCGCGCTCGGCGCGGATTCCTGAGAAACTGCTCCACCGGGTGCTCTCTATTTTGTGGCGAGTTCCAAAGCGTCATGGACCCACGCGTTCAGACTCTTGTGTTCCTTCTTGGCGTGGATCGCTACAGCTTTGTGTAACTCGGGTTCAACCCGAATCATGAACTTGCCCGAATAGGGTTTCTCGGGTGACTCGCCGCGCTCAGCACAAAAATCAAGGTAGTCATTCACGGAATCCCGGAAGGCTTTGCGCAGTTCCCGCACCGTTGCCCCCTGAAACGTAACAACATCCCGGAGATTGATGACTTCGCCGTGGAAAATGTTGGCCTCGTCATCGAACTGAACCTGTCCAATATATCCTTTGTATTCCATCATGATATCACCTCGGCTTCCTTCAAGAATCTGCGCATTGAACTCACCGCGCCTTTGTCCGTGACCCGCTCGGGATGCGGGCGGTGAAACACGGCGCGGACACCATTCAGGTAGATACGCACTCGGGAACCACGCCCTTCGGATATCTCGCCACCCAGAGCAACGATGAGCCTCTCGATATCCCGCCATGGGATATCCGATCGATCAGGCCGTTCGAGAAGCCTGGCGAGCGTGCGCTGATTCTTTCTATTCATTCTGCCCCCATGATATCACATCATGGTATCACGTCAAGTGGTATATTGGCTTATTCTCCAGCACCCCGTCACCGTTGAGGCGCGGGTTTACCCGTCGCCTCCGACGGATTGTTCGCGTGTCTCCTTGCTGAAATGAACTGGCGAATGCCAGCTGTTGGTTGCGCTGAGAATCTTGGCCAACTGGGCGAGCGTTGAGGCGTTGAAATGTGACACCTGCGGAATTGTGTTAGGGGGGCCAGCGGCTGAATCGGGCCATGTCTTCACCCCTGCGAGCACATCAGAATCGATAGCGCGAACGGGGCGCAAGTGAGCCGCAGAGCGAAACGGCGCGGCTTACTTGCGTACATGTCCACTTTCTGGATGGCCGAACCTACTTCTCTGTCTGCACCAGTAAACGAACAATCGTCCCCAGATCACTCCGCGCTGCCCGGCAACCCGTTATTCAGCCGTGTTCTCACACGGTCTGGCGTGTTGTTCGATTCTCTCATCGGTAAACGTCGCGCCGGTCTCCGACTCGGACGACGCAGACGATCAGCCTGTCATCTTCGATTTCGTACAGGATTCGGTAATTCCCCTGCCTGAGGCGGTAACGCTCCTGCCCGGAGAGCTTCTTGGTGCCGGGTGGGCGAGGATTATCCGAAAGGGACTTGATAGCCGCAACAATGCGACGGGCATCCTGCTGGGGGATGCCCTTCATGTCCTTTGCGACGGACTTGCGGATGATGACTCTATATTGTGCCATCGCGCTTCAGCCCTCTCACGAAGTCTTCGAAATCAACGGTTGGTTCATTCGCCCGTTCATCAAACAGGGCGAGGTCGCGAGCGTCCTCGGCAAGCTCGTCGCGAACGGCGTCGTTGATCAGCTCGGAAACGGACCGTGAGGTCTCGATGGACTGCAAGCGAAGCGCCTTGTGCAGAACCGGGTCAAGATAGACTGTTGCGCGTTTCGTTAGTGTGCTCATGTGTCACCTCCATTCTAACAACAGCATAGCGCTTTAACGGCACAACGTCAAACCGTCATTCCTCTCTGAATCGAATACGGTGCTCACCACCTTCGTCTGGATGGTAGCAGGCGCAGCCTGCGGACAGCCAGACGAAACGTGGTGAAGCGGACCTGTTCCGTAGGGCGCTGTGCGCGCCGGAACGCTTCCACTAACGGGCGGCGGTACGCCGTACCGTTGAGTGGGTTGGGTTTCCTCTCGGTCAAGTGTGATCCGATCTCCAGGCCACAATGCCGACACTTGAGTTCGTCTGTCTCATTTCCCGTGCAGTCGGGATCGAGCATTGAACGAAGTCTCTTGCCGGTGGTCGCTGCAAGAAGGGAGTTGTCCCACCATTTGGCGTTGCAGTGCGGGCATCTTGCCCGCACTGCGAGAATCGTGAAAGCACAGACCATGCAGAGCATGGAGATGGTGATGACGAGCATTCCCAGTGCAGCATGGATGGCAAAACCGATGCCGGCGAGCACGAGAATCACAACGGCAACAGGGGCACCGCTGCGCCTGATCAGCAATGCTGCACGGAACGCTCGTCTAACCGCTTCAGATTGGACTTCTGCTTCCATCTCTTCTCAAAACCCGTCGCCGTTCTCGCGCGGCGGTAAGCCGTCGCTAGCAACGGCTGGTTCGATTCCTATTTATTGAACAACTCCGAGTGAGTCCCGGTGCGCTCAAAAATGACGGTGTCATCTTCGATCTTGTAGATGAGGAGCTAGTCGCCAGCGAGGTGACATTCCCGTCGACCTTGATAGTTCCCGATGAGCTTGTGATCGCGCAACTCAGGCGGAAGGGGTTCCTCCTTTGCAATCCACGTCATGACATGCTTGAGCCTGGATAGGTCTCGGCCCGATTTTCGCACCTTCTTGTAGTCCTTCTCAAAACGGGTCGTGGTCTTGAGCTTCAACATTTGTCGAGGGCCTCAAACATTTCATCAAGCGTCCCGTACGCATGAAGATCCTTTCCACGGTCGGTTGCTTCAAAGGTCCGTCGAGTGGTCTCATTCGGGATTTCAACAGGGAAGGGCAGACCGTGGCGCAGACGGATTTGACAGTAAAACAGGTTGATCGCCTCCGTTGTGCTCAAGCCTACACGATCAAGCACCTTCTCCACCTCGGCCTTTAGGTCCGGTTCAACTCGCGCTCTGACTGTGGCGGTTCTGCTCATGCTATTCCTCCATCGTTACGAGGATAGCATAGCCCATTTGGGCTACGCTGTCAAGAGGGTCTTTTCTTGCTGAATCGAACGGTGAGCATAACCCGCAAGCAATGACCGCGTCGCGGCCATTGCTTGTCGTGGTTCATACTCTCGTTAGATATTCCATTGCTTGAGCCAATTCCAAGCCCTTTCTCCGTTCCACCGGTGACCATGTGGATGCACATCCTTTGCCAGGAGATCTGGAACTCCTGCAGCAGCATATATGCGTTTCAGGTGCGAGAAGGCCTTCACCATATCCGGGTAGTTAAAGCACATTTCGTTGCGTCCCATTTCAAAAAGAATCGGTTTGGGGACGGCGAGTCCCAGCATGTCGGGGATATCGCCGTACAACAGGAGTCCCGGAACATGCTGTGCCCCGCAAGTGTTCCCCTTGCCTCGCTTCCCCAGGGCATCTCTTCTAACGGTGCTGATATAGCCGCTGACGACCCCCGCCCGAAGGCGTCTGTCGTTGATCAAGAGATGGGTCGTCATCGTTCCTCCCTGGCTCAAGCCAATTACCCCGATTCGCCTGGGGTCCACCAGAGGATGCTGGCAAAGCACATCGACGGCTCGCATACCGTCCCAGACGTTCTGAGTCAGCAATAGCCGACCGAAGTACTGCCAGGCCAAATCCGTGATGTTGCAGGCATCACGGCCCGTCCGGTTCCACCAGTCGGGCGCACGACGTTCCCCAAAAGGGCACCAGTCCGGTGCAATGACTACATACCCCCGCCGCACGGCCTCCAACCCGTATTCGTAGTTGAGCCTGCCAACCCTATCCACACCTTCTCTGTTACCCTTTTCACGAGTGACTCCGGTGATGTCGTCCTTACCGGCCCCGTGACCGTGGGCCGCCAGAATCGCAGGCCGTTGCCTATTCCTGGAGCACCCCTTTGGCGTCAAGATATAGGCCGGCACGGTAACACCCGGGCAGGAATCAAACAGCACTCGTTCTCGGAAGTGGTCGTCGCAACTCACTCGCTGGGTAGTTGTCACGCGTAGCGCGCTTCTCTGAGGCCAAGGGCCCAGGCACCGACGATAGTGTCGCATGAAGCGCCTGCGCCACAATAAGTAGTCTTTCCGATCAGAGCCGTCGAACGAGCAAGCAGGTTGCTTGGTCCGCACCCACCCCTGTATAACGTCGTAGCAGTTAATCGGACGCTCTACCTTTGTGTCGCGTGCCATTTGTGGATTCCTTCTTCCCTCTTGTCTAATGCGGACTGTTGAGCAGCTTTGGCGAGCAAAGCTTTAGCTTTGATCGGCAAAGTCTGCTCCAACGCCGGGTTCGCGCGCCTGCGGCGCGCGGGCCCGCGGTGGAGCCTGCTCCACAGCCCGCATTCGCC
>Ga0180436_10003578_pt1 | contig 14228 bp, 8 predicted proteins | sample SS_ome_2_FD_132434 | JGI IMG/M metagenome (GOLD analysis project Ga0180436, IMG submission 132434) | Hypersaline lake sediment archaeal communities from the Salton Sea, California, USA - SS_3_S_2 metaG | ecosystem: Environmental > Aquatic > Non-marine Saline and Alkaline > Hypersaline > Sediment...
CTCGCTCAAACCTAGTAGTCTCTCTCACGTCCAATGATCATTAGCGCCAGGGAGAGCGTTCGACCGACCTTTTCCAGCTGTGTCGCCGACACCTGTTGCGCCAAGTCCCCCGGGGTGCTCGAGATGACTTGCGACTCACCCCAGCTCACGGTCACGTGGGGCACCTCCTGCCCTACTATGTCTTCGCCCTCCTCAAAAACGACACCTAAGTCCACGGGGGTTCCTGTTCGACGCGCCTCCATACCCGTTTGTCGCGCCGCTCGCTCCATGAGACCCGCCAGGCGCGTGCTGCCGCCGCCGGATATCAACAACGGCCCACCGTCTCCCTTTCCGTGACCGCGCAGGATGATCGCCCCCTCAATCTCAAAGTTGTCCAAGAAACCAGTCTTAGCCCCTAGAAACCTCTCGACGTCCTTGATTGGATCCACCCGTTCTCCGCCCTCAAGACCCTCACCGCTGTAGGCCACAAATAGAAATGAGCGGTAGGGCTCATAACCTGACGTCTGCATGGCGCGCGCGACTTCGAGCATCACCCCGACACCTGATGCCTGATCGCCAGCTGCCAGGTGGCTGGAAGTCCCAGATGGCCGCGCAGGCGGCGCATCGTACTGCGCCATAACCACGATCAACTCGTGGTCAAGCTTGGCAGCATCGGCTCTCGGCGCTCCCTCTATGCGGGCAGCTTCCCCCGGGAGGTGACCGAGGACGTGCCGAACCTGGACACCTTCGTGCCTCGACGCGTCTACGGTCACGGCGGCGTCCGTCCCAGTCCCGATGTTCAAGACTTCGTCTACGCCAAGCCGGTCGACGCGATTCTCCAGCTCGCCAGTGCTGAGGGAGCTAGCCTCCAGGATAGCATCCGCAGTGCCCCGGGAGATCCACAACATTGGTCGGCTCCAGGATCGTCTGCGTGAGGACAACGTCGTGCGCCGCGATAGCTGCGCAGGATCATCCGCCAGGACCAGCATGCCGGCGCAGCGGATGGATTGCAGAAGCTCAGCATCGTCTGGCGAAGGGACAAGCAGCACATCCCCCGCGACATCAAGGCTATCGAGAGCGCCGTAAGTGCTGAACCTAGCGCCGCTCGTTCGGAGCTCGCCGAGTGCAACGGCCCGAACTTCTCCCTGTGCCTTGCCCTCGTTCTGCATGAAGCTAGGAAACTCAGTGAAATCCTCACCGTAGACCAAGCGTCGTTGTCGTCCTTGGATCTCGAGTCGCGGCGGTCTGTCCAGCGTTGAGAAAGAGCGAGTCCGGTACTGGAAGAACGTCATTTCCTCTCCCGCCGGCTGTAGACCAACATCTGCAAATTGTTCAGCGATGTGATAGGACGCGGCATACATGCCCGTCGTCCCCAGTGCACACGTCTGAAACACTGGAAGCGCTAGAGCCTTGACGTGACTGGCGGCCCGTTCGCCCTCGAAACTTGCCGCTTGCTGCACGTAGAATGCCGCAGGCCCGGAATGGGTCCTCACCCATCCCCCGACGACAACCGTGATGAGTACCAGGCCCACAGTGTATCGGTTGACAAGCCGGGTCAGGCCAAAACCAACCTGCTCCATCAAACGTCGCACGCCTTCACCGAAGAGATTGAAGCCAAGGATGGCAACGAAGAATGCCAAGGACGGATAGACCGCCATCCAGGGATAGGATCGAGCATATCGTCTGACATTGCTCAATAGGGCTCCCCACTCTGGGACGTCCGAGTAATGGTAAGGCGGGGCCATCCACTGCAGGTCGGCGAACGCCCCCCCGCCAATGAAGATGCCCACGAAGCCCAGCTCTCCTAGGAGCATCAGTACCGCGCCCATTTCCAGGGCCGTCATTGAAATGAGGGCGGACAGCAGGTTAGGGAGTACGTGGCTCACGATCAGCCGCGGCAGCGTCAGCCCAACGGCAATTGCGCTTTGAATATAGAGCTTGGGCCGAATGCTCATCACCTCGCCCCGGACAAACTGCATGACCTCCCCCCACCCCACCAGGCAGAGGGCTATCACGAAGGGACGGAAGCCCTGTCGAATACCCAGCGCCAAGACAAATGTCATCGCAAGAAGCAGCGTAGGAAAGGCCGCCATCGTCTCCGACAGCCCCATTATTGCGCCGTCGATCCAGCTCCCACTGCACCATCCGGCAATGGCGCCGAAGAGTAAGCCTACACCAACCCGCGCGGCCACGGCGAGCGTCGCCAAGAGGAGCGTCTGCTGCGCACCGGCGAGGACGAGGCTCAGGATATCGCGTCCCAGAACGTCCGTTCCCCAGGGGTGCTCACCGCCTGGCTCAAAGGGCGGCATCGCCAGCTCTCCCCCGTCGTAGGTCAAGCCTTTCGTGCTGTATGGGCTGTGCGGGGCCAACCAGGGGCCCATCAGGAACACCACCAGAAGGACGCCGACCAATGCTGCACCGACGACAAACGGAGTGTTCCTTACCGTCGCCCGCAGCCACGATCGAATCCGCTCGGCCCGGTACCGTGCCGGCAGACCATCCATGACCTCTCCTCTGGTCTCCAGGAGGGGCTTTGCCGGACTGTCCTTCCTTTGTCTCATTCCGACGAGACGCCTCAGGGGGTTGTCTCGAAACAGGCATGCCAGGTCAGCAGCCACTGATCGGAGTTCGTCAACCACATTCCAGCGCAAGGTGTTCCGCCAGCTATCGTGCGACACCCGCAGCCGCGGATCGATGCACCGATACGCGCCATCCAGGCCGATATTGACAAGGACGAACAAGGTTCCCAGGGCCAGGAGCAGGGCCACCGTCAAGTCGTCCTCCCCCTGGGAGATCGACTTGAGAAGCGTGAATCCCGCCCCTGGCCAGCCGAAGAAGAACTCAACGATCGGAAGGCTGCTGAGCGAGAAGCGCAACGACATACTTAGCGTCGTCAGGATGGGAATGGCGGCGTTCCGGATCACGTGCCGAGCCATCACCAGGGATCGGCGGATCCCTTTGCTTCGCGCCGTCCGAACGTAGTCCTGCTCCAGCACGTCGCTGATGGTAACCTGCGTCACGCGGTACAAATGTGCAATCGGCCGCGTCGCCAGGACTAGCATCGGCAGGACAAGGTGCCTGTCCCACCCAAATCCACCCACCGGCAGCACACGATGGCCGAAGAGTCTGGTCGCGCGGATTGCGCCAAGCTGGAGCAGAAGTGCCGCGAAGAAACTCGGGATGGAGACCCCGACGATTGACACCAGGGTGGTGACTATCGACCATCGGGACTGTCGATGGGAGGCAGCCCATACCCCCAGTGGTGTGGCGACTAGCCCTGCCAATGCCAAAGACGCCGCCAGTAGTCCTAAGCTCTTGGCTACCAGGCCGGGCAGAACCTCTGCAATGGGTACGGAGGCTTGCGTGATTCCAGCGGCGGTTGACCTGCCGAGATTACCACGGGACAATCGCGCCACATAGTCAACCGTGTCCAGGGCTGCCCGGCTCACAGCCACGGGGAACGTGTCTCCTCGCGCCATTCCAAGACCAAGGTGGGCAAACAGCACGATAGCCAGAAGCACGGCCGCGAATTGAAGAAGCTGGCGGGCAACCATCGCAGCTGCATCGGCCGGCAGGGAACCGACCCGCAGGCGACGTATCGGGCTCACAAGCTTGCCCAGGCGAGACTGGGGCCGGTCCACAGAATCGGTCACGGCTCTCCCCGGTGTACGTCTAGTACTGTCTTTCTCGTCCCAACGTCATCAGCGCCAGGCTGGCTACTCGGCCGGCCCGTTCCAGCTTCTCCGAGGACACCGTGGTGAGCGTGTCTGCCGGTCGATGCGACGTGGCCTCCCACCCCTCCCAGCGGAGCCCCACCTTGGGTGCCTCCTGTCCGCTCTCGTAACGGCTCTTCTCCTCGAACACGATCCCGATGTCGACCGACCCGCCCCCTCGCTTCGCCTTCACACCCATACGAGCAGCGCACGTCTCAAGGAGATCGGCCAGACGCATGCTGCCCTCCGCAGAGATCATCAACGCGTCACCGCCTCCCGCACCCACCCCCCTCAACTCCACCACAGCCTCGATGTCGAAGCTGCTGGAGAAGCCCTTCTTGGCCTCGAGGAACCTCTCGACATCGGGAGGATAGATCCACTCGCCGCCCTCCTGACCTTGTGCACTGTACGCCACGAACAGGAACGTCCGGTACGGCTGATAGCCAGAGGCCTTCATAGCCCGGATGGCCTCCAGCATCACAGCGACGCCGGTTGCGTTGTCATTCGCCCCGGGATAGGGGAGATCGTCGGGCGTCGCAGGCGGGGTATCATAGGGCGCCATCACCACGATCATCTCATCGTTGAGACCGCCGTATCGGCTGTCGGACAGGCCCGTCCAACTCCCGATAACGTGGGGCACCGGAACGTTCTCGACCACGGTACCTGCGACCTCCATCGACGCTTCAACCCCGGTATCCACCTCGAAGACCTCGTTGACGTCCAAGCTCTCCTCCACGTCGTGCAGCTCATCGACCGTGTAACCCGACCGTGCCAGCAGCCGCCCCGCCACCGCCTCAGAGATCCACAGTCTCGCGATATCCTGCCCTCGCGCGGAGCCGGTCCCAAACATGAGATAGTGCGGATCGCGCGAAGAGAGCGTACGCCTGCGGTCAACCTGCAGGTCTCCATCGCCGATGACCAGAATCCCGGCGCACGGCACGCGCCGCAAGAGATCAGCTTCCCCAGGGGATAAGGCTAGCAATACCTCATCAGAATAGTCCAATTCTTCTAGGGACTTGTAGCTTCTGATCATAGCCCCGTCCCGCGTGACGGGCCCCAGGAGAACCACCCTGACCCGCCCCTGGCCTCGTCCCAGGTTTCGCCCAGGGCTTACGTACTCGACGAAATCCTCGTGATATGTCAGAGGCGGACCATCATCCTTTAGGACAAGACGTGGCACCTCGTCGAGGCGCTCGAATGAACGATTCCGGTACTGGAAGTACGTCATACCTTCCCCAGCCGGCTGGATCCCAAGGTGGTCCATCTGATCAGCGATGTGGAGCGCGGCTCCCTGCATACCGGTCGTACCCAGGGCCCGCTCCTCGAAGACAGGGTGCGCCAACGCCCTCGCCTGGCTCAGTGCCGCTTGTCCATCAAAAAACCTGGCCTGATCTTGATAGAATGCCGTCGCCCCCGTGTTCGCCTGGACCCAGCTTATGCCCACCACGGCCAGGACAGCCGCCGCGATCGTGTAGCGATTGACCAGACGATTGATGACCACCCCAATGCTCTCCACTAGACGGCGGACACCCTCTCCAAAAAGATTGAAGCCCAGGATCGCCACGAAAAAGGCCACGCTGGGATAGATCGCCATCCATGAGTAGGAGCGCGCATACCGCCGGACGTTGCTCAGCATAGCGCCCCACTCCGGCACGTCCGAGTAATGGTATGGCGCGGAGAAGGTATCCAGCTCCGCGAAGGCTCCACCCCCAATGAAGATGCCGACGAAGCCCAGCTCGCCCAGAAGCATCAGGACGGCTCCCATCTCCAGCGACGTGATCGAGATCAACGACGAGAGGAGATTGGGCAGCACGTGGCTGATGATGATGCGAGGTGTCGTGAGGCCCAAGGCCACGGCGCTCTCCACGTAGAGCTTCGGGCGGATAGCCATCACTTCGCCTCGTACGAACTGCATCACCTCTCCCCAGCCGACAAGACAGAGGGCAATCACGAAAGGCCGGAATCCCTGCCGGATTCCCAGAGCAAGGATGAACATCATTGCCAGAAGGAGCGTAGGAAACGCGGCGATGATCTCCGATAGACCCATCAGCAACCGGTCGATCCATGTGTCACTCCACCAGCCTGCGATTGCTCCCAACACGAAACCCACTACCACCCTGGCCGCAACGACCAACACGGCAAGGAGCAGCGTCTGCTGGGCGCCCGCGAGGATCAAGCTCATGATGTCGCGGCCCAAGACATCCGTTCCCATCGGATGCACATCGTCAGGCTCAAAAGGCGGGACACTCAACTCTCCGTCCTCGTAGACGAGCGATTGAGTCGTGTATGGACTGTGGGGCGCAACGGATGGCCCCCAGATGAAGACCACGACGAGCACCCCGATGAGTGTAGCTCCGACGATGAAGGGCACGTTGGTCACGGTGGCCCGGAGCCACGAGCGTATCCGTTCTGCCCGGTACCTCGCCGGAGAGACCTCCACCGCGTCACCTCGGTCCTCCAGCACCGCCCGGAAGGGGCTCTCCCCTCCAGCGTCCTCGGACTGGAAGAGCCGCGTCATCGCGTTGTCCTCAATGACCGCCTTCAGCGAGTGGGCCATCGACCGCAAGCCCTCGATCACGTTGCCGCGCTCCGCCTCCGCCCGACTCTGCGTCGCCTCCCGCAGACGTGGATCGACCACTCGATAGAGCACCTCAAGGAGCAAGTTGACCACGATGAATACGAGGCCGAGGCATAGAACCAGGGCCACCGTCAGGTTATCATCTTTTCGTGAAATAGATTTCAACAGCGTGAATCCAACGCCTGGCCAACTGAAGAAGAACTCGACCACCGGCAAGCTACTTAGAGAGAAGCGAAGGGACATGCCGATCGTCGTCAGGATCGGGATGGCGGCGTTTCGAATCACGTGGCGGCCCAAAACGATCAACTCGCGGAGTCCCTTGCTCCGTGCTGTCCGCACGTAATCCTGCTCCAGGATGTCGCTGATTGTCACGTAGGTCACCCGATAGATCTGGGCGATGGGCCGGCCCGCCAGCACGAGGGCAGGGAGGATGACGTGACGATCCCAACCGAATCCTCCCACTGGCAAGACCCGGTGACCCAGCACGCGCGTGAGCCGAATCGCGCCAATCTGGAGAAGCAAGGCAGCGAAGAAACTGGGTACCGACACACCCACGATAGAGGCCAGGATGGTCAGCAAAGACCACCCCGATCGCCGCCGCGTGGCGGCCCACAGTCCCAACGGCACCGCCACGAGCGTCGCGAAAGCCAACGAAATCCCAAGCAGGCCCAGACTCTTCATCACCATGCCGGGAAGCACGTCGGCAATGGTCACGTACGCCTGGGTGATGCTGGCGGCCTCCGACCGTCCCAGTTGTCCGTGCCCGAGCCGGCTCACGTACTCGGTGGTGCTCGCTACCGAGGTCGCCACAGCCCCCTCAAAGCTCTCGCCCCGGGCCATTGCTAACCCCAGGTAGCTGAGGAAGATCACGGTCAATAGCACCACGATGCCGAAGATCAACCGCCGGCCCACGAACGCTCCAATGCTCAGCAGGGTCTCGCGCCGACGTGTCTTTGGCGTCGTGGTAGACTTGGGGATGTCGTCCTTGTTCTGGCGCCTAGTTTCTTCACTCATCCGGTTTCTGTCCCTCGTTCACCGTCTCTTTCATCCGTCGCGCCCCCCAGGGTGGTCGGGTCACAGAGCTCACGCTCAGCGAGTTAACCGCCACCGGTATCATGCCCCGAAGCAGGCCAAACATCAACTGCACCGTCCAAGGCGCCTCAGCACCCGGTCGAGTGTTCATGCCCCATCAGACGACGACTTCGCATCAAAGCCGAACCCGAACGCTCCGCACACGCCTATGCTAGACCCGCTATCAAGAGAATACTGCCCTCAGGGACCTCAGGTTCACTGCTGGACGAAGCCGTGGAGTTGAACGAAAAGGGCACGTCGTGGTATAGTATGTGTTCTACTCGGTATTCTATTGGAGGAACTATGCGAACTAGACGCGATCTACGCGCCGTTCTACTGGTATTGGGCATCGTCACCTCGGTTGTAATGAGCGCTTGCTCGAGCCCTTACGAACGAAGCAACAAGCCCGCCGGCGATTGGAGCCGGGGTCTTCTCCTCGGTGAAAGCAACGTCAAGCAGGCTGTCGCGCTCCAGATGGACGCATCTGGACACGCTCACCTCTTGTGGGTCGAGGCACTGTCAGATGACGTCCGAGGACTCCACTACGCACAGATCGACCGAGGAGGCCGGGTCGTCATCGATGCAAGCCTAACGGTTGACCTGCCTTATCCTCGTAACCCACAACTGCTCCTCGGTCCGGACGGCACCCTTCACGTGGGGCTTCTTTCCAGACAGAACGACAACTACATGCTGTACCATGGCCGCTTGACCAACAGAGGCGAGCTTTCAGATCTGATCGCCCTGTCGCGGAACACCGAAGATGTCGAGAGTTTCCAGCTCATTCGATCCTCGGCTGACGAGGTTTGTGCTGTCTGGGCCAGCGAACTCGACGATGGTCAATCGGGTATTTACCGGGTGTCCCTCGTCAGCTCGGGCTCAGGAGAACCCACACTGCTCGTTCCGGACGGCGCTGACCCGTTTGTGCTGGTTGAAGGCGCCAGTTCGGACTCCAGTGGAGAAACCCACCTGGTGTGGACCAACCGAACTGACTTTTCGACCAGACAGATCTACTACGCCACTTTGGAGGATGGAGAGGTAACGCCCCCAGGCGGTTACCACGTGACAACCTTCGACTACGCTGAATCCGCCACGTATCAACCCCCGATCATTGGACTCGATTCGGAACGCGTCTACCTTATCTGGTCGGTCCAGAACCTGGGCGGGGGTATGACGCCGACCGCGGCAGACACGTACTACATCAGCTTTGCCCCGGGTCAGCAGCAATACGTGGCCCCACGGACGCTCAAGCTGTCAGCGGATCACCGACCTGGGTACGAAGATCACCGCGGGCACTACACCATCTCGCGGCTTGCCCCCGTGTCACCCGATGTCCGCAGCACGGACTACATCAATGCGCCGGCGGTGGTGACGCGTCGAGAATCCGAGCTCCCGATGGTGGTCAGCTTGATCATCGAGAGTGCGTCCAAGCAGTTCATGCAGCTCGCAGTGACGATCCTGGCGGACGGTGAAGCCGTGGGCTACCAGATTGCCAACGAGACCTCCAACGCCTCCGTCCTGCCGAGCCTGGTCGCCGACGATGACGCCAGCCTCCATCTCGCTTGGTTGGACACGGCCGGATTCCGACGCTACAAGGTCTTCTATGCAACCACGTCCCCCGAGGCTGCAGAGTGGCTGAACCGCACCACCGTCGAGGACGTGGGCGAGCAGGCCGCGGACCTCGCGTGGGGCATCCTGTCAGCCATCGGTTTCCTGCCGCTGACCCTTATGTGGAATGTGCCCGCCCTGGTGTGGCTGGTCGTCTTCTATCTCTCAGCACGGCAAGAGCATCTGGACGAACTCGGCGCCAGAATCGCGCTTGGTGTGTCGTTCGCGCTATATCTCATTGTCAAAACACTCTTCCTTCCAGGTCTCCTCTCGACCGGTACGCCGTTCGTCTACCTGGTACCTCAGGAATGGACGCCCGCGCTGAACACCATCATACCCCTGGCCATTCTGGCCCTGGCCATCGTCGGGCTCATCATCTATCTCGTCCGCTCCCCACGCACTGAGCCACCGACGATGTTTAAGGGATACCTCGTCTTCGCCCTAGTCGACAGCGCCCTGACAGCCATCCTCTACGCACCGCGATTCTTCAACCCAAGAGGCTAGCGGGTCGCGACGCCCGGCCACCTCAGCCACCAGACCTCCACCGCGGCAGCGCCTGACGGAGGTCTGGTGCTCCATCGATCCCCGGAATACCGGCCGCTCCCCTTCATCCATCACGGCCCGAGCAGGACCTCGCGATCCGGCGGGCCCTCTAGGCGCGCCTGAACCGTGTCTGCCGAGGGCTGTCCTGCGTCTGAGCTGCAGCACGCAACAGTCAGCGCTGCGCGCCCCCTGGGCACCCCTTCAGCGTCCACGACCTTGGCGAGCACGCGTGAGATGCTCGCCAGAAACACACAGGCAGCAGCCATGCGACAGATCCCAGAAACGCCTGGAGGCGACAGCGGGTGCACCTCCACCCGGTCGCCTCCAGTCTTGTCCGTCCCCTATTCCGTTCAGCCGAGCCCTAAGTAGTCAACCAGCCACACGTCTTGCAGACCGTGATTCCAGCCCTCCGAAGCGCCTCTGGCCCTCGGCCCAGACAACCTTCGTGCCCGCGTCTTACTAACCTAGCCGCGACCCCTCAATCGGGGATCGAAGGCATCCCGCAGACCGTCCCCCACGAAGTTGAACGCCAGCGTCGTCACCGTCAACGCAATGGCCGGTGGCCACAGAGTATGTGGATGAGAACGCATCGATCGCTGCGCCTTATTGACCATCATGCCCCAACTTGGGAAAGGCGCGTTGACCCCCAGCCCAATATAGCTCAAGAACGCCTCGTAGAAGATATAGCCTGGAATAGCCATCGTCTCGGCAATAATGCACGGCCCCAGAATGTTCGGCAGCAGATGCCGGAAGATCACCCGGGTGTTAGATGCTCCGATGCTCTCCGCAGCGAGGACGAACTCCTTCTCTCTGTTCGCCAGCACCTGGCCCCGCGCTATCCGCGCGCGATTGATCCAGTAGAAGGCGCCGATGGCGACGAAGACGAAGAACATGCCGCCCATCTGCTGATCGATCCGCACCAGAGGCGCTGCCACTCCCCCGCCTCGCGCGGCCACCGCCTTGAAGTACACCTGAAGCAGAATCACGAAGATCAGCGAGGGGAAGCCGTAGATGATGTCGACCACGCGCATCATCAGATTGTCCACGACGCCGCCCAGGTAGCCTGCGATCAAACCGTACGTCACACCAATAGTCAGACTAACCGCAGCTGCCACGAAGGCCACCGAAAGTGAGATCCTGGCACCGAAGATCACGCGGCTCAGAATATCCCGCCCAAACTGGTCAGCCCCCAGCAGGTACTTCGCCCCCGGCTCCTGGTAGTTGTCCGGTAGCTTCTGCTCGTCGATACCCTCTGGCGCCACCAGCGGCGCGAAGATGGCCACGAGCGTCAAGAGGATGATGAAAAGCCCGCTGCCCACCGCCACCTTGTTCTTCAAGAACTCACGCCAGGCATCCCCCAAGGGACTCCTGGGCTTGCGCGCCAGGCCCGACGGGGCCACAGTTCGCTTTCCGCCTGCTTCTGCCATCTTGTTCTCCCCCTAATCCAGTCTCAGCCGTCCATCACACCTGAGTCGTTACCGCGTCTGGACGACCGTAACGCTAGTGCCATCCGTCACCCCAAAAACGACAAATGGCCCTGGCTCTCTAGGAATCAGTCGTACCGAATGCGTGGGTCCAGCCAGGCGTACGTGATGTCCACGAACAGATTGGCCGACACCAACAGCAGGGCGTAGACCAGCGCCGTGCCCATCACCAGGGGGTAGTCCCGGTTGCCCACGCTGTCCACGAAGTGCCTGCCCAGCCCGGGAATACCGAAAATCGTCTCAACCACAAATGTACCCGTCACGACGGCAGCCAGCACCGGTCCTAAGTACGTCACAACCGGGATGAGGGCGTTCTTCAGGGCGTGCCGGCTCACGACGATCATCTCGCGCAGACCCTTGGCGCGGGCCGTACGGATGTAATCCTCACCCATCACCTCAAGCAAGCTGCCGCGCGTCAATCGGGCGATACCGGCCGCGTAGGCCGTGCCCAACGTGAACGTCGGCATGATCCAGTGCGCCGGGCTCTGCCAGCGTGCCACCGGGAGCCAGCCCAGCTTCAGGGCAAAGATCAGGATCATCACCGGGCCGAGAACGATGTTGGGCACAGAGCGGAAGAAAATGGCGATGAAGGTAGCCCCATAATCGATGCTCGTGTTCCGGTAGAGCGCAGCGAGCACGCCTGTCGGTATGCCGATCACCACAGCCAGCACAATGGACATGACCCCCAGTTGCGCTGAGACCGGTAGAGCCTGACCGATGATGTCGTTCACTGTCTGCGTCCGGTACTTCAGCGAAGGGCCGAGGTCAAACTGGACCAGGTTCCACAGATAGCGCAGATACTGCTGCCAGAGCGGCTCATCCAGGTTGTACTTCGCCTCCAGATTGGCACGAATCTCCGGCGGCAGTGTCTTGTCGCCAATGCGGTCGAAAGGCCCGCCCGGGATGATCCTCACCAGCGTGAACGTGAAGATCGTCACCGCCAGGAGGACCGGGACAAACTGGAGAATCCGACGAATGATGTACTGGATCATTTCGTTCCTCTCTCGGAAAATCGAAGAGGGCTGAGCAGCCCTTTTGAAAGGGCTGCTCAGCGAATCGCACGAGCTAGTGCTCGCGCAGGGTTACGACACTGTGTCAGACTACTGAGTGGCCTCTAGCTTGGCCTCCCAGTCGATCGTCCACTTGTCCCAGTGCTCACCGGCCAGCGCCTGGTACGTGCGGTTCACCCACGGCTTGGTGAGGTCGACGACGGTGTAGTAGTAGATCGGCGCGTAGGCGGCCTCTTCCTCGACCAGGATGCGTTCGGCCTCCCGGTAAAGCTCAGCACGCACATCGGGATCCGTCTCCCTGCCGGCCTGCGCCGTCAGCTCGTCAAACTCGCTCGGCTCACAGGCGCTGCAGGTCTCATCCACACAGTTGCGGCGGAGGCGGTTCGCGCCCTCCTCGCAGTTGAAGACCTCGTGGACCCAGTTGTTCTGGTCCGCGTAGTCGGCGCACCAACCGAGGCGCCACACGTGCGGCATCTCAGCTAGCGGCGTGGTCTTGTTGATGGTGTCCAGGTAGACGCCCCACTCCTGATTCTGGATCTCGATGTCGACACCCAGCGTGCTGCTCCACATCGAGCCGATGGCCTCAGCGATGGCCCTGTGGCCCTCGCTGGTGTTGTGCATCAGCGTGATGGTGGGGAAGCCCTCGCCGTCCGGGTAGCCGGCCTCGGCCAGCCACTCCTGGGCCATCTCAGCGCCCATCTCGGCGTCGAGTGCCCACGGTGCGATGTCGGAATCCGATGCCACGTTGCCGAAGATGCCCTCGGGCGCAAACGTGTTCGCAGGCAGCTGTCCGCCCTTGGTCACGTTCTCGATCAAAGAGACGCGGTTGATGGCTGCAGAGAACGCTTTGCGGACCAGCGGGTCATCAAACGGCGGCTTGTTGTTCGTGAAGCCGTAGTAGTAGGTGCATAGGTCTGGCGCGATGGTCAACTGCTCGCTCAACTCCGGGTCCTCGCGGATGCGGTCCATCTCCTCCAGCGGTGGTCCAGGATAGGCGTTGTCGAGCTCGTTGTTCTCGTAGAGCGCCATAGCCGTTGAGGCCTCGGTGACCATGATAGCCTCGATGCGCTCGATCTGCACGCTGTCCGCATTGTAGAAATGCGGGTTCTTGACGAACGTCATGCTATCCTGATGGGCCCACTCGTCCAGGACATAAGGCCCGTTCGTGACGATGAAGCCAGGCTCGATCCAGCGGGCACCCCACTCCTCAATAACCGGCTCGTAGACCGGGCGGGCGACCCACATGCTGGCGATGCCGGGGAAGTAGCCGGCGGGCTGGCGCAGCGTAAACTCAACGGTGTAGTCGTCGACTGCCGTGACGCCAACCGTCTCGGGATCGTCGGTCTCGCCCGTGTTGTAGTCCATCGCGCCCTCGATGATGTAGAGGACGTAGGCGTAGTCCGAACCGGTCGCCGGGTTCAGCGTCCGCTTCACGGCGTACTCAACCTGATGAGCGTTGACCATCACCGGGTTGCCGTCTTCGTCGGTGACGACCTCGGTCTCACCCGTGGCGGGATCGTGCCGCACCCACGGCACGTCGTCGCGCATATAGAACGTCCAGACCGTGCCGTCCTCGTTGCTCTCCCACTCGGTGGCGAGCTCGGGGATGACTTCGTTCGTCTCGTCGTCGAAGTCGGTCAGACCCAGGAACAGCTGCTCGTCCACCAATACCGACGTGGTGTCCGTGCTCAGCGCCGGGTCAACCTGAGGCGGCTCTGTGCTCAGGTTCCAGTGCATGGTCACCGGTTGCTCCGGTTCCTCGACGGGCTCCGGCTCCGCCGTGACCTCGACCACCTCGGTGACGATAGCGGTCTCGATGACCGTCTCGCCCTCGCGCTCGACGACTCTGGTGACCTCACGCTCGATCACCTCAGGTGTCGGCTGCGCACAGGCGGACAACAGAATGCTCCCGATCACTGCAACCACCAATGCGATAGACCACTTCTTGTTAAGCATGTTCTCCTCCTCTAAGTGAGTCTTGCTATAACAGGTATACGTCTCGGCTTCTCAGATGTTTTCTCTTCTCGCATCGTCTAGTCCACATCACCCCCTTTGATCGGCCACCACCCGCACCGGAGTCCAATGGGATGACGGCCTCGTTTGCCTACCCGATTGTTGCCGTGCCCTCCTGCTCGACGACGTGGCAGGCACAGTAGTGATCGGACTCCACCTCAATCAGCTCTGGATGGCTCTCGAAGCACATGTCCCGCGCCGCCGGACAGCGCGTGCTGAAGTTACATCCCTC
>Ga0180436_10003580_pt1 | contig 14224 bp, 15 predicted proteins | sample SS_ome_2_FD_132434 | JGI IMG/M metagenome (GOLD analysis project Ga0180436, IMG submission 132434) | Hypersaline lake sediment archaeal communities from the Salton Sea, California, USA - SS_3_S_2 metaG | ecosystem: Environmental > Aquatic > Non-marine Saline and Alkaline > Hypersaline >...
AGTTATTGACCTGGAAGGGAAAAGCCAATCTAATACTATAAGGCCGACCTCAGAGTACCGTCTCCATCTTGAAGTTTACCGGCAGAGAAAGGATGTCACGGCCATTGTCCACGGCCATCCGCCGATCTGCACGGCCTTCACCGTGGCCGGAGAACAGCTGGACCTCTGCGTACTGCCAGAAGTCGTCTTCACACTGGGCGCCATTCCCACCATCCCCTACAGTACCCCGACCACCGATGAACCACCGCGGGTAATCCGGGAATATATCGGCCGGTGCGATGCCATGATCCTTGACCGGCATGGGACTCTTACCGTGGGAGATAGTCTGACCGGGGCTTACTATAAGCTGGAAAAAATTGAACATACCGCGAAGGTAGTCCTGACCGCCAGAATGCTGGGAAATGTCCAGGTGTTAGACAAGAATCAGGTGGACAGATTGATGCGGGTACGCGCGGACGCTGGTTTACAGGGCAATATCATCCACTGCGTCTGCGCCACACCTTCCGCTTCTTTGGCACAAGCCGAGATCGATGAAGATCAATTGACCAGAACCATAACCAGTGAAGTGCTGAAAATAATTCAGGGATAGATTCAGCCCCGCCGGCGGCGGAGCTGACGTTAAAAAATAAAGACGTTAAAAAGAAAAAACGTTAAATATCGTTAAAGTCCGTAGAAGCCTCCGCAAGATACCGGGCTACTACAACTACGATTATTGTACCAAGACTAAATGATTTTGAACCGGGGCTAATTATGAATGATACAATAGACACAGCACAAACCCCTCCGGAGGTAATGACGATCGACCAGGTGGCGGAGTACCTCCAGCTGCACAAACAGGTTGTCTACAGGCATGTGAGAAATAAAACCATACCGGCCAGCCGGATTGGTGCCACATTACGGTTCAAAAAATCAATCATCGACGCCTGGCTAACCGACTCCGCACTGAGCAACCTCCGGCAGGAGCGGGAATCCAGTAGTACGTATTCACCATTCAATATTGAAGAAGATTAATATTATTTTTCTAAGAACTTTGCGCTAACTTCTTTGTAGCCGCACCCTTCAGGGTGCGCAATGGGGCGCAGGCTAAAGCCTGCGGCTACCTCTTTACCAACATTTATTGTCGAAGATCCGGCTTCAGACGGGAAATTCCGATACAGGAACTCAGCGCTTCGCGCTAATTTTTGGTAGCCGCACCCTTCAGGGTGCGCAATGTGGCGCAGGCTAAAGCCTGCGGCTACCTTTTTAACTGATTAAGAGAAAAAACAATCCGCCCAATCCGCTTAATCCGCGGTTTCTTTAAATTTTGTATTATGAACTGGCTAAGAATAGACAATCCGGATATTGATACCGGCAAACTTCAGAGCGAAATTGAAGCGGAGGTCGCACGCGTCCAAAGTGACCCGAAGTTCTCATCTGTCGAAGAGGGTCTCAAGCTTGCCTCATCTCTCAAAACACCGGAAGAATCACCCGCCCTGATCGAGATCGCCGAAGCTTATGCCGCCGGATGGGATGCCGCGACTCTGGCTCAACGGCGGCCGATTCTCAAACCATTCCTGCCGCTCCTGGAAAAGATATTAAAAAAATTCCTCAAGCCCCAATATATCTTCAACTCTCTGGCTCTGGAGATCATCCGGAAGCAGGAAGAACGGATTCAAGAGTTAGAGAAAAAGATTAACGGGAAGAACAAGGAATAATAGACGTTGAAAAGAAAGGATGTTGAAGCATAAGAACGTTAAAAAAAGGAAAAGACGTTGAAGACCGGATAATGAGGAGTAGGCAGTGGCAAAATAAAAAGCGAACATCGAACGTCGAAAGAAAAGAGCCCAAAGCCAAGTATATTTTTGTGGATTTTGCGCCTTTTTGCGGCTAAAAAAGGGGGCGAGGCGGGGGAGAATAATCCTTATAATCTGTGAAATCCGTGGACTTAAAAGGGGCCGAGGCGGGGGCCTCTTCATACCAGAAGATGACCAAGGCCATCCATCAACTACTCACTGTCTTCGATCCTTCTGATGCCCAGGGACATATGGCATTGCTTCTCCGCGGTATCTTCTCCCGCTGGGGATACGACTCGGAGATATTCGCCGGCATCAACTCCCCCGGAATAGATATTAAGGCCCGGATGGCGGAGGAACTCCCGGAAGATAACAACCCGGATGATATCCTTATCTATCATGCCTCGATCAATTCCGATGTGGGTGAGATATTCCGCCGATCCAATTGTAAGCAGGTCCTGATCTATCACAATATCACTCCCGCCGAATACTTTCTCGGCTTTGATATCTTCACCTACCTGGAATGCCTTAAAGGGCGACGGGAACTGGGGAAATTCATCCCTACCTGTGACCTGGCCCTGGCCGATTCAACATTCAACGCGGATGAACTTAAATCTCTCGGGTTCGCCAGGGTTGAACTCCTCCCCTTCCCCTTTGACCGAAGCCGCCTGGATGGAGAGGCCGATCACGCCATCATCAGGAAATACAGCGAAGATGATCACCCCACCATACTTTTCGTGGGACGACTCGCCCCTAATAAGAAACAGGAAGATATCCTATCCGCCTTCCATTATTTCCAGAGTATATTTCAGCCCCAAGCACGTCTCATCCTGGTCGGCCCGGAGAATATACCGGAATACTCCGATTTCCTCCGGGCTCGGATCAAAGAACTCGGTCTGAAAGATGTCACCATTACCGGCAAAGTCTCTCCGGAAGAACTCCGGGGTTACTACCGGTCCGCCAACATCTTCCTCTGCCTCAGCGAACACGAGGGATTCTGCGTACCGTTACTGGAAAGCCTCTACTACCATCTTCCGGTGGTAGCCTATGCCGCCGGGGCAGTCCCCGAAACCCTGGCCGGCGCCGGGGTCCTTATCTCCCGAAAAATTCCTCTCGAGATCGCCGCTCTCCTCAACCGCATCCTGACCGACCAGGATTTTCAGACCGAACTGATCCGGGGACAGGACAGAAGACTCCGGGAGGCGATCAATTTCAACTACGAAGAAACCCTCCGGTGTTGTCTGTTAAATCAGGCCCCATAAACCAATGTTATATCTGCCTGGAATAACTACCTGATTTCCTAATGAAGAGCTTTAAGATCCACCCGGGGTTTGAGACTTTTCTGGCTGAGATTTCAGCCGAGTTCATTAATCTTCCCTCCAACCGGGTGGTAGAGAAAATCGAAGACGCCCTCCGCGAGCTGGTGGAGTTTATGGGAGCCGATCGGAGCACGCTCGGGGAAAAGTTTTCGCACGGATCGGAATTACATGTCATATGTTCCTATGCCGTACCCGGGATTGAAAAGCTCTCCCCGGGGCGGTTAGACCTTCTTCTTCCCTGGACGACAGAGAAAATGACCAGGGGTGAAATCGTCTTCTACTCCAGTCTTGACGAGCTGCCCGCGGAAGCGGAGACGGATAAGCAAACATTTATCAAGCTCAAGCAGAAATCAAATATCATAGTTCCCATCTTCGTGGGCGAATCTATGAAGTACGCACTGGCAATTGGAACTGTCAGGTCCGAAAGGGTGTGGCCCGAAGAATTCATCCCCCGCCTCCGTCTACTGGGAGAAATCTTGTGTAACGCTCTCATCCGCAAACAGACTGACGAGCAGTTAAGAGCGAGCGAGGAATCCTTCGCCGCCATCTTTGAAAACGCCCCTGTCGCGATGCTGCTTATGGACAGGGATCGGCGCATTCATAAGATAAATCGCAAGGCCGGAGAGATCTTCTCCATAACGGAATCTTTCTCAGATAAACCATACTTCGGGGAGGCGGTCCGGTGTATCCACCGAGGGGATAATCCGGAAAGCAGCGGATGCGGTGATTTCTGCCGGACCTCCTGCTTGATGAGGAGGATCGTGGAAGAGACCTATGAAACCGGAGAGTCCCGGTACCAGATTGAAGCAAATCTTATTTCTGAAGACGGGGCTGAAGAAGATGAATTGTTTTTACTGGTATCCACGGTCTTCATCGAACGGTCCGGAGACCAGGAGTTGCTGGTGAGCGTCAAGGATATCACCGGACAGAAACAGGCGGAGAGACGATCCCTGGAACTGCGGCAGGAGCTATTGCATGTAGAGAGAAATTCTTCCATGGGTGAACTGGCCGCCGCCATTGCCCACGAGATCAAGCAGCCGCTGACCGCGATTTTGAGTAACGCCCGGGCGGCCCAGCGATTTCTCGCCCCCGACCATCAGGATCTGGACGAAGTAAGAGAGGCGCTCTCCGATATCTCCGAAGACAGCTCCCGGGCGGATCAGATCATCCTGAGACTCAGGAGTCTGATGAGAAAGAGCGGCATGAAGCTGCTTCCTCTTGACCTCAATATCATTGTTGAAGAAATAGTAACCCTGCTCCGGGGCATGATCGCTATAAAGGGGGCGGCGATCCATCTGGATCTCGGGGAGAATCTTCCATCCATCATGGCAGACCGGATTCAGATCCAGCAGGTCATCCTCAACCTGATCCTGAACTGTCTGGACGCGGGTGGGCGGGAAATAGTGATCAGCACCACCGAGGTTGAGCCCGGTATGATCCGGCTCGCTGCGCGGGATGATGGAAAGGGTATTACCGAAGACATTCTCAGCCGTATATTTGATCCCTATCTGACCACCAAAGAAGATGGGATGGGGATGGGACTGGCCATCTGTAGAACGATCATCAACGCCCATGGGGGAAGCATTCAGGCCGAAAATAATCCCGATCGGGGCGCAACTATCTATTTCTTGTTGCCGGGCGGCGATAAATAATAAGGTATGTTGATTTGCATTATAGATGCAGATATAGATATATGATTATCACATCCACCACCGACCTCGTGTCGGTGGAGATATGGATGACAGCTAACTTGCTGTTTCGGAATTTTCCCGATATCCAATGGGATCCCGATAACAATAAATTAAATGTTATCGAATCGGGACAATAATCGGATAAATCCGATTATTGTAACCCCGAAACAGTCGAACAATAACTAGAACTACATATTTTGTGGTTGCTCCATAATACTAAGGACTTACCGTTATAGATTGTGCAATTGAAATAAAGTTATAATACGCCTCGAAGAGGCAACATTATATAACTTTAGGCACTTTTAACTTTAGTCACTTTAGGCACTTCAGAACGTTGCCCGGAGCGAAGCGACGGGCTAAGTTCTTCTCCTTAATCCTATTGCGATAGATGACTGAAAATCAACTAAAACCAAAGGTCTTCATAGTCGATGATGACTCCTCGGTCCGGCGGGGGGTGGCCCGGCTGCTCCGGTCCGCCGGATTTGATGTAAAGGCCTTTTCTTCCGCCCGGGAATTTCTGGAGCTGGAACGATTTGACGGTCCCGCCTGTCTGATATTGGACGTACAGATGCCCGGGATGGACGGCCTGGACCTCCAGAAAGAGTTAAACGCGAGGGGCCTTGCTCTTCCCATTATATTTCTCACCGGGCACGGAGATATACCGATGAGTGTTCAGGCGATGAAGGCGGGCGCGGCGGACTTTCTTCCCAAGCCCTTTGATGACGACGTCCTGCTCGATACGGTCCGGCGAGCGCTGGAGAAAGATACCCTGGAGTATCGGGAGAGAGCTGAGCTGTCCGGGATCAAGGAACGGATTACCCGGCTGACCCCGCGGGAGTATGAGATATTCACCTATGTGATCACCGGTCTATTGAACAAGCAGATCGCCGCCGAGCTCGGTATCGCCGAAAAGACGGTCAAGGTCCATCGCGGGCGGGTTACGCGCAAGCTCGGTGTGGTCTCGGTCGCCGAGATGGTCCGCCTGGCCCAGAGAGCCGGGATAACCCCGCCCGATCTCCACCATCTCCGCCCGTACTGTTGATTCGTCGCTCATCAATTTATTGCCGCAAAAAAGTGTAATAATTGTAAAGACTCCCCCTACCTCGGCCCCTTTTTGAAACCACGAATCGCACGAATCTTCACGAATTGTTTCCCTCGTAGCGCAGCGGAGACATCGAACCTTTAGGTGAGATGCCTTACCCCGGCCCCTTTTTTATCGGACGCATTGAATAAGTTGGACCGGCCCGACTGGGCGGACCAGTCGGACGGTTCCTCGTCCCTCCTACTCCCTGCTTCTCCCCCCTCATCCCTCCTTCTCCCTGCTTCTCCCCTCTCATCCCTCCTACTCCCTGCTTCTCCCCCCTCGTCCCTTCTTTAATTGGATATTCCTTGTTGGATATTGGATATTCAGTTCTCCCTCGCCCTTCAACGTCCTTTCTCTTTAACGTCTTTCATTTTCAACGTCCCTTCTTTTCAACGTTCTCTATTCCCCAAATCATATAAGACCAAGGTCCCATAGACGCCATTTTACCCATCCCGTATATTATCCCCGTCAGCTCAAATAATATTATCCAATAAAGCAAGGAGATGGGTCCGGAATGTCCGGGGATAAACCGATAGTATATATCGTCGATGACGACCCGTCAATCCGGCGGGCGCTGGGCAGAGTAATCAAAGGAGTAAGCCTGGACGTGGAGACTTTTCCTTCCGCCGGGGAGTTCCTTGAGTATGAACGCAGGGATAGACCGGCCTGCCTGGTCCTTGATATCAGGATGGATGGAATGAGCGGCCGGGATCTCAAAACCCGATTGGACAAAACAGCCGAGTCTCTCCCCGTCATCTTTATCTCAGCCCACGATGAAGAACTGGCCAGGGCCCGAGCGGAGGAGGAAGACGCCGTGGCTTACCTGGAAAAACCTTTTCAAGAGGAGGATTTTCTTAAGGCCGTTTTCTTGGCTATGGGGAGATATGGGAAAACCGGTTAACTCCGCCTCTTTCAGGAGGTGATTAATGGCAGAGGCAGAGAGGATGGTTATTAACAAGCACTCTTAACGCAGGAGGAAGTGATATGAAGAAGAAAGACAGAAATGAAATGCCGGCGGCTCTCCGCCAGGCCGGGACCTGGGCGGCGGTGGGGTCGGTGGTAGCGGCCGGTACGATCGCGGCGGCCCAATTCGCTCAGGCGCAGGAGGCGCCTGAGACGGAGAGGCCCAATATCCTGATCATCATGAGCGATGATGTTGGATTAACTAATATCAGCGCCTACGGCCAGGGACTGGTGGGCTACAGAACTCCACAGATCGACCGGATAGCCGATGAGGGCGTATTGTTCACCGATTACTATGCCGAACAGAGCTGTACCGCCGGTCGATCTGCTCTCATTACCGGCCAGCTTCCCGTCCGGACCGGACTGTCGAAAGTAGGGCTGCCCGGATCCGACCTGGGACTACAGGCGGAAGACCCCACCCTGGCGGAACTGCTGAAGCCCCTGGGGTACAGGACCGGACAATTCGGAAAAAATCATCTCGGTGGTCGCGACGAATTTATAACAACGGCTCACGGATTTGACGAGTTCTTCGGCAACCTTTACCACCTCAACGCCGAAGAGGAGCCAGAGAACCCGGATTACCCCAAGGATCCGGAATTCCGCAAGAAGTTCGGACCGCGAGGTGTGATCAAGGCGACCGCCGACGGCAAGATCGAGGACACGGGTCCGCTCACAAGGAAACGGATGGAGACCGTGGATGAGGAGTTTCTGGCCACAACGCTGGACTTCATCGACCGCGCCCACGAGGCGAAAGAGCCGTTCTTCGTCTGGTTCTGTCCGAGCCGTATGCATTTCTATACGCACCTGAAGGAGGAGAGCCAGGGAGTTACCGGTCTCGGAATCTATGCCGACGGTATGGTTGAACACGATGGTCATGTTGGCGAACTGCTGGACCGACTTGATGAACTGGGGATTGCCGACAACACCATTGTGATCTACACCTGCGACAACGGCCCCCACTACAACGAGTGGCCTGACGGCGGGATCTCGCCGTTCAGGGGAGAAAAGAACACTAACTGGGAAGGCGGATACCGGGTCCCGGGCCTTGTCCGCTGGCCGGGAAAGTTACCGGCAGGGAAAGTGTCCAACGAGATCATGGCCAGTCTGGACTGGCTTCCGACAATGATGGCGGCCGCCGGAGTGCCGGACATCAAGGAGAAGCTTCTCGAAGGCTATCAGGCCGGGGATAAAACATTTAAAGTTCACCTCGACGGCCACAATTTTCTGCCCTATCTCACCGGCAAGGAGGATAAAGGGCCGCGCAAAGATTTCTTCTATTTTAATGATGACGGTCAACTTGTGGCTCTCCGCTACCAGCCGTGGAAGCTGGTTTTCGCCGAACAGCGCAAGCATTACTTCGATGTCTGGTCCGAACCCTTTGTCTGGCTACGGCTGCCCAAGATATTTAACCTGCGCAGTGACCCCTTTGAACGGGCCGACACTGACTCCAATAACTACCGGACCTGGTGGATCCGACGTGCGTTCCTCCTGGTTCCGGCTCAGTCCTACATCGCCGAGCTCATGAAGACCTTCCAGGAATTCCCTCCACGGCAGAAGCCGGCCAAGTTCAACCTGGATGAGGTGATGCAAACCCTGCAGGACGCCGGGAATATTTAATAGCCCGGCCTGAGTTTCGTTGTCGACCGGAACATTAACTCATGAAATGTCCGGTGATTTTGCGCGGAGACGGGCGGACGGCCATCTTCGCGGGAAGGGGAGCGTCAACCAACGAATCGTCAACACTTGTATCAGGTGGGAATAAGGAGAAAGAGACGGAAAATAAATTGACTCTGAATCCTACTGCCGGCCTCATACAGACTGTGTCACAATTGAGATTTTCGACGTTTTTCTGTCATTGCGAGGACTCCGAACGAAGTGAGGGGGACGAAGCAATCTCAACCCATTGGAGGATAACACAGTCTGCTCATAAATTGGATCGCTTCGTCCAGCCGCCGTAGCCTTCGGCTACTATGGCGGAGGAGGCTCGCTGCGCTCCTCTCGATGACATTTTCGGGTTTGTGACACAGCCTGATACAGGCCGGGGCCACGAAGTGAACCCGGTAGAGAAGAGGGGTTTTGAGTGCTGGAAAGGGCCGCCGAGCACCAGCACTCGAAACCCTTCTTCCTCAGTATCGGACTCTGAAGCCGATAACAGTTTATTCATGAAGTAGTAATAAAAACCCAATAAATCTTAAAAATTGCTCAGAGTTCGTTCTGCTAAGGGTGAAACCAAAAAGATGGGAGGGATACCTATGAAAGAGAGATTATTTTCCGCTGTGGCAAGCCTGATCCTGGTCCTGGTTGTTTTCTCGGGACCGGTCGGGGGAGCAGTTAATAAAAAACCCAGGCTCATATTACAGATCACGATTGACCAGATGCGCGGCGATTATCCCATGCGTTATCAAGATCGTCTGGGAGAATGCGGATTCCGGTATCTTATGGAGGAAGGGACCCATTATATAAACGCTCACTACCAGCATGCCGATACCGAGACGCCCATCGGTCACGCGGCACTCTTCACCGGCACCTACCCCGCCTACAACGGCATTGTTGCCGGCAACTGGTATGATCCTGATAAAGGACGGGTCATTTATAACTGTGAGGATGACCGTTATCCGATGATCGGGAAGGAACCGGAGGAGGGGAAAGGCCGCGCGCCCACCAATATGCTTTCTTCCACCATCGGCGACGAGATGGTGATATCCAATAACGGTCAGTCCAGGGTATTCAGCGTCTCGATAAAGGACCGCGGCGCCATCCTTCCCGGCGGCCATACCGGTAAGGCCTTCTGGTATTCCAAGAGCGACGGCTCCTTCGTCACCAGCGACTATTACTACAAAGAATATCCGGGCTGGGTCAAGCAGTGGAACGCTAAAAAGACGGCCGATAAATACAAGAATACTTCGTGGGAATTATTGGGCGACATTTCAACGTATCTCTTCGGCGAAGATGATGATCGTCCATTCGAAGTTGATATGTTTGGTCTGGGCACCACGTTCCCGCATCCCGTCAAAGGGGACTCTAAATATTTCTACGCGTCCCTGATTGCTACACCATTCGGAGATGAACTAACGGCGGACTTTGCCAAAACACTGATTAAAGAAGAAAAGTTAGGTCAGGGAAAAGAGACCGACTTTCTGGCGATAAGTTTTTCAGTTACTGACTATATTGGCCACATTTTCGGACCCTCGAGCCTTGAGGCTGAAGACAACATTCTGCGGGTTGACCGTCTCCTGGCTGATCTCTTTAAGTTTATTGATGACCAGATCGGCCTCGATCAGACACTGATAATAGTCTCCGCTGATCATGGAATGAGTGAGGCTCCTGAATATATGCAGAGCCTGGGATTTGAGGTGGGACGTCTGACCTCGGAGACGATCGTCAAGGGAACCATAACAGACGCCCTCAAGGAGAAGTTGGGAGTGCCCGCAGATGTGATCCGGCTTTTCGAATACCCCTATATCTATCTTAATGAAGAGGAGATCGGGAAGACCAAATACAGCGTTGCCGAGATTGAAACGGCCGTGGCGGAAGAGATCATCAAGATCACCGGGATAAGAGAAGCCTTAACCCGAACTGATATATTGAAAGGGAATTTTTCCCCAACACTGGTGAACACGATGATCCTCAACAATTTTCATCCCAAGCGATCGGGCAATATCCATGTCATAGCGGACCAGTTCTGGTATTTCTATTACGAGATGGATACGACTACGGAGATCGCCGCCATCCATTGCTCTCCCTGGACGTATGACACATATGTGCCGCTCTTCTTCGCGGGGAATGGAGTGCCTGCCCTGCGAATCGCGCGCCCGGTCACACCCTACGATATCGCGGCAACTATCGCGACCCGTCTTGAAGTCAAACCTCCTTCGGGTTCAATTGGTATACCTCTGGTTGAGGTGCTGGATAATTAAGAGATAAAATTTTGTAACGCTGAAATAGAAAATGGGGATTGGGGAATGGAAAATAGTTGCCATTCCCTATTCCCCATTCCCCAAAAATCCCCCTCCGGGGGGGATTGACCGATCTGGAATTGTCCCATAAAATGGGCACCCATTGGTTGCGATTAGGGGTTTTTGGCCGGTGCCGGCGAACTCTTCGTCAACGGCGAAAAAGTGGACGAGGTCGAGATGCCGCATACTCACATGGCGACCTTCTCCCTCTCCGAAGCCTTCGACGTGGGCCGGGACACCGGCACCCAGGTCTCCAACCTCTACACCGATGAGTTCCATTTCAAGGGGGACCTGAACAAGGTAGATTTTGAGCTGTTTGGAGCTACCGAAACAGACCCCAAGGCGGAACTGGCCGAGGAGGAAGGCAACTAATTTCTTGAGATGATTTTTGTAGCCGCAGACTTTAGAGGCTGTCTGATAATTCAAAATCCATGTCATTGCGAGCCCGAAGGGCGAAGCAATCTATTTTATCTTTCATAATTGATTTGCAGCCAAAAAGTTGGGATTGCTTCGTCGCTTTGCTCCTCGCAATGACACCAGAATATGTGAAAATCGCCTTTATCGGCCAGCCTCTTTAGTCTGCGCAAGTAAAAGATAGATTGCATTTAATATACAGAAACTACGCACCCTAAAGGGTGCGGCTACCATAATTCAAATCTAAAGGAGAAGTTAAATGAAGATAGGACAATGGAGTACAGGACTGGCTATCGGGATGATGGTAATGGCAATGATCATTGTTGCGGGATGCGGCGACTGCGGCACAAGGCAATGTACCACGGAGAAGGCTGCCCAGGACACCGGCTGTCTTGAAAAGGAGGGGAAAGAAGCGGACACGCAGATCAAAGAAGCTGACGAAAAGATGGATGAGTCCGCTGAAAAAGCGAAGGCCGAGGCGAACGAGGCGGTAAAAAAGGCGGAGGCCGATGCGGCGAAGGCAGAGGCGGAAGCACAACAGAAAGCGGAGGAACTGAAGGCGCAGGCGAAAAAAGCCGGGGAAGAAGCTAATAAAAAGATCGAGGCTGTGAAATAGGGAATAGGGAATGGGGAATAGGGAATGGGAAATAGATTTTTCTCCATTCCCTATTCTCTATTCCCCAATCTCCAGATGTCACCCGCTTTCTTCGTGGCACGGCTTCGTGGTTTAATCAAATTCGAGTCTTATATATTTTTGCGAAGGAATTACGAAATTCGTAACTCCGATGCGATTATTCCGTTGCACTAATTTAACAAATATGTTAAGTTAGCGCCATGAAATGGGAAGAATTCATCCAGGCGACCGGGGAGCATCCGGTTATCGAATCTAAGATTCTTTTAACCGGATTCACGCATCCATCCTCACTTCAGGTACATATGGGGCGATGGGAGCAGGCCGGTAAGCTGATAAAGGTAAAACGAGGTGTGTACCTGCTGGCCAAGCCTTACCGCAGAATCGAACTTTGGGAACCCTACCTCGCCTCGTTACTTAAAAGGCCGTCCTATATCAGTCTGGAAAAATCGCTTGAATATCACAATTGCATTCCGGAGGCCGTTCCGGTATATACATCTGTCACGCCTAAGCGGCAGGCGTCATTTATTTGCCCGGTTGGAACCTTCTCCTACCGGCACATCGATCCTTCCCTCTTCTGGGGATACGAAGGACATACTCTACGCGGCCAGACCGCACTGATCGCTTCCCCTGAGAAGGCGCTGCTAGACCTTGTTTATTTATACCGGAGAAAACTCCCCCCCGGATACATCAAGGAACTGCGGCTGCAAAATGTCGAAAAGTTCGACCTCGATCGACTCCTAGAATATGCCCAGCGATTTGAAAAACCGAGGATCATCAAGGCTGCTGATGCTATCCGGGGATACCTGGAAGAAGTTGCCTCTATGGAGGAAGAACTATGAAAGACTATGCGCTCCAAGTGGCCTCTTCCAGTACTGGATACAATGATAAATTAAACTCTCTGCGAGAATATCTTCAGGCTTACATCCTGAGAATTCTGTTTGATGACGGTTTCTTCGATCTTAATGCGTTCGTTGGAGGTACCGCCCTTCGATTTCTCTATCGTATCCCCCGATTCTCGGAGGACCTGGATTTCTTCTTGGTCGGCAGAGAGTTATATCCGTTCGAGGATGGGATGTTGAAGCTGAAGCAGGAACTGGATATCTCTGGGTACGATGTCACTATCAAATTCAATGCCGGCAAGACAGTCCAATACGCGCTGATCGGGTTTGTCGGTATTATGTTCGACGCGGGGATTTCCCCTCATCGCAATCAGAAATTGTCAATCAAGATCGATATCGACACCCGACCTCCCGAAGGAGCAGTCCCCGCAACCCATATAAGTGATCTTTACTTTCCTCTGGCCTATGCCACTTACGACCTACCCTCCTTGTTTGCCGGTAAGCTCAACGCGCTTCTGTGCAGGAGCTATACAAAGGGCCGCGATTTCTTCGATCTTGGATGGTACCTCTCCCGCTGGCCTAATCTTTTTCCAAATTTTAATTTTCTTCAAAATGGCCTCCGGCAGGCCGGATGGGAAGATTCTTTTCCTTCGGAAAATGATTGGAGAATGCGACTCTTGAGAGTGGTGGAGACGGCGGACTGGAAAATGGTTGAACAGGACGTGACACCATTTCTGGAGCGCCCTGCCGATCTGAATATTTTTACCCGGGAGAACGTATTGCAGCTTCTGACCGCGTAGAGGAAAGGGCCAGTATGATTACTATTTTGTTCTCCGAGCCAAAAGAAAGCTGAAAAAGAGCCTGGGGTATTGAGGAAGTGAAATTTATACGGTGATATATCGCGTTATGTAGACATCTATGGCAATATATTGCCATGAAATAGAAAAAAGCTGCTTTTTTTCAGACTGTAGTGGCAGAGTTTACTCTGCCCCGGATAAAGAGAAGGTCGAGTAAACCTGACCACTACATACCCTGATTTACAAGAGTCTCAAGATGGAAAGTAATTCTACGGAAAAAACAAAACGCAAACTCGCTGTCCACCTGATGGCCAAGCCGACCGGTCCGGCCTGTAACCTCGACTGCGAGTACTGCTTCTACCTGGAGAAGGAAGCCCTCTTCCCGGAGGGAGAGCGGTACCGGATGTCGGACGAGGTCCTGGAAGCTTATATCCGGAAGAGCGCGGAGTTCCACTCCGTCCCCGAACTTCTCTACGCCTGGCAGGGCGGCGAGCCGACGATGATGGGAGTCGACTTCTTCCGGAAAGCGATCGAACTGGAAAAGAACGCGGTTGTCTTCTATCTCGGCATGAAGGATGTCGTCGCAAACACCGATGATCCGGAAAAGGTAGAACGTCTTGTGAAGGAAGAGATGGGCCACATTACCCTTCTCAGCGACAAGTTGCAGGCCCTCGAGGACTGACAAATTGTCTCAGACCGCTCCCAGAGCCTCTGCCACACATGAGGCTGCCACCTGAAAGGAATACAATGGACAT
>Ga0180436_10003582_pt1 | contig 14215 bp, 9 predicted proteins | sample SS_ome_2_FD_132434 | JGI IMG/M metagenome (GOLD analysis project Ga0180436, IMG submission 132434) | Hypersaline lake sediment archaeal communities from the Salton Sea, California, USA - SS_3_S_2 metaG | ecosystem: Environmental > Aquatic > Non-marine Saline and Alkaline > Hypersaline > Sediment...
AGCATCTTCCTGATTAAGAGAGTTGCACCTGAATTGCCTCTGGTTGCAGCCGATTTGCAGCCAGCCTTCCGTATACTGGTATCCGTCAATATTAGACGGAAGACCCGGTATGCGGAAATTGATGGGACATTTTGAGACCGCTCTGTGCGTTAATCCGCCGGAGAAAGGCGGACGACAGCTTCCACGTCGCCGTTGGGGGGATGGCCTGTGAGCAAGAACGGCCGCCCCAACAATTGCGAACTGCCGTCAGGCATGGAGCCGTTGCTGAGCAAGCTGCAACTTGCGAAGTGGCTGAGTGTCAGCCCCCGGACCATCGACCGGATGGAAGCCGATGGAGAATTGCCGTCGGCGATGGTTTTCAATCGCGGCAGCCGAGTAATGAAGCGTTGGGAGCCCCAAGCAGTACGGAATTACGTATCCAAGCAGTAAATTAAGGAGACTGAAGCTATGCGAGTCTTCAGGCCAACCAAAAAGCACAGAACATGGCACGTCGAATTCACAGACCACTACCGGAAGCGTCGGCGCGTGAGCAGTTATCTCCGAGACCGGGCGTCGGCGGTCAACTGCGGACACAATATCGAAATCCTCGTGGACGCAATGCTCAACGGTGAGGACCGACCGCCGGTACGCCTATTCAGATGGATTGACTCAATGCATCCAGACCTGCGTGACGCATTGGTTCGCTTCGGTCTGCTCGGTGACAAGTGGCTGGCGCAGCGAAGCACGCTGCAACGCCCGCTGAAAGACCTGCTGCCCGACTGGAAGGCCAGCATACTGGCCAAGAGCAGAACAGAGAAGCACGCAGCCGCATCAGAGCAATACGCATTGAGGCTTTTCGAGGCCTGCGACTTCGAGCGTTTCCGGGACATTGAACCAGTCGCGGTGGCGAAGAAACTGAAGGAATGGCGTGACGACGAGGATATGAGGCTGTCAAACCGCGCATCAAATGCGTACCTGCAAGCGGCTAGACAATTCTGTCGATGGCTGTGCCGCCAAGTCAGAGGGGTCGATAACCCACTCGGCGACACGGAGATTCTCAGGAAGCTCAACGAAAAGACTGACCGGAGACGTGAGCGACGCGCTCTAAGTGTGGATGAAGCGGCAGTCCTGCTACGCGAGACCTCGAAACAGCCGTTCCGATGGAACATGACTGGCGAAGAGCGCTCGCTGGTTTACCATCTCGCAATCGGGACCGGCCTGCGGGCCAACGAAATTAGACTGCTGCGGCGAGGAGATTTCATACTGAGCGCAATGCCGCCAAGGGTGATCGCCCCGGCCAGCATCACAAAGAACAGCGAAGAGGCCAGCTTGGATATCGCCAGCGAACTGAGTGCGAGATTATCGCAGCATTTCATATCTGCATGCCTCATGCCAGCAGCAAGAGCATTCAAGATGCCGAGCGACGGCAACGTATCGCGGATGCTAAAAGCCGACTTGGCGGCTGCACGCAAAGCATGGATTAACGAGGTAAAAACTCCTGAGGAGAAGAAGGTCCGCGGCAAGACTGATTTCCTGAAGTACTGCGACAGTATGAGTAGATATGCCGATTTCCACAGCCTGCGACATACTCACGGAGTATGGCTCTTCGAGCAATACGGGTTAAACCCGAGACAAGTCCAAAAACGAATGCGACTGTCATCGCTCGCCCTGGTGGAACAGTACACCAAGAGTCTACGTCTCGATTCAGAGCATTGGATAAACCGAGGGCCAAGCCTAACAACGCCCGACACAGCCTCTGCCAAGCATGCGTAATGCTCCATTGCGTCTGTGAGCAGTGCGACCGCTGTGTTCAGAGCGAACACGAGGGTATACTATCCCGAAGTACACCCTCATGTTTCACTATTCTTGAAAGGCGGTCAGCATGGCGGATGACAAGTGGGCAATACTCGTTCGGATACCAAATCTGGCGATCAGTTCAGACATCCGTGGTGGAGTCCGCATTGAACGTGTCACGTTCCTTCCCGGACGCAAAATCCCACGACTCCGCAAGAAGCTCGGCATTCCACATCCTCTTTCGGAGTATAAGAAGCGGATAAAGGGAAGCTACCCTTGCTGGATAAACCCAGATTCTGCATACGCCCACATCTTCACGCGTTCTCATCCACAAAGCGATTTAACTCCTGAGTACCGCCGAATCAATGATGCAGTCTATCTACTGGCATCATCAGCATACCACCGGTCCGTCAGACGTACGGGGGCGCCCTTCGGCAGAATTGAGTCAACGACAAATCTGTGCGCCGAACGATTGATGTTCAGCTCGGGAGGCGATCTTTACAGGGGTACAAAGAGGGTAAGCCCTGTGGGGCACTACTGGATAAACGCGGAGTGGAGAGAATTCACACAGCACCATTTCTTTCCGCGCCTTCAAGCAGTATTGAACGGTAAAGGGACAGTATCCCCCAAATGGCGATACGCTCTGCGTCGTGCGGGGATTTTGGCTGGGCAGAGCCTCTACGCTTCGAGATTGGCGGACGCCTTCCTCTGCAATATGATCGCATTGGAAGTGCTCCTTTCCAAACGAGGCGACAAGTTTCCGGATGCGCTGATTGACAGAATCGTTGCTCTGTTTGGTTGGATTTCAGGGGAAGATATGAAGCATTGGCAGGACATAATCACACCGCTGTACGCCTTGCGATGCCAGATAGTCCATGAAGGCAAATCAGATGGTGTTCGAGCGATACACGTATTCAATTCTGAGTCGCTCGTGTCGAATTTGCTACGTACTCTCTGCCACCTCACCGCCGAGATCACGCGTAAGGACGACCTCATTGATCTTTCAGAACGATTGAAGGCTCGCCGTGTCTTGGAGCTACCCATGAGGGAACGGCCCAAGGGAATCAGATTCGCTCAACTTGGTCTGCAAGAACAGTACTTGGAGGAGAATGATCGAGAAGACCGCCTGCACTTCTGAATGACTGCTGTCGTCCTGAAAACGCCCCGGCAAAAGCGCCACACTCCGGCAGAAAAGTGCTGTCTTAAGGGCGTTTTTGCACGTTATTCGAGGACTCTTAATCAGCGGGTCGCAGGTTCGAGCCCTGCGCGGCGTATTACGAAAACAAGCCCTTTTCCGCTTGCAAAACAGCGAAAGGGCTTTGTTTTTAGGAGACTCCCGCCACTCCAACCATCCAAGCATATATGCCCACTCAACGGCGACCAACGGCTACTGAAGGCGACCAGAGGTTATGGTGTGCGGGCTATGTGCGGGAAATTACACTACCATGCCCCAGAGATGCGAACTTATCTTCAGGCAGCCTTCGCAAATCCCTCACGCAATCTTCCGATCTGCTTCATCTTCAGCCAGAGAAGGCAACCTCTCCAGAGCCGCACGCTCAGCGGACCACAGATTCCCAGAATTATGCAGAAATTCTTTGACGAAACAGCTCACACGCCAAACCCCATAGCCATTTTGTAAGTGATTGCATGTATATGAGTTCGAGCTCTCAGCCAGAAGCGCAAGCTCGGAAATATCCCATCTCTGGCAATTATTTTCACAAAAAAGGCCCGAGAGGGCTAAAACAGGGTTGACAGATAGGACATCTTGTACATAATATACCTTACGTTGTTCAGCTGGTCTCCCCCCGCCAGCTGAAACCCAAGCAAGCCTGGCCTCCCCCTGCCAGGCTTGCTCTTTTTTTGTCTCGCCCCGCCGCGGAGCATTCGCGTGTCAGCAATACTCCTGAACCATCGAGGGCTACTTGTTCTTTCTGTTTCTCCGACGTCGAGGCGGCGGATTCTTCTTTCGCTCGAGCATCTCGTGAGATATCTCAATGGCGCGTTTTCGGGCGGCCGGTCCATAGTCCCAGAATTCGTCGATCACCTTCTTCATCGCCGGGAATTTCTCATCGGTGTCGCCGTACTTCTTGCGAAGCGCCGCCAGTTGGGTCTTCAGTTCGGCGACGATTTTTGCGTATTTCGGATCGTCGTAGACGTTGACGACCTCCTTGGGGTCCTTGACCAGATCGTAAAGCTCCCATCCCGGCGGGGTCTGGTTGGCGCCGCTGGGCGAGCAGCCGTAGTAGAAGATCAGCTTGTGGGTCTTGGTGCGGATCCCGAAATGAGACGGGTTGTCGTGATGGGCCATGTGCATGAAGTAACGGTAGTACGCCGCCTTCTTCCAGCTCGCCGGCTCCCTGCCGGTTTCGCAGATCGACTTGAAGCTGGCGCCCTGCATGCAGTCGGGCGTCTTGATGCCGGCGAAGTCCAGCATCGTCGGGCCGTAGTCCACGTTTTCGACGATGGCGTCGGTCCGCGAGCCGGGTTTGATCGTCTTGGGGTAGCGGACCAGGAACGGCATGCGGTGCGACTCGTCATACATCCAGCGTTTGTCCATGTAGTCGTGCTCGCCGAGCATGAACCCCTGGTCGCCAGTGTAGATTATCACCGTATTGTCCATCAGGCCCTCTTTGCGAAGATACTCGAACAGACGCTTGAGATTGTCGTCGACTCCCTTCACGCAGCGAAGGTACTTTTTCAGATAGACGTTGTACGCCAGGCGCTTGGCCGCGGCGTCGCTGAGCGACTTGTCTCTGGCGTACGACTTGGTGTAGTTGCGCCTCAGGTTCCGCCTCCCTATCGACGTGCCGATGTACGGCAGCAGTTCGTCGTTGTGCCCGCGCGTCGCGATCGACCCGAACCTGGGCTGCTTCCAGAGATTCTCCGGTTCGGGAATGTCGACATCTTCGAGATACGAATCGTATCGCCTGGCGTTGTCGAACATGTCGTGCGGCGCCTTGTAGTGGTGCATCAGGAAGAACGGCTTGGATTTGTCGCGGATGTTCTTGAACCAGTTGAGCGTAATGTCGGTTATGCGGTCCGAGGAATGACCGGTCATCTTGACCACGTTCCTGCCGAACGGTTTGCCGTCGGCCTTCTCGCGGAAGACAGGATCGTGATACTTGCCCTGTCCCGGAAGCACGCTGTAGTAATCGAAGTTCGGCTCCTTCTTCAGGTGCCACTTGCCGACCATCGCGGTGCAGTAGCCGGCCTTCCTCATCTCGATCGCCAGGTACTGGTTTTCCGGGGCGATGCTCCCGCCGAGGTCCAGCACGCCGTTGGCGATCGAGTACTGCCCGGTGATGATCGACGCCCGGCTGGGAGTGCAGATCGAGTTGGTGCAAAACGCATTTTCGAACAGCATTCCCTCCTTGGCCAGCGTGTCGATCACCGGGGTGGGGTTGAGCTTCGCCAGGCGAGACCCGTAGGCCCCGACCGCCTGCGAGGTGTGATCGTCGGACATGATGAAGAGTATGTTCGGCTTGTCGCCAACCGCCGCGGCATGAGAGAAACGGGGCGCCAGCGCGGCGGCGGCTCCAAGACCGGCGAGTTTCAAGAAGTCGCGTCGTGACTGCATCTTGCCGGTTCCTGTTATGCCGCGTCGAAGGGTCATGAGAGTCTCCTGGTCTCGCGGTCAAACGCCGAATGCGTCAAACCGGTTTCCGCACGGCCAAATGTACCCAATCGCCGGGCCGCTGGCAAACGGAATCCGCCATCGAGCCCCCCGGCGCCGCCCGCGTGCCGGGCGGACGCCGACACGCGGCGTCCGCATTCACAACAGGTTCGCAGATTCAGACCTGTGAACCTGAATCCTGATAAGCAGTACTACTTTTCCAGGTCAACAACACCCCAATACCCGTATTAACATAACACGTTTACTGGAACAAGGTTAGCACAATAATAGCATGGCGTCCGCCCTCTGGACGCCGCATCAGACGCCATCGCCCGGGCGGATCGTGACGTTCACAGCCGTCGGGCCTGTGAACTACAACAAACCCAGCCCCCCCAACCAGCGGGCCAGGCTCCTGAAGAACCCAATACCAAATACCAAGACTCCGCCCGTGCAACCCCGGCGCCTGCCGCAGGCAGTGGCGGAAATCAAGGACATCGTGAAGGTCGGCGTCTATATCTGTGCGACGAAGGATTTCATCAGGCAGACATCCTCCAAGGACCCCACGTCCATGGTGAGTTTCGAACGGACCAAATGGTATCTCGAGAACTTCCGCCAAGTTCTCACGGTTCCGATACTCCTTGTGGGATTGAATGCCCAGCCTCGATATCCGCCCTGTATCACAGGTCCTGGGAAGCTAATCAGGCAGGAATGAGCTTTCGCTGACGCCATCGGAGAGATTTGGTTTTGGGGTGATACTTAGGCTGTTTTGGCAGAATCACGGAACGACCATTCAGGTCGATCAGGTCTTTCTGACCCTCAATGCGGTCATCTAGACACCCACTGATCCGCCAGTTCAAATGCGTGGTTGGTGCAATCAAATGTCGATCCATCGCCCAGTGGTGATTCTTGCACAGGGCCATGCCATTGCGAGGGTCGTCATCGCGGCTTGTGGCATACGGGATTAGGTGGGCCGCTTCGGCGAGCACGAGATCATCCAGGATTACACGCAGTCCGCAGGCCGCACAGCGGTAATCATATGCTCGCAAGACCACCCTCCGAAATGCTTGGCTGCGTATTGCCTCAGTCGGCGCCAATGGATTCCGTTCGTCAGTCTCCACCATTTTTTCAAGGGTCTGTTCGTAAGCTCCAATGCCTCGTTCTTCGCAGATGACCTGCTCGATCTCAACAGCCTTGTCCGCGAAATATCGCTCAATGAGCGATTGACGCAGTTGCCTGCGGCTATCCGGATTACAGAGCAGGCTGTAGAAATCTGCTGGCAGGGCTGAGTAGCTGCACACCTGCTGCAGTCGTCCCACCGTAGGTGGATTAGGATCGGTTTCAATACTGGCCTCAAACCCTGCATTGGCGCAGTGCTCGATCAGCCCGTCGGTGCGAAGGCGCCAGAATGGATCTCGCATATTCACAGCGTCATGCTCCGTCTTTACGATCGCAAAATACTTCTTGAATAAATCATACAGGTCAGCGCTGTAGGTGATGCGATTTCCATTCAGGCGCCCCGTTTCGACCATTGACATTATAGCGAGCAGGATCGCGGGCTTATGCGGTCGTCCATGCGAACCAACGTATCCAACCCTCAACCGGGTCAGTTTGTCGATATACTTATCGATGCACACTGTCATTAACTCCCTGTAGACAAACTACTGACAGGCTACACGATTGTGTCCGCAAGTCAAGGTCCTGATTCCATAGGTATTCCAGGTAGAAGACAGTTTATCGCATATATCGCCGAAGGCGTCGCATACCAAGAGGGCGGAGACTGCGAGATAGCCGATGCGTGGAGCCGGTCGAGGGCACCGAAACGACCTCTACTGCGGCCTGCCTGCCGTAGCGCAGCGAAGGTGTACTTTCTACTCTCTGCTTTCACAGGGTTGAACTAACCTTTGTCAGCAATGGAACTACTACGCAGGCCGCTAAAATCGGTCAAACACACGCCGTACCTGTCAGCGCGAACAAGGGCGACGAGATGAATTAGGACTCACCTCGGTGGACGAAGGCGGATGTGTCTGCTTCGAAAACATCAAGTTCCCCAGGCGGTAGGGTCAGGGAAAAGGGAACTGGCTCTGGAGCGAAGCGCAAGTGCCTGTACCCTTTCTCCCGTCGCCAGCGACACACGCTTAGAAAACAACCATTTTCACCCTCTGCCGGTGCGTCGATGGCTCATGATCGACTGTCCCCTTTCTTCGGCGAATGTGTCGACGACTGTCGCGGAGAGGCTGGCGGTTCCGTCCGGCCTGCGGTATAGTATGGCGCCATGGACGGTGGCGAAGATCGAACGGAAAGCATGGAGCACGCAGGATGACAATGGACCAGGAGCGAGATCAGAACATCAGCGAGAATCGCGAAAATGTTGCCGAGGACTCTGGCGACTCGATCGATCGCGAACTGGACGCCGCGATGGCGGAACTGGACGCCGCAATCGGCAAGCTGCCCAAAGCGGCGATCGAGCTGCTCCGGGAGCATCGCGACCTGGCCGTTCCGCGGCTGATAGAGGCCGTTCGCTCGGCCGCCGCCGGCGCCCGGGAAGGCGATCTGCCGGAGGGAAACGCCCATTTTCTGGCGCTGTTCCTCCTGACGGAATTCCGGGCGACCGAAGCGTTGCCGGCCATTCTCGAAGCGGTCTGTCTCCCAGGGGAACTGCCGTTCGATCTGTTCGGGGACACGATCACAGAGACGCTGGCGAGGATACTGCCCGTGTTGGCCGACGATCCGCCGGAGGTCCTGGACGCCCTGATCGCCAACGAAGAACTCAACGAATACGTCCGATGGGAAGGCGCCCAGAGCTACATCATACTGGTTCGCGACGGGCGCATCTCGCGCGCCGAAGCGGTCGCCCGTCTGGCCGACCACCTGCGAATTCTGATCGACCGGGACGACGCGCCCGTCGCCGGCTACCTTGTCAACGTCCTGGTGTCCCTTGCGCCGCGGGAGGCCCGCGAACTGATCGACGAAGCGTACGACCGCGGCCTGGTCGGTCCCTGGATCACCGGGCGGAAGCAAATGGAGCAGAGCATCCTGGAAGGCGACGTATGGGTTCAAAAGGAGCTTGATCGGTGTCCGGCGACCGGGATTGACGACACGATCGCCGAACTTGAAACATGGGCCGCTTTCTCAGAAAAACCGCCGCCGGCCCGGGAGTCCGCCGAGCCGATGGCGAACATCGCACAAGCCCCAACGCCCGCCTGGAGCGAGCCGACGACGACGCCAACGCCGGCGCCGCAACTGCCCGGCCGCAAAACCGGACGCAACGAACCATGCCCATGCGGCAGCGGGAAAAAATACAAAAAGTGCTGCGGCCGGAATTCGTAGACCCGACCCGAGAGTATCAGGCTGCCCGAACGAGCGGGGGCCTATCCAGCCGGGGGCTGAGCCGAATCCGAGGGCCGTTTCGAAAGATGCGGCATCTTGCCGCGTTCGCCGTTGACGTTCGCAGACGAAACTCTCGCCTTCGGCCACGAGCCTCCGACCTGCGCCCTAAGCTGAAGCATGACTTTGCGTTTTCCTTGTGTAAACTACCGCGGCGGTTGCATGGGGGCGGATATTCCCGTATCATTGCCGACGTAGAGCGATATCCTGAAACTGAACGACGAGGAGCTGACTTCGGCCGGACCGCTCACCGGCGCCCGCTTGAAAGGCGATGTGCCGGCCGAGCAATTAATGAAAGAACACCACATCCGACATATTGCCCTGACGCCAGGGGGACGCCGAAGCATTCTCCACCACCACTGGGCGAAGATTCATCCGGCCGGCGGGGTCGGTTTCCGCCGATCAGACCGTCGGCGCGGGCGACGCCTTTTCCGCCGTCCCGGCCCAGGGCTCCGGTCCGGCGCCGAACCCCAGGCCTCGCTTACGGCGCAGGCGACCGCGTTGGCCGAACGCATCTGCACTACTGCCGGGGCGGTTCCGGCGGAAAACGCCTTTTACTTTTACCGAGAACTGCACCTCTCCTGAACAGAGGGAGCAACATGAGCAAGAAAGACGGTCTATACATTCAAATGTTCAGCCTTCACGGGCTGATCCGCGGGCGCAACCTCGAAATGGGGCGCGATGCCGATACCGGCGGGCAGATCAAGTATGTTTTCGAAGAGGGGCTGGAGCTTGCCCGGCAGCCCGGTGTCGGGCGCGTCGACCTGTTCACCCGCCAGATCCGCGACAAGACCGTTTCAGACGACTACAGCGAGGCCGTCGAACAGGTTAGCGACACCTTCCGCATCATCCGTATCCCCTGCGGCGGCGGGAAGTACATGCGTAAGGAACTGCTGTGGCGGCACCTCGACGAGTACATCGACAAATCGATCCAGTTCATCAAACGGGAGGGCTGGCTGCCGGATCTCGTGCACGGCCACTATGCGGACGCCGGCTATGTCGCGATGTGGCTGAGCCGCCTGTTCGGCATACCGTTCGTCTTCACCGGCCATTCGCTGGGCCGATCCAAAAAGCAGAAGCTGCTGGCCTACGGCATGCCTGAGGAGAAGATCGTGGCGCAATACATGATCGACCAGCGGATCGAGGCTGAGGAGGAGGTGCTCAAGTCGGCCGACAAGGTCTTCACCAGCACAAACCAGGAAGTGGAGGTGCAATACGGCCAATACGAAAACAGCCGGAGCCCCGAATACAGCATCATCCCGCCCGGCATAGATTTGGAGAAGTTCTACCCCTACTACCACAACATGCTGGCCGACAGGGAGCGTGATGAGGAGGCGATGCACGCCCAGGCCTCCCTCCTGCAGGAACTGGAGCGTTTTTTCAAGTACAACGACAAGCCTCTGGTGCTGGCCCTCTGCCGACCGGACAAGCGAAAGAACATCTCGGGGCTGATCCAGGCCTTTGGCGAAGACAAGGAGCTTCAGGCCATGGCCAACCTCGCGGTCTACGCGGGCATCCGCAAGGACATCAGCGACAAGGAGGACAACGAGCGCGATGTGTTGACCGAAATGCTGCTGATGATGGACAAGTACGATCTCTACGGGAAGATGGCCATCCCCAAGAAGCACGACTTCCAGTTGGAGGTGCCGGAGTTGTACCGGATCGCCGCGGCCAGCAAGGGCGTGTTCGTGAACCCCGCGTTGACCGAGCCCTTTGGCCTCACACTGCTCGAAGCCGCCGCCACCGGCCTGCCGCTGGTCGCGACCGACGACGGGGGGCCCAGAGACATTCTCGGCAACTGCAACAACGGCATACTCGTCGACCCGACCGATTCGAAGGCCGTCGCCAAGGCTGTCAAGGCCATCGTCGCCAACCCCGAACAATGGGAGACGTTCTCGAAGAACGGGATTATGGATGTGCGCGAACACTACACTTGGAAAACCCACGTGCGGACCTACCTCAAGGAGATCCGCGATCTGGTCGAAGAGAAACCGACCGAAGATCTCAACGGCGAGAAGACGCCTCGACCGATCGGTCGGCGGCTGGCCAGGCTCAACCACTTCCTCGTCTCCGACATAGACAACACGCTCATCGGCGACGACAACAATCGGCTTGCCGAACTGGCGGAGTTTCTGCGCGAAAATCACGACCGCATCGGCTTCGGCATCGCCACCGGCCGCACCGTCGAATCGACCGTGGAGATCCTTGCCGAGCACCAACTGCCCGCGCCGGACATCATCGTCAGTTCCGTCGGCGCGGAGATCTACTACGGTCCGGACCTCCATCCCGACCAGGGCTGGAAGACCCACCTTTCCAAGCACTGGAGCCGGGAGAAGATCCGCGGGCTGCTGGATTCATTTGAATTCCTCGAATATCAGGACGAGGACACCCAGCGTCCCTTCAAGATCAGCTACGAGATGGACCCGGCCAGGGATCGGCTCAACACCCTCCACGACCTGCTCCAGAGAAACCGCTGCCGCTACACGCTGATCTACTCCCACGAGCAGTTTCTCGACGTGCTGCCCTACCGGGCCTCCAAAGGAAAGGCCATCCGCTACCTCACCCACAAGTGGAGCCTGCCGCTGGCGAACATCATAGTCGCCGGCGACTCCGGAAACGACGCCGAGATGCTGCGCGGCGACATAGCCGGCGTGGTGGTCGGCAACTACAGCCCCGAACTCGAGTCCTTCCGCGGGCACCGCAAGGTCTACTTCGCCGACGCCCAATGCGCCGGCGGCATCCTCGAAGGCATCGACCACTACGGCTTCAGGAACATGCTGAACAGAGACAACCGATGAACACACAAAACCAGGTCCAGCTCATCACCTACCCCGACAGCCTCGGCGGCAACCTGCTGACGCTGCACTACTGCCTCCGCAAATACCTGTCCGACGCCATCGGCGGAGTACACCTGCTGCCCTTCTATCCCTCGTCCGCCGATCGCGGCTTCGCGCCGATCACCTACGAAGATGTCGATCCCCAGTTCGGCAACTGGGAGGACATAGAAAAAATCGGCCGGGATTTCGACCTGACAATCGATTTCATGGTCAACCATATCTCCCGCCAGTCAGCATGGTTCCAGGACTACCTTGAACTCGGCGCCGAATCCGAATTCGCCGACATCTTCCTCAGCTTCACGAAGTTCGGCCCCGACGGCGTCAGCGACGAGGATCTGATCAAGGTCTACACGCGCAAGCCCCGCCCGCCCTATCTGGAGATCCAGCGCCCCGACGGCAGCATCGAACGGGTCTGGTGTACGTTCGGCTACGAACAGATCGACCTGGACTGGAGTTCTCCGCTGACCCGCACGCTCATGCGCAACACCCTCATCCGGCTCGGCCGCTCGAACGTGAAGATGATCCGGCTTGACGCCTTCGCCTACACCACCGTCGAAATCGGCACCGACTGCTATTTCCGTGAGCCGGCGGTCTGGGAGCTGCTCGAATGGCTCAAGGATTGCGTCGCCCCGTTCGACACCGATGTGCTGCCCGAGGTGCATGAGCACTTCAACTACCAGCAGAAGCTCAGCTCGCACGGCTTCTGGTGCTACGATTTCGCCCTGCCCATGCTCGTGCTGCACTCCATCTTCCACCGCACCAGCCGAAAACTCATCCGCTGGCTCAAAACCTGCCCGCAAAAACAGGTCACCACGCTGGACACGCACGATGGCATCGGCATCGTGGATGTCGAAGGGCTGCTCGACCCCGATGAAATCGAAAACACGGTTGAAAGGCTATACGAGAAGGGCTCCAACGCAAAAAAAATCTATTCCGGACCCGAATACGAGAACCTCGACCTATACCAGATCAACTGCACCTACTATTCCGCGCTTGACTGCAACGACGAGGCCTACATCGCCGCCCGCGCCATCCAATTCTTCGCCCCCGGAATTCCGCAGGTCTACTACGTGGGACTGCTGGCCGGGCGGAACGACATCGAACTGGTGGAGTACACGCGCAACGGGCGAGACATCAACAGACACAACTACACCATCGAGGAGGTCGAAGAGGAAATGAAGAAACCGGTCGTGCAGCGGTTGCTGAAACTGATGGAATTCCGCAACGGCCACCCGGCCTTCGAGGGGGAACTGGAGATCGGCCAAACGCCGGACGACCAACTGGAGATGGTGCGGCGCCATGACGGCCACTACGCCAGGTTGAAGGTGGATCTGAAGGAGTACAAGACCGAAATCGAGTACTCCGGCTCTGAGCACGGCCCAACGGTGTCCTTCAACCCCTGACGTCTCCGGAGAACAGAGGAGTAACGGCATGATGGACCGCAGATCGTTTTTGAAGAGCGTCGGAGTCGCGGCCGCCGGGCTGGCGGTTCCGAGCACTGCGCCGGGCGCTAAGACGGCCAAGACAGCATCCGACCGGCTGAATGTCGTCCTGATCATGGTCGACGATCTGGGCTACCACGATCTTAGCTGCTACGGGCATCCGAAGATAAAGACGCCGGTGATCGATCAACTCGCCAGGGACGGGATCCGCCTGACGAGCTTCTACGCCGGGGCGACTGTCTGCACCCCTTCGCGAATGGCGCTGATGACCGGGGCGTATCCCACTCGCGTCGGCTGGACCAAAGGCGTCGTGGGATACATGATCCGCACCGACGAGGGACTCAGCCCCAAGGCGCTGACGATGGCTGAGATCTTCAAGTCCGCCGGCTACAGGACCGGGATGTGCGGCAAGTGGCATCTCGGCGATCGAAAGCCGTTCCTGCCCCACCGACGCGGATTCGACGAAACCTGCTACATCAACAAATCCAACAACCAGACCAGGGAGCTGTGGCGAGGCGACGAACTGCTGGAAAAACCGTTCAAGAACCCGCTGCTGACCGAGCAGTTCACCGCCGAGTCGATCAAGTTCATCAAGGCCAACAAAGACAAGCCGTTCTTCCTGTACATCCCGTACACCGCCCCGCATTTCCCGGTCCAGCCGCATCCGGACTGGAAGGGCAAATCGGCGTTCGGCAAGTACGGCGACGTGGTCGAGGAACTCGACTCGCGCATCGGCGACATCCTTAAGACGCTGGAAGCCGAGAAGCTCGACAGGAAGACGATCGTTGTGTTCATGTCGGACAACGGGCCAGAGCCGGGAACGAAGGAGTCGCTGGCCAGGCCGTATCGCGGCCGGAAGTGGTCGGCGCTGGAAGGCGGAACGCGCGTGCCGTGCATCTTCCGCCTGCCCGGCGTAATCCCGCCGGGCCGCCGCAGCGCCGAGATCATCGCGGCGATAGACATGCTGCCGACCCTGAGCGCAGTGTGCGGGATCGACCTGAAAAGCGTGTCGAAGGGCTCGCCGGTAATCGACGGCGTGAACGTGTGGGATACGCTGACAGGCAAGAAAGGCTCCGAACACCCGCGCAAGGATCTGCTCTACTGGCACGGGTCGCAGGGTTTCCAGGCGATTCGAGTCGGCGACTGGAAGCTGTTTCTCGATCGCA
>Ga0180436_10003587_pt1 | contig 14207 bp, 13 predicted proteins | sample SS_ome_2_FD_132434 | JGI IMG/M metagenome (GOLD analysis project Ga0180436, IMG submission 132434) | Hypersaline lake sediment archaeal communities from the Salton Sea, California, USA - SS_3_S_2 metaG | ecosystem: Environmental > Aquatic > Non-marine Saline and Alkaline > Hypersaline >...
AAGAAGGCTATCCCTGTTGAAAGAAATAGCTGGAAACATGACAGTATTTAAGAAACTAGATACCGCTTACAGGGGGAATCCTGCCTTAGAAATAAGTATATTGTCTGAGATATTTGGGACAAAATACTGCTATATAATAAATTCCATACCTTCCATGAAAAGAACTACTGTGAGCGGTATCCAGATATCAGGCGGGAAGGATATCAGGTCACTGGACTTATATAAGAATTCCAGTGAGGAGATCCGGGGCACATTCAGGGATGCTGCCATTGGAAGCGGACTGGAGGATGCCATATGCGGCATCACATTAAAGGATATCAGGAAGGGAAGGATTGCCAGTATCCTGGAAAGAAATATTAACTACGGGAAGACTGTCTTTGTATTTGATTCAGAAACCAATAAGGACATTATGATGATTCTCAAATCAATTCCCGATAAACTCTGCATTGGTATAAACAATGGATGCATCTGGGCAGGCTCACTTGGGCTCCTGGGATCACTTATAGATTATATTGATGATGGAGCACCTATGGGGAAGCAGGAACAGAGGCCTGTAGGGAAAACAATTGAAAGGAGCAAGGGAGCGATCATCGGGGCTACTGCCAGCCTTCATGAAAATACGCAAAAACAGCTTGAAAAAGCTGTGAACTCAGAAAACCTTGAAGTAATAGAAATCAATATAGAGTCTTTCTTTAAAGACAGCAGGGATACCTTCAGCCCCGGACCTGAAAGAGAAGAAAAGCTGGACAGATCTGTTACTGATATTTTAAAGAATAAGAAGCAAGATAATATATTCCTGATACCAGCAAAAATAAAAGATCCGTTACCAGAAAATGTCAATAGTTTAATACCTTATGTCCTGGGAAATACCATAAAAAAATTTATAGAGATATCAGACGGACTCTTTAGCGGTATCATCCTCGTGGGCGGAGACACCAGTTACAATGTGCTTAGACAGCTTGCAGCTACCAGGCTGGAAATAAGGGGTATGATAGAGCCCGGAGTAGATTATGGGATAGTTTCAGACGGAATCATAAAAGGCTGGCCAATAGTGCTTAAGGGAGGTTCTGTAGGAAATGCTGATACACTGGTAGATATGATAAATTTTGCCGCATAGATACAATAGCAATAAATGGGAGAAAGATTTGAAAGACAAAAGACCGGTAGTAGCCATAACCATGGGAGATGCAGCTGGCATAGGGCCGGAGATCACGCTTAAGGCTCTTCAAAAACCAAAAATCTATGATATCTGCCGTCCGCTAGTCCTGGGAGACCTTGATGTAATGGAACAAATAAAAGACATCTGCAGGAAAAAGACAAAATTCGGGACAGTAGATATCCCTGCTCAAACAGCCGGAAAATTTGGTACTGCCGATATAATCGATTATGATGATATATCCTTAAAGGATTTTATCTTTGGAAAGATAAGCCCCATATGCGGAAAAGCTGCAGTAAGGTATACCATGGAAGCGGGTAAAATGGCCCTGGATGGCAGCATTGGGGCTATGGTGTCTGCACCTCTAAACAAAACCTCTATGAGGGAAGCTGGATACTCTTATGAAGGACAGACCCAGATACTGGGGGAGCTTGCCGGTTCCGAAAGATACGGAATGATACTAGTGCTTGATGACCTGAGGATAATGATGTACAGCACCCACATGTCACTTTCCGATGCTATTAAGAAGATAAGTAAAAAGGGACTTATTGAAAAGATAAGGCTTGCACGGGAGGGACTTGGCTTTTTTAATATTGAGAATCCAGTTATAGCAGTCTCTGCCATAAACCCTCATTGCGGAGAAGGGGGACTATTCGGAAGGCAGGAAATAGATATTATGGAGCCTGCCATAGAAAAAGCCAGGTCTGAAGGTATTGATGTAAGGGGACCCATACCTTCAGATATAATATTTTCCCATGCCAGAAAAGGCGAATATGACCTTGTAATAGCTATGTATCATGATCAGGCCAATATGGCGGTAAAGCTCCTGGGCTTCGGAAGCGTGGTAACCCTCTTGGCGGGACTTCCCATTATTAGGACATCCACCGGACATGGCACGGCATTTGATATTGCAGGAAAAAATATGGCAGATGAGACGAATATTGTAAAAGCAATCGAGCTGGCAGCAGCTCTGGCAGTAAAAAAAGGAAGTTTAGCATGAGCGATACTGATATAAAACAACTGGTAAAATTTTCCCGGCTCCTGTATGAGAGGCAGTTGGTAGGAGCAGCCGGGGGTAATGTAAGCATAAAGGTAAAAGACAGGGTTTTTATCACTGCCGGGGGGAAGTCATTAAGGGATATAGAGGAGCAGGATATACTTGAGGTAGATATGGAAGGGGCCCCCGTGAGGGAATATCCAGACCTTAAACCCTCAAAAGAGACAGTCCTTCATCTTAATGTTTACAAAGTACGCAAAGATGTCGATTGCGTTATACATGCCCACCCTGCATATACTACTTCCTTTGCTGTAAAGGGCAAAAAAATACCCATGCTTACTGCTTCCTCCAAGCTAAAGCTAATAGATATACCTGTCATAGGTTATGCTGATCCGGGCTCAGGGGAACTTTCACAACTTGTATATGAAGGAGTATTAGAAGCTGACAGCAGCACAAGTGTAATACTCCTTGAAGCCCACGGACTCATAGCTTATGCTAAAGGAATAGAAAACTGCTTTAATATTGCGGAACTTGTCGAGGAAACAGCAAAAATATCCTATATTTCAGGCAGGCTTCCTTGAAAGGTGTGATATGAAAAAACTAAAAATATATGACCTGTCACTTAAGATATCCAACAGCCTGCCGTATTATCCCGGAGATCCGGAGATAAGGGTAGAGCCAAAGCTTATATATGCCGAAAAAAATGCAAATGTCCTCTCCCTTCACCTGGGGACTCACAGCGGTACCCATATAGATGCCCCATTCCACCAGATAGACGGAGGAAAAACCCTTGATGATATTTGTCTGGATATGTATATGGGAGAAGCAGTATTTATATATATTCCTAAAGATGATGACGAGACCATAACTGATGGCGATCTTAAAAAATATGATATCAGAGAAGATGACATTGTAATAATATGCACCGGATGGCAAGACAATAAATACAAAGATAATTATTTCAAAGGTTTTCCATATTTTACGGAAAAAGCAGCAGACTTTTTTATTTCAAGAAAGATAAAATGCCTGGGAGCAGACATCCCATCAGTGGATGGACCCGGGTCCGGGGCAGTCTTCCATAAGAAGGTACTTTCTGCAGGTATTGGCATAATCGAAGCCCTTATCAACCTAAAGCCCCTTGCAGGCAAGAGGATGTTTTTCTCAGCCCTTCCCCTGGCCATAGAAAAGGGCGACGGAAGCCCGGTAAGGGCGGTAGCAGTTGAAGGTATTTAATAAATGATACATTGCATATCATCATGATCCAAAAGGAGGGTTGAAATGAGCGAGGAATTATTTGGGAACTACCCGTTTCCTCCAGATAAAAAAAAGCCCCTACACATAAGGGGGGACCTTATCAGGAAGTTTATCTATCCAGACCAGAGGCCGCATTACAGTGACCTTAATAATCTTTATGTGAGTACGGACAAGCTTACTGTGGGTACATGGCAGCTGGGTCCGGGAGGTACCTATGATCCGCCGGACCTTCATGCCGGTGATGAAGTCTATTATATAACCGAAGGTGTGCTTACCGAGCATAATCCAGTAATGGGGGAGTTTATGCAGGTAAGAAAAGGTGAAGCCCTGCTCCTTCCCGAAGGCGGATACCATAAAGGCTACAACTTCGGCCAGGGCATAATGAATGTCCTTTATATTATAGCCCCCAAGATATGGCTGGACCAGGAACCGCCCATGGATTATGAGGGGGAGAATATGAAGATGTACAAGGGGCAGAATAACAAGAACCTTAAAAGCTATCCCCAGATCTCCCAGTGGGATATACATGGTACTACTGATGATATAGGCAGGTGGCCGGTTCCGGGTCCGGAATGCCGGAAGGAACCAGTGCTTTTCTACCATATAACCGAGGAAAAGAAACTGATAAATGTACACGGGACTAAATATCCCATGCTCATAAAGTTCTTTGTCTCCAATGACCTGTGTCATATGGGTGAGTTCATACTGCCTGCCGGCGGAGTAGGCTGCAGGGCATCTGAACCTGACAGCCATAAGGGTGATTGCTGCCTGAATATAGAAGAAGGCCCAATCACAGTATTTTTACCTGACACCAAAGAAGCATTTGATGTAGAGGTTGGAGAAGCCATGTTTTTGCCCGAGGGTACTGTCTATCAGCTAATAAACTATACTGAGCATAGGGTAAAGGCTATATTTTCCATTGCGCCGGGGATGTAAGATGAAAAGACCGGAAGTATCTATTAAAAAAGTAAAAGATATTAAGGACCTGGATCTAGTAAAGAATGCAGTGGAAAAGTCCCTGTATGCCATCGGGGGGCTGGGATACGGACTCAGGAATAAAGATAAGGTCCTCATCAAACCCAATGTCCTGATGCCCATGGATTACCGTACTGGTGCTGTAACCAATCCCCTGGTCATAGAGGCGGTGATAATTCTTCTGCAGGATTTTGGCATAAAAAATATAACCATAGGAGAAGGTTCCGTAGTTGGCGAAAGCTCAATGAGGAGCATGAAAGCTTGCGGCCTGGATAAACTGGCTGAAAGGACTGGGGTGGATATATTAGACCTTAAAAAAGACAAGTTTATACCAATGAGTATTACCGATGGCAAGATATTCCGCATACTGAAGATACCTGTTACAGTTGCTGAGGCTGATGCTGTAATAAACATACCTGTCTTAAAAACCCATGATATGTTCCCGGTTTCTCTGGGTCTTAAAAATATAAAAGGCATAATACATGAAAATGATAAACAGAGATTCCACGCTATGGATCTTGCCCAGTGCATTGTGGACCTCAACAAACTGGCACTTCCCCGCCTTACCATCATAGATGGGACTATAGGAATGGAAGGGCTGGGACCGGTATACGGCATTCCTGCAGATATGAAGGTGATTATTTCATCTTATGATGCTTTGGCAGCAGATACAGTGGGTTCACTTGCCATGGGCATAAAACCTTCCGAGACGAGATATCTCAAACTGGCATCAGAGCAGGGATTGGGAACTATAGAAATAAAAGAAATAGATGTGCTGGGAGAATCCATAAATGATATCAAGAAAGATTTTAAGAGAGTCACTCTAGAGGACGTTTTGGCTGAAAAGGGTTTTAAGGACTGTAATATAAATATCACCGACCAGGGTGCCTGCAGTGGCTGCAGGGCAGTAATAACCTCACTAATAAGTGATGCCCAGAAAAGAGGCAAGGCCTCAAAGTTAAAGGATACTACATTTATAATGGGCCAGAATGCCAGTGAAAAAGATATCTCAGATGATAGGAACAGGCTGGTGTTTTTAGGAAATTGTACTAAGAAGATAAGGACTGATAGAGGCATATATATGATAGGATGTCCTCCCCATATATTAAATGTAAAGAAGAAACTTGATTATAAAGTGGAAGATTTTGACAATTTTGATTTTATGAAGACCCACCTTCAGGAATTCGGGTTCAAGGAGGAGTAAGATGATAGAGTATAAGGAGAAATATCAATTTGCCGGATGGAAAAACTGCTTGTATCTTTCTAATGGAAGAATAGAGATGGTTATAACTACCGATGTGGGGCCCAGGGTTATAAGGCTGGGATATAAAAACCAGCAGAATCTTTTCCGGGAGTTTGAGGACCAGGTAGGGAAGACAGGGGGAGATGGCTACAGGCTTTACGGTGGAACCAGGTTCTGGCATGGTCCTGAAGAAAACCCCAGGTGTTATTACCCGGATAATGTTCCGGTGAAATATGAGTGGGATGGAAAAACAGTCAGGCTTCTTCAGGATGTAGAGGCTACCACAGGCATGCAGAAAGAAATATTTATAACCATGGATCCCAATAAAGACAATGCAGGCATCAGGTACAGGATACACAATAAAAACCTGTGGGATATAAAGTTTGCTCCCTGGATATTGACCATCATGAACCTGGGAGGAAGGGCTGTAGTGCCCCACGAACCTTTCCAGACATGGGAGGATAATTATTCACCGGTAAGGCCGCTGGTCTTGTGGGCTTATACTACTATGGATGATCCAAGGTGGATATGGGGTAAGAAATATATACAGCTAAAACAGGACAGGGAAGCCAATACCAGGCAGAAGCTGGGGATCCTCAATAAACTAGGATGGATTGCATATAGCCTGGGAGAAGATCTTTTTATAAAAAGGTTCAATTTTGAAAAGGATGTTGAATATGCCGATTATGGCGTAAATTCTGAGATATATACTGATAATGACATATTTGAAGTGGAGACACTGGGAAGATTTGCCCCGGTTAAACCAGGTGGATATGCAGAGCATGCTGAGAACTGGAATGTTTTCAAGTCTGAAATCAATGAAAAGGAGGCATCAATAGACAGTATATTGCTCCCGCTTCTGGAAAGCACTGACCTTCCTTAGCATATAAATGAAGAAAAAAGCAAATAAAATATTGACTTTAGTTTGTTGTAATATATAATGATTAATGATGAAACAGGTTTCATATCAAATGAAATCCATTGGGGGTCAAATAAATACTATACATACAAAGTCGAAACATCAAATTCTTAATATTTCAAGGAGTTAAAATTGCCTGAGCAAAAATACCTTCTGGAAATGATCGACATATCAAAATCTTTCCCTGGAGTGAAGGCCTTGGATGGGGTTACCTTTAAGCTCCGGGAAGGGCAGGTATTTGCCATTGTAGGAGAAAATGGTGCGGGAAAGTCTACACTTATAAAGATCCTATCCGGTTCATATACCAATGATCATGGCCAGATAAAAATAAACGGCAGGGAAATTTACATCAGAAACCCTATGCACGCTATGCAGCTTGGTATAAATACCATATACCAGGAGACTTCACTGGTCCCGGAGATGACCGTGGCGGAAAATATCTTTTTAGGAAGGCAGCCCATTAAAGGCGGAAGGATACAGTGGCAGAAAATGTATGATGATGCAGCCAGGATATTTTCAGATCTTTCCATGGAGCTGGATCCCAGAGCTAAGACAATAGACCTTTCGGCAGCTCAGCACCAGCTTTTAGAGATAGCCAAGGCATTTTCCCGGGAAGCTAAAATAATAATAATGGATGAGCCAACCGCATCTATTACTGAGGAAGATACCGAGAATCTTTTTAATATTATAAAGAATATTGTAAAAAAAGGGACATCTGTCATCTATATATCACATAGGTTAAAGGAGATCTTCCAGATTGCTGACATGGTGACTGTACTCCGTGACGGTAAGACTGTCACTACTAAAAAAGTAAAGGATACCAGTGAAAATGATATAGTCAAATATATGATCGGCAGGGATATAGGTGATATATTCGGCGAAAAAAGCTATGAGGCTACAGATGAGGTAATACTCCAGGCAAAAAATCTTACTAGTATGGGGCTTTTCAATGATATAAGCTTTAACCTCAAAAAGGGAGAGATACTGGGTTTCTCCGGCCTTGTAGGAGCTGGCAGAAGCGAGATTGTACGTTCTATTTTCGGATTAGAAAGACTGGAGAGCGGTAAGATCTATATTGATGGACAGGAAGTAAAGATAAGGAACTCGACTGATGGTATAAACAAAGGACTCGCATTCGTATCAGAGGACAGGAGGATAGAAAGCATCATCCAAGGCTTTACAGTCAGGGAAAACATTACCCTGCTCCTTTTAAGACAGATACTTACCCGGGCAGGACTTATAAGTGCCCGAAAAGAAGCCAGACTTGCCAGGAAATATGTAGAGGACTTTTCTGTTAAGACACCATCCATAGAACAGCTTGTCATGAACCTTTCCGGGGGAAACCAGCAGAAGGTAGCTCTGGCAAAATGCCTTTCCACCAGTCCAAAAATATTTATCCTGGATGAGCCTACCAAGGGTATCGATGTGGGGGCAAAAAAGGAAATACATACCTTGATAAAAGAACTGGCAAGGTCAGGCATGGGTATAATAATTGTTTCCTCAGAACTTCCCGAGATAATAGGTATGTGCCATAGGGTCCTGGTAATAAGGGAAGGAAAACTTATAAAAGAATTTAAAAAATCAGAGCTTAACGAGGAAGATCTTATGCACACAGCAGTAGGTAATGTATAGAACGGGGTTAATAAATGAATGAAACAAAAGTAGCAGATAAAAGCAATATAAAAAAAGGTTTTGCCAGATTTTTTTTCAGCCAGGCGATGCTTCTGGTGCTAATAATTTTGTTTGTGGCTATGAGCCTTTCCTCTGACCTTTTTCTTACCACTAATAATATCTATAACCTTTTCCGGCAGGTAGCTATACTGGGAGTTATGGCTTGCGGCATGACGGTAGTCATAATCGGGAAAGGTATAGACCTTTCAGCAGCAGCCATTGTAGGACTTGCAGCAGTAGCCAATGTGATGCTGCAGCCATATGGCGGATATTTCCTGGGGGTGTTTGTAGCTATTTTAGTGGGTACAGTATGCGGATTTATCAATGGTTATTTCATCGGGAAAGTCAGGGCAAATTTTATTATTGTTACTCTTGCCACCCAGATACTGTTTACGGCTACTGCTCTTATTATCTCAGAAGGAAGAAACCTTACCAGCAAACCTGACAGGATCTATTCATTTATAGGCAATGAGTCAGTTTTTGGTTTTCCTGTAATTATTATTTTTCTTATAGTGACTATGATCATAACCGGTATATTGCTCCAGCGTACTATAGCTGGAAGAAGGCTCTATGCCGTAGGATTAAATGATAATGCTGCACTGGTATCCGGTATAAATACTTCCAATGTTATCATGGGTTCCTATGTGATAAATGGTTTTCTCTGCGGCGTAGCTTCCATCGTTATGACATCCAGGATACCCAGGATCAGGGTTGGCCAGACTGCTCCTTATCTTTTTGATGTTATTACAATAGTAGTACTTGGCGGTACTGCCCTGACTGGAGGTATCGGCGGCATCTATAAGACTGCCATAGGCCTTTGTATATTTGGGATAATAAATAACAGCATGGCTATACTTGCCATACCCTATGAATACCAGCAGCTTATAAAAGGCATAATACTCATCCTGGCCGTGCTTTATGATGAGTTTAATAGAAGAAAGAGGTTGCTATATCAATGAAAAAGACATTAAATACCCTGCTTGACCAGAAGCTTGTAATAATAATACTTATCCTTATCATAACCCTTACAGTCCAGGATAGGAACTTCTTCTCATTGAGGAGCCTTACTTCCATACTGGATCACGCCACTATAAACGGGGTCATGGCCGCAGGTATGACCATACTTCTTATTAGCGGTTCATTTGACCTTTCTGTGGGTTCTGCTATGGCCTTTACTGGGATTATCACTATAATGCTTCAGCCTTATGGGCTCTTTATCTCAATATTGGGAGGCATAATTGCCGGTACCATGGTGGGAGTGATAAACGGACTATTGGTAGTGAAGGGAAGGATAAATGCATTTATTGCCACACTGGGGACCATGGTGATCTTTAAAGGTCTGGGCCTTGCCCTTACGGGAAGCTCTCCTATTAAGGGGACAATCGAAGCATACAAAGTCATAGGCCAGGGTGAGTTTTTAGGAATACATTACAGCGTTATATACCTCATAGTAGTTTATATTGCTGTATGGTATATACTCCGTTATACGAAATTCGGCCGGAATGACTATGCCATTGGAGGAAATGCACTTTCAGCGAAACTTGCCGGGATCAATGTAAATCTTTATACTTTCACCTATTTTGTATTTTGCTCTTTTACGGCAGCAATATCGGGCATAATACTGTCATCAAGGGTAAATACTGCCAATGCCATATTTGGAGATACTACAAACCTAACCGTTATCGCGGCTGCTGTGCTGGGAGGTACCAGCCTGTTCGGGGGCAAGGGCTCTGTGATAGGGACGATACAGGGCGTCCTCATACTGGGTCTTATTGAGAGGGCAATGGTGGTATTCAATGTAGATACCAATTATCAGCTACTGGTAAGAGGGTTTATCATATTGGCCGTTGTAGTGACTGATGCTGTCACACAAAGGCGGAGACAACTTAATTTGGAAAGGGGGGTGGTTTAGGAAAACAATTATTTAGTCAAATTCAATACTAAGAGGAGGAAAAATGAAAAAGACACTCATATGGGTAGTAATATCAGTACTATCCCTGAGTCTGGCACTATTCGGCATAAGCTGTAAGGATGGTGCCGGTGAAGAGGCAGCTGATGAAGATGCGGGAATAACAATCGGGTATTCCCTGCCTTTCATCGAGGACAGCCCTTATACATTTCCATTTGCTGAAGCATTAAAGGCATCAGCAGCTGAAAGGGACTGGGAAATAATCATGACTGATGCAAAGGGTGACATCAATACCCAGGTAAATCAGGTAGAAGACCTGGCTGCACAGGACATCGATGGATTGCTTGTAATGCCTGTTGATGCAGCTGGAATAGTATCTGTGCTTGAGAAAGTAGCATCAGAATATCCTGATCTTCCCATACTTATTTCAAACACCCAGACTGATCCACCAGAACTGGATGCTGTTACCGGTTTTGCCGGTCCAGACAGTTATCTGGAAGGAAAGCAGATGGGTGCAGAGTATGTGGAATATGTTAAAGAGATGGGAATGGATGTTATCAATTATTGCCATATTACAGGAACAGCCGGATATGGCGCTGCTATTGATAGGGAGAATGGATTTAATGATGCTTTAGCTGAAGCTGGCGCAGAGGACATGTTTAACCTGCTTGACCTGCAGCCTGGAGACTGGTCTCCTGATAAGGGCCAGACGGTAACAGAGAACTGGCTGACCCAGTTCGGCGATGATCTGCAGATGATCTATGCCCATAATGATGGTATGGGTATCGGCGTAGCTAATGCACTGAAGAATGCTGGTCTGGATCCGGGACAGATAGTTACCAATGGTTGCGATGGACAGACAGCAGCTGTGCAGCTGGTTAAAGACGGATGGATGCTGTTTACCATATGGCAGTCACCTGTAGCAGATGGTGAACTTTCCATAGTAGTGATGGAAAAGGTCCTGAATGGTGAAGATGTTGATTACTTCACATACCTTGTGACTCCTACAGTAGATGCAAGCAATGTGGATGAATATCTGCCTGAAGCCATAGAGATATGGGGTGAAGGGGGTTAATAGCCCGATAAGGTTTTAGTCCTTATAAAGAAAAAGAAATGGCCTGATATTTTAATAATATTGGGCCATTTCAATAAAAAGATATTTATGGGGTCGGTTAGTCTAATCTGATTAAATATCACAGCAAGGTTTTATTATTAAAAAGATAAGCAAGCAAAGGGAAAATTATGTTTTACAAAGATAAAAAGACAAGGGTAGGGCTGATAGTTACCATGTCATTGGATGAGACTTGGCCTGACTCTTTTGTGGAAAGGGTAAAAAGCTATCTTCCCAAAGCCAGGAAAAGCCTTAAAGGCCTGGGTTTTGAAGTAGAGGATACGGGAGAGATAGCCAGGACTGCCAGCCAGATGGGTGCCCAGGGAGAAGCACTCAGGCGAAAGAATATTCATGCACTGGTGATCTATGTGGGGACCTGGACCTATTCCAGCACTGCAGTGATAGCTTCCATGAAAGCAGATGTACCGGTAATAGTATGGGCTAATTCCGATATAGAGACATTCGGTATAGTGGGAGGATCAATCGTAAGGGGTGCCCTGGATGAAGTGGGGATACAGACAGAGCTTATCTATGGAGACTTTGAGGATCAGAGGCTTCTGGGCGACCTTAAGATCCTCTGCAGCGGTATTGCCGGAGCCACAAAATTAAGGGGTATGATATACGGAGAAGGCGGCTCCAGGTGTATGGGCATGTATACAGCCAGGATAGATCCTTCTGAATGGATGTCCAGGTTTGGCATAGATGTGGATGGCTTTGAGCAGGTGGACATCATAAGGAGGTCTGAGAAGTATTCTGATGATGAGGCAAAAAAATTCATATCCTGGATGAGGAAGGAATTTGGCGGAGTAGAACCTGCTGAAAAGGTGATGCTGGCACAGGTTAAATTGTATTTCGGCCTAAGGGAGATAATAAAGGAAAGAAATTATGATTTTGTATCGGTAAAATGCCTTCCTGAGATGCCGTCATGCTATACTACTTTTTGTGTAGCCCATGCGCTTCTAAATGATACATCGGATGATGGATTCGGGGAGAATTGTTCCTTTGTGTCTGCCTGCGAGGCAGATTCAAATGGTGCACTTACCATGCAGATACTTAATAATATTTCTGGCGGGACCACCATGTTTACCGATGTATTGTACTATGATTATGAAGATAATATGGTCAGGATGTGTAATTGCGGTTCACAGCCTACCGATTTTGCTGCTTCCAGGAAAGATGTAACCTGGGTTACAGAAGGCCTAAGGGAATTTGACTGGAAAATAGGCGGGGCCTGTCCCCGTTATGTGGGAAAACCAGGAAAGCTTACCATTGCCAGGCTGAGCCGGATAAACAGGAAATATGTAATGCTTATTGCAACTGGTGAAGCCCTGAAAATGCCCCTGGAAAAGATAAATGACACCAATACCCAGCAGCCCCATGTCTTTGCCAGGCTGGACTGCAGCCCCGAAAACTTTATAAAAGACCTGAGGTCAAATCACATTCATGTAGTTGAAGGTGATTACAAGCAGGAACTCATAACTACATGCAAAATCCTTGATATAGAGCCTGTTGTTCCTGCATAGTACCTGAAAGCATAAATAAAAGTGAATTTGCCAGAAATATGAAAAAGGCTACTATTTATAAGATTGCAAGGGAAGCCGGGGTATCAGTTACTACTGTTTCAAGGTTCTTTAATAATCCGGGAAAGGTAAAAGAAGCAACCCGGGAAAAGATATTTGCAGTATGCCAGAAATACAATTACCAGCCTTCCTATATTGCAAGTGCTATAACTACCAAGAAGACAAAGACGATAGCTTTGCTGGTCCCCAGTTTCAAGGAACCTATGTTTGTAGAGCTTATAGGAGGGGCTGAATATATTCTTTCTTCAAGGGGGTATTGCCTCAGCATATTCAATGCCCGGCAGAGTGTTGAAAAGGAACTTGAGATAGCCAAGATAATAGACAGCAGGTTTATAGACGGAGTTATACTTTCCGGAGTATACGGGGATGAAAGGGATAAGATCTTTATCTCAGAAATGGTAAAAAGGAATATTCCATGCATAATGGTCGACAGAATAGTGCCAGGAGTTGATATACCCTATGTTGCCAGCAATGAATACCTGGGGGGTAAGCTGGCAGCCTGTTACCTGTTGGAGAACAATCATAAAAGGATAGGGATAATAACCTATTCCCGGGAGGTGCATATATTCAATGAAAGGATAAGAGGCTTCACTGAAATAATGGGCGAAAAGGGCCTCAGGGAGCTTTTTATCCATGAAGTTCCCCTGGAATTCAAAAATATTGAAGAGAAAGTGCGGAGCTTCATGCAGGAGATAATAAGTCAAAAACCCACAGCTATCTTTACCATTGCTGATTCAATAGCTTTTTTTACTATAAGGATATTAAGGGATAATAAAATAAAAGTCCCTGAAGATATATCCATTATGGGATATGACAATATATTATATGCCAATGCCATAAATCCCAGTCTTTCAACTATTCATCATGATATGTTCGAGCTGGGGAAAGTGGTTGCTAAAAACCTGATATATAGGTTGGAGAATGGAAATTATTCCAATATGGAGCAGGTAGTCGACCCTAGACTTATAGCCAGAGAATCGGTAATAAAAATCTAATATCAGGAGCAGCAATGAAGCAAGATAAAAGGAGTGAACTGAAAATGATACTTCAGAATTATGAAAAAGAAAATTTAGACATCAGACAGGCTTTCCTTAAGCAAAAAAAAGACAGTCCCGACAGGTTCAAACAGAAGCTAAGACTCTCCTGGTCAAACTGGGGGTTCGGCATGGAACCCATTAAGACATCACTTGAGCGGCTTAAGAAAAACAGTATTGATTATATAGAACTCCACGGGAACAGGTACGGTGATGACCTGGGGTATGATCCCGGGGAACTTAAAGATCTGCTTTCCTCTATGGGCATGGAAGCCTCAGGCATTTGTGGTATGTTTTCAGCCGAAAGCGAATTTTCATCCAATAGCCCTTCTGTGAGGCAGAGGGCAGTAGACTATAT
>Ga0180436_10003588_pt1 | contig 14203 bp, 12 predicted proteins | sample SS_ome_2_FD_132434 | JGI IMG/M metagenome (GOLD analysis project Ga0180436, IMG submission 132434) | Hypersaline lake sediment archaeal communities from the Salton Sea, California, USA - SS_3_S_2 metaG | ecosystem: Environmental > Aquatic > Non-marine Saline and Alkaline > Hypersaline >...
TGGAGCATCAGCGACGACGGCACGGTGTGGACCTTCGACCTCGCCGAAGCCACCTTCCACGAGGTACGCCCTTCGATGCCGACGATGCCATCGCGAGCCTGAACCGCCTCCGGGATGCCGACGTATCCCCCAAGGCGGAGGAATTCACGGCCATCCGCGAGGTTGAAGCGGTCGACACGCGCACCCTGCGCGTCACGCTCGACCAACCCACCCCCGCCCTGCTTGCGAGCCTCGCGTCGGGCTGGGGCGCGATGCTGCCCTCGGAGAAGATTGCAGCGAACCATGACTTCGCCAACGAGCCCATCGGGACCGGCGCCTTCATGTTCGACGAGTGGGTGCGTGACGGTTATCTCCGACTCACCGCAAACCCCGACTACTTCAAGGGCGCGCCCAGCGTTGATAGCGTCACCCTCCGCTTCGTCACGGACAGCGCCGTCCAAGTGCAAGGCCTCCTTTCGGGCGATTTCCACGTGATTGGAGGCGTGGCCACCGCGGACCTCGCCACGATCGCGAACCGCGACGACGTCACGCTCGTGCAGGAGCCCTCCGGCACGGTGCTCGTCACCTCCATCAACAACCGCCGTCCCTACCTCGACGATGCCAGGGTGCGCCAGGCGCTCAACCTCGCCGTCGATGCCCAGACCGTGCTCGACGTGGCCTACGGCGGTGGCACGATGACGGGCAGTTTCATGGAGCCGGGCAACCCGTGGCTGCCGAGCGACGTGGAACCCTACGGCTACGATCCTGAACGTGCACGCGCCCTGCTCGATGAGGCCGGGGTGCCCGACGACTGGACGCTCGACATGGCCCTCCCCCAACCGTACGAAGTGCACGTGCAGGCAGGTCAAATCGTGCAGGACATGCTGGCTGACGTGGGCGTGAACGTCGAGATTCGCGTGGTCGAGTGGGGCGTGTGGCTCGGCGAGGTGTACCGCGGTGACCGCGACTTCGACCTCACCGTGATTGGTCACACCGGCAAACTCGACCCGACCGGTCGACTCGGTGGATACGGAGATCCCGATGCAACGTACGTGGGTTGGGACGACCCGACGTCGGTCAGCCTCCTTTCCGAAGCTGCCGCCGAGCCGGATCAGACGGCGCGCGCTGCACTGTACGGCGAGGTCTTGCATCGGCTGCATGACACGACGCCCTTCATTTACTTTGGTGCAAGCAACCGCAGCCATGCCCACCGTGCAAACGTGGAGGGTTTCTGGATGACGCCCCTCCTCGACTCGTACGACTTCCGGTCGGTCACCGTCCAGTAACCTCAAGACCATACGCGGCGGGATCCGACGTGACCGTCGGATCCCGCCGCGTATGGTGAATCCTGGATGTCGATGGTCGCATTCCTGGCCCGCAGTCTCGCCTCGCTCGCCGTGACGTTCGTCATGGTGATGACGCTGGTGTTCGTCGCCATGGAGGCGCTGCCAGGAGACGCCGCCATGCTGCGGTCGGGCATCGACGCTTCGGCGGCGGCAACGGATGCTGCCCGCCGCGAGCTCGGGCTCGACGCACCCGTGATCGTTCGCTATGCCCAATGGTGGGGCGACCTCGTGCGCGGCGATCTTGGCGACTCGTTTCGAGAACGCCGACCGGTGACCACGATCCTGGTCGAACGCCTCCCCGTCACGGGAGCCTTGGCCCTCGCTGCCTTCAGCCTCTCGGTCGTGCTGGGTCTGGGGCTTGGCTTCCTCGCTGGCATGACGCCCGGCTCGCGTTTCGACCGTGGCGTGCTGGGCTACACGACGATCGGCTTGGCCTTACCGGAGTTTTGGTTCGGCTTCGTTCTACTCCTCGTGTTCGCCATCGCCTGGCCGGTCCTTCCGTTGATTGGCCTACCGGACGGGGGTGGAGCCGGCGCCTGGTTGCGTCACCTCACCCTGCCTGCCATCACGCTCGCGATTCCTCGTGCGGCGCAGTTGGCGCGCCTGACGCGTGCCACGGTACTTGAACACCGGCAAGCGGATTGGGTGCGCACCGTCCGCGCCAAGGGGGGACCAGTGTCGCTTGAGTTCCGTCACGTGGCGGCGAACGCTTCCCCTGGGCTGTTCGCACCGATTGCGCTGGAGGCCGGTGGTCTTCTGACCGGCACGATCGTGGTGGAGCAGGTGTTCGGCCTTCCGGGGGTGGGCGCGATGTTGATCGGTGCGATTGGGGCACGCGACGTACCGGTCGTGCAGGGCGCAACGGTGTTGGCCGTCCTGGTGTACGTCGCGATGAATCTCCTGGCCGACGTGGCACTCGCTGCCGGGGATCCGCGGGCGCGCGAGGCATGACGGTCTCGAGGGTACGGTCCCCTTCGTCGCAACGTCATCGCCGACGCCCACCCTCGCGGTTGCAGTGGGGCCTCGCGCTCGCCACGCTGGTTCTGTTCTTCACGATCGTGGGCCCATGGCTCGTGCCGCACGATCCCCTCGAACCTGACTACCGCGCGTTGTACGCAGCGCCCTCGCTCACGCACCTGCTCGGAACGGATGGCCTGGGTCGTGACGTCCTCGCTCGAACGTTGGCTGGAGGTCGCGTTTCCCTGGTCATCGCGCTGACCGCAACGTGCCTGACGGCGCTCCTCGGCACGCTCGCAGGTTTGGTGGCTGCCCAGTTGGGGGGGCGTTGGGACGCTGCCCTCGTTCGGGTTTTCGACGCGCTGCTCGCCTTCCCGGGGTTCCTCCTGGTTCTCCTCGTGGTAGCCGCTCTGGGTGGCGGGACGGTTCAGACGATCCTGGCGCTTGGCGTAGCTGGAACGCCGCTCTACTTCCGGCTGGTGCGGGGGTTCGCGCGCACGGCGCGCGACCTTGATCACGTCCAGGCCGCAAGGGCGATCGGGGCAGGTCCCCTCCGGACGTCGCTGCGTCACGTGTTGCCTACGTTCCTGGGTCCACTCACGGTACAACTCGCAACGACGGCGGCGGGCTTCCTCTTGGTCGAGGCGTCCCTGTCCTACCTTGGGCTGGGCGTCTCGCTGCCGACCCCCACGTGGGGCAACGTGCTGCAGGATGCGCGCGCACTCCTCATGCGGCAATGGTGGGCGGCACTTGGACCCGGCCTTGCGCTTGGCATGGCCACCCTGTCGCTGCAACTGATTGCCGACGGGATTCGTGATGCCCTCGACCCGAAACGGCACGGGACATGGTGATTACGCCGCCCCTTGGCGTGACGTGGAGGGTTCGCAAGCGAGGATTGGTTCGTTCCGATTTCGGCTCCATGTGGACGCCGTTTCGCCCTCCTTCGCGGAACGGGCGAACCTAGCCGCAACCCGATCGTTCACCGTCGCCATCGCGTCGGCATGCCCGAAACACGAGGCTCCGATTCACGAGGCGAGCACGCTCGCGTGCGGCACGAGATGCTCCGGTGCGTTCGCCCTACCATGCGGCGGTGCCGCGGCAGCGAGCACGAGGAGTCACCGCGTCTCAACCCCGCCGTGTGAAGCGTCCCAGTACGATCGTTGCACGTGCTGCATCCACGTCCCAGACGCCTTCGATTCGCGCTTGAAGGGGGGGAATCGCAGATCCAATCACACGCAAACGATCGTCACGTACTCCGTCGTGCGCACGAGCATCGTGTACACTGGATATGGAGGTTGGCATGAAGAACGTGACATTGAGCGCGGACGAGCGCCTCATCGAAACAGCGAGGGAGCGGGCGCGCCGAGAGAGAACGACGCTCAACGAGCAGTTTCGGCTCTGGCTCGAGCGGTACGTCGGAGCGGACTGGCAGGCGGAACGCGCCATGCGCACCATCGACGACATCCACACGCGCGTGCGGACGGGTGGACGCACGTTCACACGAGACCAACTCAATGAACGTTGACTTCCTCGATACGAACATCCTCATCTCCACGCTCGATGAACGCGACGAGACGAAACGATCTACGGCTCGCAGCCTCGTCGAGCAGGGCCTGCGGCACGGATCTGCCGTCATCAGCTACCAAGTCGTCCAAGAAACCCTGAACGCGATGACACGCAAGCTTGGAGCCTCACCCTCGGACGCCCGGGCCATGTTTCGGGACGTCCTCGTCCCCTTGTGGACGATCTCGCCGTCTCCAGATCTCTACCACGGCGGCCTCGACATCCACGACCGATACGGATACTCCCTCTACGACGCGCTCATATTGTCGGCGGCACTTCGGCACGGATGTCAACGCGTCTTGAGCGAAGATCTTCATAACGGGCACGTCATCGACGGCATGGAAATCGTGAACCCGTTCACAACGAATTGACCGCTCACGGGCGCACGCCTAACGATCGAGACCTGACGCGCTCGGCAAGCCCCGAGCATGGCGTCACCGACGAAGCGGGGAACGCCCCGACTTGCACCGCCTACGGTAGACGGTCGGTCCAAGAGGTGTCACGAAATGCCCCCACCCCGGCGCCTGACCTGACGATCCGCTTCGCACGCCGAGATTGCAGGTCGCGAAGCCGGGATGATTCGAAGGTGGGTCGCCATGATGAGACTCACGACCGCCGTACGCGCCAAATCCGCCGTTGCTCAAAGGGTCGTGAGCACACCGCTGTGCATCACGGCGATGCGGCCCGACACGGAAGGCACGTGCTCGAGCGTGGGGCTGATCATGATGACCTTGCATCCTCCTCGTTCAGGGCTAGGAGGAAGCACGTGACGGGCCCCCGACCCCGCAAGCGCTTCCGGCGCGCATCCCCGCCGATGCGAGTGCAAGGGCAGCATCGGGCCAAGTGAACGGGGGCCATCGAGCGCATCACCATGGGGCGCCACCACGACCCATCACGAAGCGGCCCTCACCGGAACGCGGTGCGCTCGTTCGTCTGCGCGGGGTGTTGCTGCGGTTCCGTGGCGCACAGCCCGACGCAAAGGCGGTACGGGTTGGAAGTGCTCTTCGTGGTCCCACCCCCAGAGCATGGAAAGGCCGATTGCTGCTCCAATCCAGAAAAAGCTCATGATAATTAGCCTAGCTGAGTCCCGTTCGGGTGAGGCAAGATACTTTGGCTTTGTGGAAAGAATTCCGGCACTCGACAACGCAAGGGCCACCTTGCTTCTTCTTGGGGTGCGTTTTCACGCTTCTGTGTTTGTTTACCGGTACCAAAAGCCAGTGAGTCTGGGCGAATTCCTGGCTGCGAGTGTTGCATCCATCCCTTGAGACCAAGCGCAGTTGAGGGACATGATCTTTCCCGCAGGTGGTGCTGGTCATCGGTTGGTCGGCTTGGCTTCCTTCTCCTTGAGTCGGAAGCTCCTGCCGTCGATGTTGACGACGTGGCAGTGGTGGAGGAGTCGGTCGAGGATGGCACGCGCCTTCGAGCCAGCGTCGAATCAGCTGGGCGGGAACGCCATCACGGGACAACGAGGCGGCGACGTAGACGTTGACGTCGAGCACCCATCTCACGCCTCCGCATCTTGCCGCACGCTTTCTTGAGCCTCGAGTGCGAGTTCCATGGCTTCCGGATCCGACATGTCGGCACGTGCCCAAATGCGGTCGAGGACGTCGAAGCCGAGTTCCTTGCGCACCGCTTCCTCGATGACCTCGCTCTCGCGCTTCCCGGTCCTCGCAGCACGAACACGCACCGCGGTCCACAATCGCGCATCGATCGTCAAGGTCGTCCTCGTCTTTTTCATCACTGCATCATAGCGTCATGATTCATTGATGATTGCTCACGACGCCCCCCACGCGCGCAGGGTAGGAGGGTCGAACGCTCACGCGAGACGCGGTCAATCGACGTTCATGCCACGACGTGAATCCGGCCGGCGTACCCAAGCCGCGTGAATCTGCGCCGTGGGGACTTCACGCTGACCGATGGCATCGGACCCTACGGCCCGAGGAGCGCTGCCGGCACGACCCCGATTCCGTCCTTCCGCCGGTAGGCGTGCCTTCCCGTCGTCACGACGATTGCGTCCAGCAGGTCGGGTCCGAGCCGCTCGCGAAGCCACGTGAGGTGGCGCACGTCATCGTCGCCGACATGAGCCGCCATCTTGACCTCGATCGCCAACACGCGCCCATCGTAACGTTCGATCACGAGGTCGACCTCGTGATCGCCGTTGCGGGTGCGGAAGTGGCCGACGCGGGCGTCCGCCGCCTGCGCGTACACGCGCACGCTCAGTGCGACGAGCGACTCGAACAAACGCGCTGCCAGCGTGCCGTCCCGGAGTATGTGGGGACCGGCATCGCCGCCGCGAAGGATGGCATCGGCCGAGACCCCCAAGAGGCGCGCCGCCAGCGCTGGATCGGCAAGGTGATGCTTGGGCGCCTGAGCGAGCCGGTGCAAGCGATTGTCCGACGGAGACCAGGCGGGAAGCGGGCCCAGAATCCACAAGTTGGCAAGTACGTGTCGAAACGCCTCCGTGGTCGACCTCGCCGGCTTGTCCGCCTCGCCACGTGTGGCCTCGCCAGGTGTGGCCGCGTCGAGGATGCGGTTGTATGACGCGTGGGTCGCCGTTGCAGCCGCGTGGGCGCGCAACCAGGCGTGTAGTGCTGCTGGCTTCCGAACCTTGATGCCCTGATCCGGAAAGTCGCGTTCGGCGATGCGCTGGAGGTACCCATCCAACAAAGCGCGCTGCGCGCGTCCGCTCGTGGCGCGAACGGCCGGAAAGCCTGATGCGACGATCTCGTGCATGTAGGTCGCGAGATCCACGTCGGACTCGCCTGCCAGATGGCTGGCATCGCGGGCGAGCAGTCTGGCGAGCGAGACGCTTGGCTGCGCGACGCCCCGTTCGGCTAGGGTCAATGGCCGCATCCGGACGCTGACGATCCTCCCTGCTCCCGAGTGGATGGGGACGTCGTTGGCCAGGGCGCTCCCGGTGAGCAGGAACCTGCCTGGCGCAGAATCCTGGTCGACCGCACGGCGAACCATGTCCCACAACGGCGGTAGGCGCTGCCACTCGTCGAGCAGAATGGGAGGGTCACCATGCTCTGCAAGCGTGGGGTCGGCTTCGAGCACGGCTCGCTGGCTTGGGCGATCGAGCTCGAAGACGGTGGCCGCTCGGCGGAGCGCAGTCGCCGTCTTGCCGACGCCCTTCGGACCCTCGAGCGCGATGGCGGGAACGCCGTCCAGCAACTCGGTGAGTTCGTCATCGACGATCCTCGGAACGTACGTACGCATCCCGCTAGACCACCGTTCGCAGGCTTTTTACACTACGATTCCCCTATTATCGGTCCTACCATTCGCAAACATTCATCCGAGCGATCGCGTGACGGTCGCATCGGACATACCTTCAAAACGAGGGACACCGGCTCCATCCCCTCCCCACGGCATCCATGCAAACGGTTCCGAGGCGACGTTCCCGCACCCAAACCCGCGCGACGCGCTCAGGTCGGCAAGGCTCAAGAGTCGAGGATGCGATTCACGCGTTTGCCGAGCCCCACCGCGTCGTCGAACCATCGACCCAGCTGGGCGGTGACACGCAACGTCGACGCAACACGCCCCACCCGGGCGCCACCTGACGATCCGCTCCGGGAGCCAGGAGCCAGGATCGCAGGAGGCGCATCCGAGATGGCTCAAAGGTGCGTCCCCATGATGAGTCCGACGACTTCCGTCCTCGTCACGTCCGTCGTGTCGCGAAGGGCCGTAAGAGAGCCATTATGCATCACGGCAATCCGGTCGGCCACGGAAAACACGTGCTCGAGCGTGTGGCTGATCATGATGACCGTAACGCCACGCGACTTTAGGGTTCGGATGATGTCAAGGACCTTCTCCTGCTCCTCGACACCGAGCGCGGCCGTCGGCTCGTCCATGATGACGAGGTCCGCCTGCTCATACAGGGCACGCCCAATGGCAACGGCCTGGCGTTGTCCACCTGACATGGTCGCAGCCGGGGCGTATGGATTGTGGATGGCGAGACCCACCTGTTCACGGATGACCGACATGGCCACCTCGCGCATCGCATTCTTGTCGGTCAGCTTGATCCATCCACCGAGGTACGACTTCGTCAACTCGCGACCGAGAAAGAAGTTGCTCGGAAGATCGAAGGTCGGGACGAGCGCAAGGTCCTGATAGATCGTTTCAATCCCCATCTCACGTGCCTGATCGGGATGATCGATGACCACGTCGCGCCCATGGACGCGGATGGTTCCTTCATCGGCGGGGTGGACGCCCGTCAACACCTTGATGAGCGTGGATTTGCCTGCTCCATTGTCACCGACGAGCCCCAACACCTCACCTTTGCGGATGTCGAGATCGACACCCCGGAGAGCCGTGACGCCACCAAATCGCTTGACGATTCCCGACATCTCCACGTGAAGCTGGCCGCTGGGCGGGGGAGTGACCTCCCCCGCCGCATCGTGACGCGAAACCTCAGTCACCAAGGGCCGCCTCAACTTCGGGCCAGTTCTCCATCAGTTCGAGGGCCTCGACCGGCACCTTCGTGAGGATGTCCTCCTGGCTCGCGACCATGACCATGTCCAGGGGGTACTGCTTCTGTACCGGCTGACCATTGATGTGATCATGGATGGCTTCGGCGATGTACCGACCGCTCGACTGGCTGTCGCGGAAGATCGAACCGCGGATCAGGCCTTCCCAAATCATGTCGAGCTCCGGTGGTACCGCGCCGAAACCGAACACGTCGACGTCATCAATCCCCATGGCGTCCAACGCCGTCGCCGTTCCCATCGCCATGGCGCTGTTACCGGCATAGATGGCCGTCACCTCGGGATACGCCAGGATTTGACGCTCCGTCGCGTCGTAGGCTCGCGCCTGTTCCCAGTACGCGTACTGCTCGAAGGCAACCTCGACACCGGCCTCCAACCAGATGTCACGGGCCGTTCCCACGCGCTCTTCGGAGATTTGGTTCCCCGGCTCCGCGAACATCAGGCCAACCTGATCTCCAGCTTCGAGAACGTTGTCGAGCGCCCATTCAGCGGTAATCCTGCCCCCTTCTGCGTGGGAGTAACCGGAGTACGCGAGAACGTCGACATCGGAGTCGTCCGGGTGAACGTCGAGGTGGTTGATGACGATGATGGGGATCCCAGCCTCGTTCGCCGACTGCAGAGCCGGCACGATGCCGAAGTAGTCGATGGGACCCACGACGATGTAGTCGACGCCGAGCGTGATGAAGTCCTCGACGATGTCGAGTTGCTGCTGCATGTTTGCCTCGGCGGTCGAGGCGCGAGCCGTGAATTCGTAGTCGACACCCAGATCATCGAGCCGGTTCTGGAAGCCTTCGGCAAACTGCCCGAAGTAGTCGAGCGTGTCGTAGACGGGGGGCGCAAAGCCGATCTGCACGGTTTGTGCATTCGCGAGGCCGAGACTCAAGGTTGCGACGATGGCGATCGTCTTGATGAGCATGCGCTTGAACATCGTGTTCCTCCTTGCGTGAAAGTGGGCGTTGGACCGATTGAGGCGTGTACGAACTCAAACCATGGCGATCCCTCCAGTTCGGGCGATGTCGACACTCACGAAGTGGTCATTCCTTGCCGCCGGGCACGCTGAAGCTGAATGGCGACCGCGACCACCAACGTGAGACCAATGACGAGCTGCTGCCAATAGAAGGGAACACGCATCAGAACCAGGCCGTTCTCGGCGACCCCCAGAAACATGGCGCCCAGCAAGGTTCCCAGGAGCGTGGCGTAACCACCGAACAGGAACGTGCCGCCGAGGACGACCACGGCAATCGCATGGAGTTCCATCATTTGGCCGAGGACCGCCTGCGCCGCGTTGAGACGTGCGGCGAGCATGATGCCGGCCAAACCTGCAAGCGTTCCGGAGATGACGTAGGCCAGGAGCTCGTAGCGCCAGGCACGAATGCCTGCACGAACGGCAGCACTCCGGTTTCCACCGATGGCGAGCACGTACGCCCCGAACCGTGTCCGGTTCATGACGTAGGCGCCCAGAAGGACGACGGCGATTGCAATGATGCCTGGCATGGGAATCCCAAGGACGGTTCCCTGCCCGAGAAAGACGAACGAGTCGGGAAATCCCCGGAGTTGGTTGGGGCCCATGACGAGGTACGCCGCCCCGCGAACGGCGGTCAACGTACCGAGGGTCGTGATGAGCGGTGGAACCTTCAGGACGGTGATGAACAGGCCGTTCACGGTGCCGACCACCGCGCCAGCGCCAAGCCCGGCCGCGATGCCGAGGGGAACACCGAAGGCCAGTCCTGCCTCGAGCACGATGGCGGTGGTACTCGCACTCAAGGCAACGACCGAACCCACGGAAAGGTCGATGCCTTTGGCGGCCATCACGACCGTCATCCCCGTACCGAGCACGACGAAGATGGAGATTTGGCGAAACACGTTGAAGAGGTTCCGCGACTCGAGGAACACCGGATTGACGAGCGTGATCACGATCATCAACAAGATGAGTGGGATCACGAGGCCAAGTGGGGAGCGCAACCCTGGATTGCGTTCCAAGAATCCGAGTCGGGTAGGCGCATCGGATTTCTTCGAACTCGGCGGTGCAGTTGGAGCAGCGTGGTCACTCATGCAAGTTCCTCCTGAGAACGTCGTGGGTTTGGCTTACGTTGGGGGGACGAGAGCATTTCGGACACTGCCTGTGGCGTGCCGAGCGGAAAGCGGGCGCCTCGTTGAAGCACGCTCGCGGCAGCAGCATGATTCGCGGCTTCAAGCGCGGCGGCCAGGTCGTGGTCGGCATCGAGCTCTGCTGCAAGAACGCCCACGAACACGTCTCCTGCACCCAGCGTGTCGATGGCGTCGACTTTGATGCCGGGGATGCGAACGACGCCTGCTGCAGGCGACCAGGCGACGACGCCATTGGAGCCAAGCGTGATGACGACGGTTCGCCTCCCCTCGCCAAGCCGCTCGGCACATTGCTCCGCGTCGTGCACCGACGCCACGACGACGCCCAGCACCTCGCCTGCTTCGTGCTCGTTGCAGACGAGAATGTCGGCTTCGCGATTCAGGCGTGGGGTCAAGCGATCGGCGGGAGCGGCATTCACGAGAATGGCTCCACCCGCAGCACGCACGCGTGTGCAGGCGGCCTCGAGCGCCCCTGGAGGCGCCTCAAGCGCCATGGTGAGTAAGGTGGAGGCTTCGAATACGGTGGCGGGCAGAGCGTCGATGATCTCCGCATTGAGGGTCGCGTTCGCGCGGGGTGCGACGGTCGTCGCGTAGCGGCCTTCCGGATCCATGAACACGAGGCCCAGACCCGTTCCCTCCTCGTCCATCTCCACGTACTGCACGTCAACGCCCGCCTCACGTAGATCGGCAACGGCGTGGCGTCCGAAATCGTCGTCCCCCACGCAGCCCACGAACGTCGTGACGGCACCCCAGCGGGCTGCTGCGGCAGCTTGGTTGGCCGCCTTACCTCCAGGGGCCGCGTGGAACGTCGTAGCCACGAGCGTTTCTCCCTCGGCGGGAAGTCGTTCGGGGCTCGCAATCAGATCGTAGTTCGCGCCTCCCACGACCAGAACGCTCATGATGGACTCCGGACTTCTTCGCGCTGGACGGCATCCAAAGCGGCGAAGGCATCGTGGCGAGCTTTCGCGTCGGCGAGGACCTCCTCGTCGATGCGCGAGACCGCGTTCCAGAGTCTGCGAACCGCTGCCACGTTGCGCGTCGCCTCTTCGACGGGATCCTCGTTGACCGGAAAGGTATCGAAGTAGATGTGCTCCTGGTAGTCGCCACGGCGAAGCTCGTACATCAGTTCGAGCGTGTTCAGTGGATGGATGGAACCGACGAGCAAACCGTCGTCGGCCCGGCCATACCCGTCGTTGAGGTGAAGGCCGAACAAGCGCTTCTCGGAGAGCGCGCGTGAGGCGGCCTGGGCAGGGTTTTCGCCCGCCATGAGGCTATGGGCCACGTCGAGCGTGACGCCAACGTTTTCGAGTCCGGTGTCTCGCACGAGCAGGAGCGAGGTCGCCATGTCGTGCGCCACGTAGAACCGTCTTGGTTCGAGAGGCTTGTACTCGAGCGACACCAAGACGTCGGGAAGGGCATCCGCGACGGCGGCGAATCCTTCGACGGCGTGCCGGTGCAGTGCGCGGTAGTCAACCTGAAACGGGTAGTCGTAGCCATCGTAGGCAGGCCAAACGATCAAGTGACGGGCTCCGAGCCGTGAACCGTACAAGCCTGCTTCGATGGTGAGTTGGATTGCCTCATTGCGAATTCCGGGATCGGGATTCGTAAATGCGCCTGCGGAGAACCGCCGCTCGAAGCGGAGATTCATCGCCGAGACCTGAAGGCCCGATTCCGTCAACACGGCGCGAATGGCATCTTCGCCCACGCCGTCGACGTGCTGTGGGAAATTCAGATCCACGGCGCCAAGTCCGGGGACCGTCCCCGCTCTTCGGATGCGGCCGATGATGTCAAGGTTGCCGTTCCATAGGTCGGGTCGGGAAGCCATGGAGTTCAAGCGGCTGGCAAGGATTGGTTCCGTCAACGTGTCTTCTCCCATCATCGTCAGCGGAGACGTTTCCGCGTGACTGAGCGCATGGTGGCTTCGAGGTTGGCTTGCGCTTCATCGGAATTCAATTGGGCGATTCGAACGAAAAGCGCATCAAGAACGTTCAGTTGGGCGATGCGCGAAGCGGCGTTCTCACCCGTGATCGGTGAGCCTTGAGAAGCGGACAGCAGGGCGACGTCCGCCATGGCGGCAAGTTCGGACTCCGGCGTATTCGTGATTGCAAGGATCGTGGCTCCCTGACCGCGCGCGATTTCCAGCGCTTCGAGGACGGCGACGGTCGCACCGGAGTGACTGATTCCGAGCGCAACGTCACCTCTCGAAATGAGGGATGCCGTCATGGCCATGAGATGCGTGTCGTCGTGCGCCCGGGCGGGAATGCCAATGCGGAGGAGCTTGTGCTCGAAATCTCGCGCGATGGCGGACGATCCTCCTACGCCAACGATGAGTCGCTGACCCGCCGTTGCAAGCGCTTGCGCCGCACGCTCGAAGGCGACGTAGTCGAAGATCGCGAGCGTGTCGGTGATCGCCTGCGTCGCCGTGCGAAAGACTTTGCGAACGATGGTTTCTGGATCGTCACTGAGGGCGAGCTCTTCGTGCAGCTCGGCGCCCACCATGCTGCGGTAGGCGATCAGAATCTCGCGCATTTCACGGAACCCCGACAAGCCCAAGCGTTGCGAGAACTTCACGACGGCGGCTTCGGATACGCCTGCAGCTCCCGCCACGTGGGCGAGCCGCACGACGCCGGCGGATTGGTTTCGAAGGTGGAGGACCACTTCGGCAATGGCCCGCTCCGCGGGTGTGAGCGAAGGAATGAGGCCCTGAATCGTCACGACGAGCGCTCTTGGGTTTTCGCGGTACACGGCGATCCGCTCCTGCCGAACTGTTTCCACGGCAACTTCCTCCTCAACCAGCGATTCTGATGCCCGGAACCTTACGAATCGTGAAGTGGGAAGTCAAGAAGCCGGCGCGTCAGACGCGATCGATAACTGGTTTCTGTTGTCCTACACGAGTTTTGTTGCTGGCAGGGGTCATTCCAACCTCACGAGCGACTTCACGAATGTGAGGTTTTTGCTTCGCGTGCGAATGCCCACTGCAGGGCGGCGTCGACGCGTCCCCGCTGCCCACACGCATGGATGAGGACCGTCGGCCCTTTCCGCCGACCCACCATCGTCTGCCGTCGGCATCATCGAAGCGTTGGACGCCGTGGCCCCGGTCGGGGCGACAGACCGCAGCCGCACCGATAGGCATTGAATCGGATTGGGTCAAGGGTGTTCGTCTCTGCGTGACTTGGTTTTGCTTCGGGGTGCCAAGGAGAACGTCCCGTGCGGCCAGGCGGAATCGTTTGCATACCCCGGCACACGCCACATCGAGATCCGCCGACTCAAGAATCGGCGGATCTCGTCCCTCTCGGGTTTTCCTCTGGTGGGCGGTACTGGGATTGAACCAGTGACCCCTCGCGTGTGAAGCGAGTGCTCTCCCGCTGAGCTAACCGCCCGAGCGCTCCCGAGTGTACTCGCGCTCCCTCGCGCCGGTCAACTACCTGGATTCGTTCAGGACTTGTGGGACACGCACGTTCCCGTTACGGAACACCCAGCGCAACGCCGATGCCCCGTGCTGGCATCAGCGCGTCAACGCGAGGCGCGTCCAGTCGTTCAACCGTTGCCACATCACCTCACCGCTCGCGAATCCCGCTGGATTCGTCAGGGCTCCGTGAATGGTGCTCGGAATCTCGTGGTGCTCCACGTCGACGCCCGCGTCACGCATTCGTTTGGCGTACGCATTCGCCTCGTCGCGAAGCGGATCGAACTCGGCGGTGAGTACGAAGGCGGGGGCGAGACCCGCCAGATCCTCCACCACGATGGGGGACGCATCGGGATGGGCAA
>Ga0180436_10003590_pt1 | contig 14202 bp, 11 predicted proteins | sample SS_ome_2_FD_132434 | JGI IMG/M metagenome (GOLD analysis project Ga0180436, IMG submission 132434) | Hypersaline lake sediment archaeal communities from the Salton Sea, California, USA - SS_3_S_2 metaG | ecosystem: Environmental > Aquatic > Non-marine Saline and Alkaline > Hypersaline >...
ACTACATCTCCATCCTGAACTGCCTGATAGCGGCCGCCGTGAGATCGTAAGACGCCTGCACCTCTCATTTTTCCTTGTGACGCATATCTGCCCAGGGGACCATTCATGCTGCCTTCGATATGATGGATGGTGCCGTCTTTTAGATACTCGATGATCGGTTCGTGGCAAGGAAAGGAGGCGGATGGGAACCAGACCAGATCCTTAATCCCCATCTCGGAAGCGATCTGAAAGATCTGATTGGCGATTAAGTCACCATTTCGAAAATGATGATGGGTAGAGATGGTCATACCATCTTTGATGCCTGCCTTTTTCAATGCTGTTTTCAGATCTTTGATCTGTTTGTTTCCATCTTCTGGAAAATTCGCCGCACTGGGCAGCGGCGGTGCATATCGTTTTCGGTCCGTAATATATTTATGCACACCCTGGAAGGGAATGACCGGTTTCCCATTGATCATCTCCGGGATCATCCGTCCTACAGCATTCTTGGTGAATTTATCTGCCATAACTTCTCCTCTAATCCTGATAGAAGATCATCATTCCTGATCGTGTTCTTTCCAATTCTCCGGTATCAATCCAGCTTCAAGGGCCATGCTGATCGTATTTTGCGCCCTTTTGACAACTGGCGGATCGATCATCTTTGATCCCAGGGATACTACTCCCAGGCCTTTTTCCGCAGCTTCGTCAAAAGCCCGCACGATCTTCTTAGCTTTAGCAATTTCCGCTTCTGTAGGAGCAAAGGCCTCATGAATGACCTTGATCTGGCGTGGATGAATGCATCCCATCCCATCAAAACCGAGCGATTTTGCCTCGAGCACCACATCCTTCAGGGCATCCATATCAGCAACATCAGAAAAGACCGAATCGATGGCCTGGATTCCAGCCGCTTTAGCAGCATTGACCAGCTGATTACGAGCATAAAAACTCTCTCGGCCCTCACGGGTGCGCTGGGTACCGAGATCTGCGGTGTAATCCTCCAATCCAATAGCCAGCGCAGCCACTCGATCCGATGCAGCTGCAATTGAATACGCGTTAACCACACCCAGGGCACTTTCAATGATTGGCATGATATAAACTGGATGATCCAATCCTGTCTCAGTCAGCAGCTGGGTGATCTTATCATCAACCGCCTTAACCTGATCAGCTGTTTCACATTTGGGCAGCAGGATCAGGTTGACATAATGCGGTATGACGTATTCTAGATCCTCCAAACCGGCAGGAAGCTGATTGATGCGGACCATTCGCTCCGCACCGTAGAAATTCAGCCCGCGCAATGAATTACGAACCACCAGACGAGCTTCCGGTTTTTTATCCGGAGCAACAGAATCCTCCAGGTCAAGGATCACTGCATCAGGTTTATGAATACCGGCGTTCAACATCAACTTGGGTGAATTCCCCGGCAGATACAGACGAGATCGACGTTGGTGGTCTTTTGTAGAGCTGGTCTGATTTTCCGGGATCAAATCCAGAAGGAATTCATCATCGGATTCGAGACAACCTTTTACAGCGGCTTCAATACGTGCTGCCAGAACCAGTGAGATAGCCCCCCGATCGATGATCTCCAATTCAGCGTTTTCCACCTTATAAAAATCCAGGATTTGCAGAGCCAAATCCCGGATAGAATCTTTATAAAGCGCTTCAACTTTGCTTTTGATGACAATTTTAATCCCCCCGCTTTTCTTCAGTTTCAGGGCAGCATAGCAATCGGAGCGAATGCCAGGTCCCTGATTTCCAGCAGTTCCTATTTGAGTCAATTTACCCTCCCGAATGCATCAGCTGAATAAGGGAAAACTTCTCACAACCAGCACTATGGACAATCCCTGGCTGTAGTGAAAAATTATATCGTATATCCTTCTTTGGCACAATTTATCCAGGTTATTTTTCCTGCCTTATTTTCTCAAATTCATCGATCTCGATTAGACTATTTCTGCTTGACACAGAACAGATGTTCGTGTATAATTTCGACTAGCACAAACATTCTACTTTTTAGAGTAGGCATGGGAGGTCAGGATATGGCTCCAAAGAAACAGAAAAAATTAAAAGAGCGGCATAAACAAGTCCTGGATGTGATCCAGGCATATACAGCCAAGCATGGCTATGCCCCATCTTATCGGGAGATCTGTGCCCGGACTGATATCACCTCAACTTCGATGGTGAATTACTACCTGGAGCAGCTGGAAGAAATGGGATATATCGAGCGCAGCGAGAATATTTCCCGAAGTCTGCAGATCAAGGAAACTGCCAGTGAGAAGGTCAACAAAGTACTGGATAATGTGCAGCAGGCTGTACAGGATATCTCCAATTCCCTGACCATCCCCATTGTCGGACGAATTGTGGCCAGCGAACCGGTTCCGATCCCTTCAACAGATTTCGCGATATTTGATGCAGAATCCAACGTTGATGTTCCGGAATCACTGATCCCTTTCAATATGCAGAAAGAAAATCTCTTTGCTTTAGAAGTGGATGGAGACTCGATGATCGATGCCATGGTCAACGATGGTGACCTGATCATCATGAAACCTGCCCAGGTCGCTCAGAATGGAGAAATGGTTGCTGTCCGGCTCAAGGATCAGAACGAAACCACCTTGAAACACTTTTACCACGAAGGTGATCGAGTTCGTCTGCAGCCAGCCAACCCCACCATGGATCCCATCTTTGTGGATTCCTCCTCAGACCTTGAGATCCAGGGCAGTGTGGTGCTGGTCATCCGACAAATGTAAGCTTGGGATAACGAGGGAACGCTTCACCCTCCTCATCTAGGGCCGCTTCCTCCCCGAAGCGGCTCTTATATTTAAGGACAATCCCCAAATACAGATCCATCAACTCTGGTTCCAGGAGAATATAAAACGCCACTAGACCCTTCCACTTCGCTGTGAAGGACCAGAGGTAGTTCCCCACTGATATCAGGCCATCTGGTCAGAGATTGATTCTTGCCGCCTTCCGCTCCATACAAATAATCCAGTCTTACTTTTCCATTTTCATCAATAAGGAAGATCGTATCTCCAGCATTATTCAAACCCAGGCTGCCAGTGCTGAAGACCAGGCTTCCGCCAAAATCACCCAGGGATACTCCTCCTCCAAAAACCACTACTCCGCAGCCCTCTTTCAATATGGTTCCTGCAGGGAATTCATAACGGATCTTCACAAAATCAGCAACTTTCCAACCACTCAGATCCAGACCACTATCTCCAATATTCACAAACTCCAGGAACTCATCGTCATCGCTATGGACCTGACCATCCTTATTTGCATCCCCCAAGATCGAATCAGGGTCTGCATGAATCTCGTTCAAGAGAATTATCGGATCTTCCAGATAGACTGTGGTCACTGTGGCTGTTGGCTGCTGGGAAGGAGTGATCGATGGGACAGGAGTCACAGTCACAACCTCTGTACCAGTTGCGGTTATATCAGGTTGGCTTGGTGCGGGAGTCACTGTAGTTAAAGTTAATGAGGGAGTAAACGACGTCGTTGAGATGACAGTGATCGACGGAGTCATAGGGATATCTTCTGTTACTGTCAGTGTTGGGGATGGTATTTGCGATGAAATTAGTGTTGGGCTTGGTGCGGGAGTCATTGTGACAGTATTCGCCATTGTTTGGGAAGGTGTTAATGATGGAGTCGAAGTAATCAAACCTGCTGTTGGAGTTGATAATAACACCGTACTGCTGACCGTCCCGGAGGGAGCTGGTGATGGAGATACTGTGGAAGTCGATGTTGGAATCAGTGTAGGAGTAAGGGTCAGAGTAGGAGAAGGGGCCAGTGTAAGAGAAGGGGCCAGTGTAGGAGGTGAACGGTCCAATCGTCCTGGAGATGGCTGCTCCCTCTCTCTCCAATCCCCTCCCCTGTCCCGGTCCATTTCTGGAGGATATCTTTCCAGGCTGTGCCCTTCACCGGGTGCTTGTGGAGGTTCAGAAAATCCCGCAGCAGTAGAATTTCCATAAACCAGCTGATCGACAACCCCATTCCAGTGATCGAGCAGGAGCACTTCGTCCCCACTATTGCTGAACTGGATTCCGCTTCTTCCCCAGCCAGAGTAAGGCACCAAATCCGGAATTCGGCTATCACTATCTTCCATTTCAAAATCAGGTTGAAATCCATACTTTTCCAGAAAGACTTTCGCCTGATTAGCAATTACCAGCACCTCATTTCCCCCAATCCGATAGCCATCCGGAAACCTCAGCATGCCTTCATTGCCTGTCGCTGAAGTCTCATCTCCAAGTTTGATCCCGGACAGGGATTGGGCATATGACTGAAGGTTGTAGATCTCTACCCATTCACCTTCTGGTTCTTTACCAGTTGGGTTTGGATATACTTCAGAGATCAACAAGTGTACCGGGTAATAAGTCAGGGATGGGATGATGGTTGCAGAAGGGATTAAGGTGCTTGTAAATGCAGCAGACGGCGTTACAGAGGCTGTTCCAGGTGTGACTACCTGGGTCCCCGTTGATCCCATACCTTCCGACAGATTCTCCTCTACTACACGCGGAGAGCCCTGTCTACCCAATACTTTGATATCGGATGCTGCAGTTAATTCGAGAACATATCCGGCAGTATTTTGTCGTAGAATACCGACCAGGTTTTGAACCTGATCACCACTGGTTAAGTTCCAGGGGACTACAACTTTCTCAAGATTTGATAGCTGGAGGATAATGGACTGACTATGCAGACAAACCATCTGAAGAGCAGGATCCAGATCAAAAAGTGGCAGAATGCGGGGCAGATCCGAATCAACAAAACCTTTCATAAATTCCCCTTTTGGAACTGAAACAAGCATACCTTCTAAATTCTCATATTGGAATGTATCAGGATCAAAAAGAAATAATTCTGCCAGGTTTATCTCTGATGGAAGCTCATTCCCAAGCGAGATTATCACCATCTCAGACTGGTCAGACATAATCCGGGTCTCTCCACCGACTTCCTCCACTACGCCTTTGACCAGAACCTCGTCCCCCAGATGTACGACATCCCTTGAGACCGCCATTTCAACAAAAATACCCAGCGATCCGTCTTCCCCTTCTGGGCAGTTTTGATCCACCAGGAAGAAACCAGATGGGATCACCTCATCCCTTTCAGAACTTACTATTCCTTGAATGCTTATTTTTTTGCCCAAATACTGAGAAATCTCTCCCCCACCCTGTACCTCGCAGATCGCTAGCTTTTTTTGGGAAAATCTACAGGCCCATAGGAGCAACCCAACACTTAAGATGATCAGCCCAAGGACCAATATTTGGCCCTTTCTCCCTCTAATCCCTGGCATTTTTCCCCCTGTTGAATACAAATCCATTCGGATTAAGTAGAATATCCCCAGATAGATATCTATCTTTTCTACTATAGAGAATAATGGCTACAAATTCAAGAGGTTTACAGGAAAACTTTGAGAGACTTCACTATCCTTTGAAGCTACTGCATCCTTATTTTTCCTATTATTTTGCTGGTATAATCTATCTGTTAGAAAAAAGGAGTTTGTAGTGGCATTTTCTCCCTTCGATTGGCTGTTGGGATATTTCTCACTTGATATTGGTATCGATCTAGGCACGGCAAATACCCTTGTAAATGTCAAGGGTAAGGGTATTGTCATTCAAGAGCCTTCCTGGGTAGCTGTTAACAAACGAACCCGGGAACCGATTGCGATCGGCGCAGCAGCAAAAGAAATGATTGGCCGGACACCGGCTGATATCACCACTCTCCGGCCTTTACGGGATGGTGTGATATCCGAATTTGAGATCACCCAGGCAATGTTGGAATTCCTATTTGCTCGAGCTCATCAACAGAGCATCGTGCCAGTTCCCCGTCCGCGAGTAGTGATTGGCATTCCTGCAGGTGTAACCGAAGTGGAAAAAAGAGCTGTTTATGACGCAGCCATGGCCGCCGGGTCCCGTAACACTTACCTGATCGAAGAGCCAGTCGCGGCAGCTCTCGGCGCAGGACTCCCCATAGATGAAGTTGTCGGCAGCATGATTGTAGATATCGGCGGCGGCACTTCTGAAGTGGCCATTATGACTATGGGCGGTGTAGTCTCCTCCCGTTCCCTTCGCGTGGCCGGTGACGAGCTGGATGAAGATATCATTCAATACATACGTAATAAATACAACATCCTGATAGGTCAGAGATTGGCCGAGGATACAAAAATAACCATTGGATCCGCATTCCCACTTGAGGAAGAAAAAACCATGACCCTGCGGGGTCGAAATCTTGTGACCGGACTCCCGGATTCAATAGAAATATCATCGATTGAAATCAGGGACGCAATTTCAGATTCTGTTCAGACGATTATCGATACCGTCCGGGATGCCCTGGACGAAACACCACCTGAAATTCTGGCAGACCTGATGGATAATGGCGTCTGCCTGGCAGGTGGCGGATCGCTTCTGCAAGGCCTGGACAAACGATTGACCGAGGAACTCCAGGTTCGAGCCTGGATTGCCGAAGATCCGATTAGTTGTGTCGCCAGGGGCGCAGGTATCGCTCTGGAAGATCTGGAAAAATGGAAGGGATTATTTATCGGTTTGGAGCGCAAAAGCGCCCAAAGAGATTAGACTCCCGGTCTACTAAACCATCCTGCCTACCCCCGAATATCTTTTCACTTTATTCAGTTTCTCACATAACACCGGGGAGCGGTAGAATTCACCACCTTACCCCAGTATGGATATTCGATTTCCAAAATCACTTCTCATAATAGCACTCAGCCTGGTAGCCATCGGTGTTCTTGCCCTGGCTCTCAGTGGAGTTTTCACATCTTTTTCACGCTGGATAGTTTCCCCTCTAACATCTGTTCAGACCTGGGTCTCTCAGCAGTATCAGGGTGTTGAAAATTTCGTCTCAGCCTCCCAGGATATCCGTGAGATCCGTCAGCAAAACACCGAGCTTGAAGCAGAGAACGCTAGAATGCAAGCCCAGATCGTGGAACTCCAGCAGCAGTTGGTAGAGTTTGAGATCTTATCTGCCCTGCTCGAATTTGCTCGTGCCAACCCAGAACACCAGTATATTGGTGCCTCCGTGATCGGACGGGACCCAAGCCCCTTCTTGAACTACATTATCATCAACAGAGGATCTGACGATGGACTCAGGCGGGGCATGCCCGTTGTGACCCAGAACGGTCTGGCTGGTCGGGTCGTTCAGGTTACAGCCACTGGCGCCAGGGTCAGCCTGATCACTGATCCTATTACCAGGATCAACGTCCGGGTGGAACCATCCAGGAGCGCTGCGGTTTTAACAGGCTCAATAACAGGAGATATCACTCTCGAGCAAATCCCCCAGGACGACGAAATTAATCCTGGAAACCTGATCCTCACCTCAGGTTTGGGAGGAAATTACCCTGCCAATATCATTGTCGGGCAGATTACCAGTGTAAGAAGCAGAGAGAACGCCCTCTTCCAAAGTGCATCCGTACAACCCGTGACAGATTTTTCGGATTTAAGTATTGTCCTGGTGATCACTAATTTCGAACCCGTCGATTTCAGTCCCCTGGTCCCTGAATCGGGCACTCCCTGAACCACAAATAAATCCTGATTATGTCAACCATTTTAAGCATACCCACCCTCGGTCTAATAGCCATCATGCAATCTGCTGTTGTCAGCAGGCTGCCGCTGAATCGCGGCATCGCTGATCTTATGCTGGTTGTGCTAATAGCCATCGCTCTCCAGAAAACTGTCACAACTTCCTGGCAGTGGAGTATTGTCGGTGGATTATTTATGGATTTCCTGTCAGGTTTGCCATTCGGAATCTTCACTATAAGTTATTTGCTCGCTACTGGTCTGGCTCTGATCATCCGGGAAAGGATCTGGCGTTTTTCTTTCCTGATGCAGCTGCTGGTAGTATTCTTCGGCACAATGGTCTCACAGTTATTATCTTTCCTGGTTCTATTCCTCCAAGGCAGTGACATATCTCTCGGAACCGTTCTTCAGGTTGTGACACTGCCCAGCATCATGTTAAACTTCATGATCTCCTTGCCAATATTCATTCTTACCCAGGATGTCCTGGAACAGGTCACACCACAGGAATAATATGCTTTCTCCTATCTCTTCCCACAACAAGATAACCAGCGGCCGGATACTAACCTTCGCGGCCGTGGTGGGAGCCGTATTCCTGATCTTCATCATTCGCCTGTTTTCTGTTCAGATCCTGAACGGGGATACCTATGTGGCTGCCGCACAGGAGAATCGTTTGCGGGAAATCAGTTTGGCCCCTACGCGCGGCGTGATCTTTGACCGCAATGGAATTGTGCTGGCTCGAAATGTAGCATCTTATAATGTCGTAGTTCTGGCAGCAGACCTTCCTGACGATGAAGGATCGATCCAAAATATCATCCGCTCCCTGGCGGAATATATTGATGTGCCGGTTACCCGGAGTGATATCACTCCTGAAAATCCTTTTGTACCATGCGTTTCCGACCATGGCATCAGTCAGATCATTGAATATGGAGAACTGAGCTCACCGTACCGCGAGGTGAAGATAGCCTGCAATATACCCGAAACAACTGCCAGGATCATCCAGGAAAAGACGATGGATTGGCCGGGAATCACTCTCGAGATCGAGACAATCCGTGATTATCCAACAGGCTCATTAACAGCGAATATCATCGGCTTTCTGGGGCCGATCTCCAGTATTGAAGAAGAGTATTACACCGAGAGAGGTTTTGTCACCAATCGCGACAAGATCGGATACGCTGGCCTGGAACGTTTTTATGAATCCATTCTTTCTGGCAAACCTGGCAAGCGTGTTGTAGAGGTGGACGTCGGTGGCCAGATCATCCGCGACGCGGTTCCGGTGATCTCCTCCTTACCAGGACAGAATATTTACACAACTCTCGATACCCGCCTGCAGCAAGCCGCAGAATCAATCCTGCTGGATGAGATCGGAGATTGGAACGCGTATTTTGGTGAACTGCGCATTACCAGTGGAGTAGTCATCGCCATGGATCCCCAAACCGGGGAGATATTAGCTATGGTCTCCTACCCAACATACGAGAATAATCGTATGGCCCGGATCATTCCAGCCTATTATTATCAGCAGCTCAACCTGGATGTCCGCAACCCACTTGTCAATCAAGCTGTTGGCGCAGAACTCCCGGCAGGGTCTGTATTTAAGATCACTACTGCCCTGGGCGCCCTCAACGAAGGAGTTGTCACTCCTGACCAGGTCATAACCACACCACCGGAAATACAGCTGGCAAACAGATATACACCCAATGATCCCGGCAACAGTAAAACCTATGTGGATTGGAAGGATGAGGGTTTTGGTGAGCTGGATTTCATCGGTGGTATCTCCAATTCCAGCAACGTCTATTTTTATCAACTTGGCGGAGGAGATGCCGAGGAGCTAGGGACCGGGGTTCCAAATGAAGTCCCTGAAGGATTGGGAATTTGCCGCTTGGGCTCCTACGCCCGGGCTTTAGGGTATGGGGATTATCTGGGTGTAGAGCTCCCGGATGAAGCGGATGGCATAGTGCCCGATCCCAAGTGGAAGCGCATCGCCCATGGTGAGAACTGGTCTACAGGAGACACCTATATCACCAGTGTTGGTCAAGGATTCGTCACAGCCACTCCCCTGCAAATACTTACTTCTGCAACCACAATCGCCAATAATGGGAAACTGATGCAGCCAACTATCATCGAAAGGATCACAAATGCAGAGGGAGAGATCATCCAGGCCTTTGATCCAGAGATGAAATGGGATATTACCCAGGATCCCGTCATCGAAGTCTATTCAGATCCAACCAGCGCTGGCGGATGTGAGGCAAAGATCACTGGTGAAATGACCACGGTTGAACCCTGGGTTATTGAGAAGATCCAGGAAGGTATGCGGGCCGCAGTAACTGGCGGAACCCTCGAAGATGTCTTCAGTAATATCGGCATTGCCGTAGCTGGAAAAACGGGTACAGCTGAATATTGTGATACATACGCAAATGAAAAAGGTCTCTGCATTCCTGGCAGCTGGCCTTCCCACGCCTGGACCCTTGCCTATGCCCCCTATGATAACCCTGAGATTGCCGTAGTGGCCTTTGCCTATAACGGCGGCGAGGGGGCCAGCGTAGCCGGACCTATCGTGCGCAGGACCATAGAAGCCTACTTCGAGCTCAAGACTATCGATAGCAGAGCAGTCCTCCCCTGAGTTCTCATGCTATAATCCTATGAAGTGTTTAAAACCCATTTTTTGGCGGTTTTAATGACGGAGTTTTCCCCATGCAGGCAAAAGAAATTGAGATTAAAGGCATTAAAAACGGAATATTGATCGAACTAAAAGATGGCGATTGGGAAGAGCAAGAAAACGCTCTCCTGTCCCATATTGATGAGAATCTGACCTTTTTCAAGAGCGCTCGGATCGTCCTCGATGTCGGTGAACGAGCCTTAAAATCTCCCGATCTATCAGGCCTTAGGAATCACCTATCTGATCGCAATATCAGGCTTAAAGCAGTGTTAAGTTCATCTCTCGTGACCGAACGGGCCTCCCAGGATCTGGGTTTGGAAATCAAACTGGATGAATCCTCCCCGGAGCCTGAAAGATCTCCCATCAATACAATGCTGGACGGGGAAGAAGCTGTTTTTCTCCATCGCACTTTAAGGTCAGGTCATAAGATAGAATATCATGGCCATATCGTAGTTTTAGGAGATGTGAATCCGGGAGCTGAACTGATTGCCGGAGGAAATATCATTGTTTGGGGCCGGCTGCGGGGCGTAGCCCACGCAGGAGCTGGAGGAGATTCCAACGCAGTAGTTTGTTCAATGGACCTTTCCCCTACACAACTGCGAATATCTGATAAAATCAGTGTTTCTCCTCCCAGAAAGGGCAAACCCCGGCCAGAAATTGCTTACCTTGAGGATGGACAAGTTACAGCCCGGGAGTGGGCTGCAGGACAATAATCTTTCAACAGGGAACCTTTATTATGAGCGCTAAAGTCATCACGATTACTTCAGGAAAAGGCGGTGTTGGAAAAACAACCGCCACAGCCAATATCGGAGCAGCCCTGGCAAATATGGGCCAGCGAGTTGCTTGCATCGATGCCGATATTGGTCTGCGCAACTTGGATGTGGTTCTCGGCCTGGAAAATCGAATCGTTTACGACCTGGTAGATGCAGTGGAAGGACGCTGCCGCTTGAACCAGGCTATGATCAAGGATAAACATATACCGGGGCTTTTCTTAATCCCTTCAGCGCAGACCAGAGACAAAACTGCAGTCTCACCTTCAGACATGATCCGGTTATGTGATGAACTGCGGCCAGACCTGGACTGGATCATCATAGATTCTCCCGCGGGAATCGAACGCGGTTTCAAGAACGCAATTGCCCCGGCTGACCAGGTTATCGTGGTCACCAATCCGGAAGTTTCTGCTGTCAGGGATGCGGACAGGATCATTGGGATCGTAGAAGCCGAAGAAAAAGGTACTCCGAAACTGCTTATCAACCGGCTGGATCCAGAAATGGTAAAACAAAATAATATGCTATCCGCTGATGATGTGGTCGACTTGCTAGCCATTCATCTGTTAGGGATCGTTCCAGAAGATAAAGAAGTGCTCATTAGCACCAACCAGGGCACTCCCATTTCCCTCAATAACAAGAGCCTGGCGGGACAAGCTTACCAAAACATCGCTCGACGAATAATGGGCGAAGATGTCCCCCTGATGGACCTGGATAAAGGCAGTGGCTTTTTCAACCGGATTTCTAGCGTATTCGGATCAGGAGATTAACGACATGGATAACTTCATTAATCGGATTTTTTCAAAGGAACCGAGTAGTGCTGATAAAGCCAAGGACCGTCTGCGCCTGGTATTGATCAATGACAGGACAGACCTATCGGCTGCCGCATTGGAAGATCTCAAAGACGACTTGCTAGAAGTCCTTTCCCGTTATATAAAAATCGATCCCAAATCGATGAAGATCGATATCACCCAGGATGGCCGGGAGCAACGCTTGATTGCGGATATTCCAATTTCAGGACCTGTAAGCCGGAAATACTGAGATATGCGACCAATTTCCTGGCGCCACTTTGATTTCTGGCTGCTCGGCGCCGTGGCTTTTCTGACCATATTTGGCATAACGATGATCCGTTCCGCTATTGCGGGGAATATCGAGCTGGTCGAAGCCAACACCGTAGTTAAGCAGATCATTTTCGCAGGAGTAGGTTTTATGATCATGGTAATCACTGCCATGATCGATTACCGCTACTGGGGTGCTTTAAGCACTGTGCTATTCCTGGTGACCTTCGGAGCGCTGGCCCTCCTTTACCTAGTAGGCGGTGCCCTGTTTGGCTCCTCCCGCTGGTTTGCTGTTGGCCCGATCCTGATCCAGCCCTCAGAGTTAGCCAAGATAACCATTATATTGATTCTGGCCAATTTCTTTTCTCAAAAGATTGACGATATAAAGAATCCCCTGGTCATCTTACAAAGCCTCGGGATCACATCCATGATCGTCTTCTGGATCATTCTCCAACCAGACTTGAGTACATCGATCGTGATCCTGGTGTTGTGGTTCGCCCTATTATGGGCCAGCGGGTTGGATATCAAACAACTTCTGGTAGCTGGTGGCGCAGGAGCCATAGCCCTGGGCATTGGCCTTCCACTGATGTTACTGAATTATGACCCTGCCAACACAGACACCTTGATCAAACCCTATCAGCTGGAAAGGATCATCAATTTCCTATTCCCGAATGAGGAAGCTTCATATGGGGCCATCTATAATGTGCAGCAAGCTATGATCAGCATTGGTGATGGAGGATGGATCGGCCAGGGGTATGGCAGCGGATCCCAGGTGCAGCTGCGATTTTTAAAAGTACGCCATTCGGATTTTATTTTCTCCGCCCTCTCAGAAGAGTTCGGCTTCGTTGGAGCGCTGATGGTGATCGGTGTCCTTGCCTTCATCATATATCGCTGCTTAAGGGCTGCTCGTTTGTCAAGCGATACCTTTGGCGCTCTGATCGCCTACGGAGCTGCCACGTTGATCACTTTCCAAACCATCGTCAACGTTGGAATGAACTTAAACCTGCTTCCTGTTACTGGCCTGACACTTCCCTTTGTGAGCTACGGCGGTTCATCCCTGATGACATTATTCATCGCTATTGGACTTGTAGAAAGTATCGTTTTAAGACACAAGGACCTTGAATTCTAATACCTATATTTATCACTGGAAGATTTGAAACCATGTCTACAAATCAAACACCCGCTCGCGTACGTTTTGCTCCTTCCCCAACTGGTTACCTGCATATTGGCAGTGCCAGGACTGCTTTATACGATTATCTGATCGCCAAGCAGACAGGTGGGGCGTTTATTCTCCGACTTGAAGATACCGATCAAAAACGCTTCCAGGAAGATTCGGAAAATGATTTTCTGACCGCTCTGGATTGGATGGGCATCCCGCCCGATGAAGGTCCTGACCGGGGACCCCATGCTCCCTACCGCCAATCGCTCCGTGCTCAGATATACCGAGATTATGCCGAGCAGCTAATAAATAGCGGAGATGCTTTTTACTGTTTCTGCACTGCAGAGAAACTCGCCAAAACCCGCGAAGAGCAGACCAGAAGAAATGAGAACCACCACTACGACGGCACTTGCCGCAACCTGACAGCTGAAGAGATAGCTGAGCGTAAAAGCAAAGGGGAACCTTATGTGGTTCGCTTTAAAACACCCAGGGATGGGAAAACCACTGTAACTGATCTGCTGAGAGGCGATATCACAGTTGATAACAGCACCCTGGATGACATTATCCTGGTTAAATCTGATGGCCTGGCAGTTTACCACCTGGCAGCCATAGTGGATGACCATCTGATGGGCATCACTCATGTTATGAGAAGCTCAGAGTGGCTTCCTACCTTTCCTGTTCATGGATTGATCTGTCGTGCTCTCGGCTGGGACGAGCCTATCTGGGTTCATTTGTCGGTCCTGTTAAAACCGGGCGGAAAAGGAAAGATGAGCAAAAGGGATACTGAGTTGGCCCAGGAACAGGGCTACTCTATATTCATGAAAGATATGGATGATCTGGGCTACATCCCGGAAGCTGTTAATAACTGGATCGCATTAATGGGCTGGAGTTATGACGACAAAACTGATTTCTTCACCCTGGATGATCTGGTGTCCAAATTCAGTCTTGAAAAATTAAATCCTGCGCCGGCCGCGATCAACTTCAGCAAACTGGACCACTTTAACGGCCTGCACATTCGAAACCTGGACCAGTCAGATTTCGCAGCTCGGATCAAACCCTGGTTTGAAAAAGCCGG
>Ga0180436_10003591_pt1 | contig 14192 bp, 12 predicted proteins | sample SS_ome_2_FD_132434 | JGI IMG/M metagenome (GOLD analysis project Ga0180436, IMG submission 132434) | Hypersaline lake sediment archaeal communities from the Salton Sea, California, USA - SS_3_S_2 metaG | ecosystem: Environmental > Aquatic > Non-marine Saline and Alkaline > Hypersaline >...
CAGCAGGGATTCCGAATTCTTATTGATGAAGGTACTTTTCAGCTGGTAGGCCATTTCTGAGTTGGCAACGTCGGCAGACTGGATCACGGTGGGCAATCCATGCGCCATCTCCTTCACCTTGTTGACCAGGGTGAACCCTGCCTGCTCGTCTATGTTTCCCCCTTTCATGAACTTGACGTCGGTGATCAGGCACAGCAGATTCTCCACGTGTTTTGTGAGGACCTCCATGGCCTCCTCGTAGTTACCGGCCAGCAATATCTTGGGACGGGCACGCAACCGCAGGATCTTGAACTGGTCATCGGTACTTACATCATCAATGATCCGGCGGGTCTGCTCCAGCACAATGTTGTAGAGCAACGGCAGGTAACGGGAATAATACTGTTCTGAATCCTCCACGAGCAGGATCACCTTCACCATCCCGATCCGCGTGTCATTGTCAACATTCACCTTGTCTTCCAGCTGCTTGACCATGGCAAAGAAGATTCCCGGGTCGCCGTTCCAGACAAAGAGCTTGTCCACATCCGAGAGACCGGTATTCTGTGCCCTGAATTCCTGTGCTTCCCGGTCGTTGTTCAGCAGCACATATACCGGGATATAGGGATACAGCTGCTTCACCGTCCCGGCCGTGATCACCGGTGTGGCCTTGTCAACGCCCACCATGATGATCACCAGGTCGAAATGGTGCGATGTGAGTTGCTCCATGGCCTCCTCGTAGCCCGAAACCCCTGTGATCCTGGGGATGGAGGTCAGGAACATCTGGCTGTACTCGCCCAGGATGTGTTCCGAGAACCTGCCCTCTTTTTCTATGCTGAATGCATCGTACAGGGTGCTTACGAGCAGGATTTCCTTTACCTTGTAGGGCATCAGGTCGTGGAAGATGTCGCGGTTGGCATTCTGCTTGTTCAGGAATTTCTGCAGCAGCATCCGGGTGTCCACCTCGCTGGGTTTCCGGAACTCCTTGATCTCGTGCCTGACGGTTTCATCATCGTCTGTTTTGCTCAGCAGTTTCTGTGCCTCCCTGCTGTTCAGGTAATTGGCGATCATGCTGGCCAGGTTGTCGATCAGGTGCCGCTCCTCCTTCAGGAACGGTCCCTCATCCAGTTCAGGAAATTCCTGCAGGTAACACACCTCGATTTCACCATCGCGGTCATCGATGGTTTTGAAACGCTGTTTTTGCTTCCACTTGCTTTCCCTGAAACCGGGACTGATGTAGTATTTGTTTTGCAGGCGGATCTGTGCCACGGTCATCTCCGGGTACTGCCAGGCCATGGGAAGAATGCGCACGATCTGGCCCAGCGTCTGGTCCACCGACCGGTTTTCCCTGATGATCTGGGTGGTCTGGTTGATACAGGTGAGCTCCTTTAAACGCTCCTTACGTTCGGCTATCAGCCGTTGAATTTCCTCTTCTGAGCGCAGGGTCTGGGCCATAACAGCGTCCGTTTAGCTCACGGTTTCCTCATCATCGATCCTGAACGTGTTGCCACTTCTCAACAGGTCGTCAACAGTTTTGAGCTTTGTTTTCTTTTGTGCTTCCTGCACCTGGTCGTGCATCAGGGATTCAAACACGGTGGATTCGGCGGACCTGACCACACCCATGGCCACGGGGAATTCGGGAAGTCCCATCCTGACCAGGTTGTAGTGGGTGGAATCGTCGGGATCGGTTGCATCGTGCACGATCAGATCCTCTTCCGTGATGCCGTTTTCGCCGATGGTCACCACTTCCATTTTGTTGCAGTTATAACGGATTCCCTTGTTGCGTTCCTTTCCGAAGATCATCGGTTCACCGTGCTTGAGATAGATCTGGTGATCGTCACGCACATCCCTTCCGGTGATGCTTTTGTGCACATCGTTGGCAAAGATCACGCAGTTCAGCAACACCTCAACCACCGACGTTCCCTTGTGTGCCGCTGCCTTCAGGATCACATCCTTCATCATCTTCGGATCGCTGTCCACCACCCGTGCAAAAAACGTTCCCTGTGCCCCCATGGTCAGTTCTCCAGGCTGGAACGGGTTTTCAATGGTACCGTCAGGGGAGGTTTTGGTGATACTTCCCTTAGGCGTTGTTGGTGAATACTGGCCCTTGGTGAGCCCGTAGATCTTGTTGTTGAACAGGATGATATTCACATTGATGTTCCTACGGATGATATGGATGAAATGGTTGCCCCCGATGGCCATGCTGTCACCGTCGCCGGTCATCACCCAGACACTGAGGTTGGGATTGGCTGTCTTCACCCCCGAGGCAATGGCCGATGCCCTGCCGTGCAGGCTGTGAAAACCATAGGCATTGATGTAATACGGGAAACGTGACGAACATCCGATTCCCGATACAAACACAACATTTTCCTTCTTCACACCCGTCTCGGGAAGTGCACCCATGATGGTCGACAGCACAGCATGTGCACCACAACCCGCACACCACTTGACCGTAGTATCCAGTTTAAAATCCTGACGTGAAAGTGTCCCTGTTTCTATTTTTTCTTCTGCCATGATGGTCCTGATTATTCGTTCTATTGATGATTTCCTTCCAGTATCTCTATAAACTTCTCCTTCAGCTCCGCAATAAAGAACGGAAGTCCCTGCACCTTGTTATGCTGCAGGAATTCAAATTGCTGGAACTTCGATCGCAGGTGATAGGCAAACTGTCCCATATTGATCTCGCAGACAATCCGCTTGTTGAATCCGGCGAACACCTGTTCGGTGTTTTTCGGCAACGGGTGGATGTAATTGAACTGCACCAGGCTGATGCTCATGCCTGCCTTCTGCAGGTCTGTCACCGCACTAACCAGTCCGCCGTATGTACCGCCCCATCCGATCACCAGCAAATCGCCCGTCTTTTCGCCGATGATCTCCTGGTCCGGGATATAGTCGGCCACCTTTTCCACCTTTTTCTGACGGTTGATCACCATCACCTGGTGGTTCATCGGGTCGTGCGAAACCGTCCCGGTCACATCTTCCTTCTCCAGTCCGCCAACGCGGTGCCTGAGTCCCTCCTGTCCGGGAATGGCCCAGAACCTGTTCATTTTTTCCTGATCCCGCAGGTAAGGCTGGTACTTCTCGTCATTGTCGGCCACGAGCGGCGGGGTAATATCCGGCAGGTCCTTGGTAGAGGGAATATTCCACAGCTCCGAGCCGTTTGCCAGGTAGCTGTCGGTAAGCAGGATCACTGGTGTCATGTGCTCCACTGAAAGCTTTGCTGCCGTGTAGGCAAAATCAAAGCAGTTGGCCGGCGTGGATGCGGCGATCACGATGGCCGGGGATTCCCCGTTCCTTCCGTAGAGGGCCTGCATCAGGTCCGATTGCTCTGTTTTGGTGGGAAGTCCGGTAGACGGACCGCCCCGTTGTACGTTCACGATCACCAGCGGCAGTTCCGTGATCACTGCCAGTCCGATCGCCTCGCTCTTCAGTGCCAGTCCGGGTCCGGAGGTGGTTGTCACGGCCAGCCGTCCCGAGAAGGAAGCCCCGATGGCAGAACAGATACCTGCGATCTCATCCTCAGCCTGGAAAGCCACGGCGCCCAGGTGCTTGCGTTTTGCGATCTCCTGCAGGATCTCCGTTGCCGGGGTGATGGGATAGGAACCCAGGAACAGTTTGAGTCCCGCCTTTTCTGCGGCAGCCAGCAGCCCCCAGGCAGTGGCCAGGTTCCCTGTCATGTTCCTGAACAGTCCTTTCTTGTTTTTTACCGGGTCTACCAGGAAAGTGGTGGACAGCGCTTCGATGGTCTCGGCGTAATTGTATCCTGCGTGCAGTACTGCCATATTGGCTTTCACCAGGTTTTCCTTTGTCCTGAATTTGTCTTTCAGAAAATCCTCCCCGAGTTTGATGTCGCGGTTGAAAAGCCAGTACAGCATGCCCGCCACGAACTGGTTCCTGGTCTTGTCGGCCGTTTTCTGATCCAGTCCGAATTGCTTGGCCGTATCGCGTGTGAGGTTGGTGATCGGTGCCTTCACAACGTTGTACCCGTCGAGTGAATCGTCGTGCAGCGGATCCTCCTCGTATCCTGCTTTCTTATAGTGCTTGTTGTCGAAATTGTCGATATCGATGATCACGGTCGCCCCCGGCTTGATCCATTTCATGTTCGCCTTGAGTGCCGCCGGGTTCATGGCCACCAGCACATCGGCCTGGTCGCCGGGCGTGGTCACCTCCTTGTGCCCGATGTGTACCTGGAACCCTGACACGCCGGCAACCGTGCCCTGTGGTGCGCGGATCTCCGACGGGTAATCAGGAAATGTGGACAGGTCGTTCCCGACAAAAGCCGACGTATCGGAAAACTGAGAACCTGTAAGCTGCATGCCATCCCCGGAGTCGCCTGCAAATTTCACAACAACATCCTCGCGCTGGACAATTTTTGGATTTTTTCCCATGTTCGCTCCTGTTAGTTAGTGTTTATAAAAACCGCCGATAACCGTGTGATGCTGATGTTGGGGTGTATCAGGACCGGTACCGGACGAATATTGGCTATTCAGTAACAAAGTTACTGATTTTAATATACGTACTTCACTAAAAAAATGTTTTAAATAACATTCGTGCATGCATATCAACATCCGGGTGCCATTCAATACAATGGAAATGAAAATGGGAAGCATATCCCGATACGTGCGCGGGCGGAAAAAGGGGGCTGTAAAGAAGCAGGCAGCGGGAAAAGAGCAGGCGGCGGGCAAGGAAGCCTGGAGCGGCTGCGGGTTCCGGACTGGCTATTTATACCACGCAGCGTAGGTGAGGTAGTTGGTGGCGATGCCGCGGATCATCTCCTCGGTCTGCTGCGGGTCGACAGACTTGATCCGCCGGGCCGGAACACCGGCATAGATGCTGCCGGGTTCCACTATTGTATTTTGCAGAACAACCGAGCCGGCTGCGATGATGGAATTCTCACCGATCACTGCATGGTCGAGGATCACTGACCCGATACCGATCAGGCAGTTCTGTTCGATGCGTGCCCCGTGCACCACCACATTGTGACCAATGGATACATTGTCGGCTATTTCGACCACCGATTTTTTGTACAGGGTATGCAGGGTACTGCCGTCCTGTATATTGACGCGGTTGCCGATCCTGATGGGGTTCACGTCGCCGCGCAGCACGGTATTGAACCATACGGAACAGTCATCCCCGATCTCCACATCGCCGATGATGGTGGCGTTTTCGGCCAGGTAACAATTCTTCCCGATCTTCGGGGTGAATCCAAGCAAAGGTTTGATAAGTGCCATAATATCGTCAGTTTTTATTGGTAACCGCCCTGACCCGTTCGATGTTCATTTAAAGTAAAGAATGTGCCGGAAATAAGCAGATCCGTAAACATATAGTGCCGTAAACCTGGAGGTCCGGAAACATGCAGGTCCGTAAACATGAAGGTCCGTAAACATTTTGTACCATAACCTGGCAGTGCCAGCACCATGCATTACCGGGACCAGTTCCACAAGGTCTCAGAATATTATTTGTTCCAGATAGACTTTTTCTCCAGGTGGATCTTCTCATTGAAGAACATGTTGGCAATGGTGCTGAAGGAGGGGGTATGGTCGGAAACGTAAAATTTATTTTCCCCTGACCGTGCCGGGGCAAGCAGGTTGTGCGAGCGCAGGTATTCCTGGAGGTATTCTGCAACGATGCGGGCGCTGTCGATCACGTTGACCCTGAAATTGAAGTACCTGCTGATCTGGTTGCGGATGATGGGATAGTGGGTGCATCCCAGGATCAGGGTATCAATATCGTCGAGCTCCCGTCGCGACAGGTACGAACGTATGATGGCATTGGAAATGTCGTCGAACACGAATCCCTCCTCGATCATCGGCACAAAGAGCGGCGTGGCCAGGGAACTGATGGTGCGGGAGGGGTCGTGCGCCAGGATGGCATCCTGGTAGCTCTTCGACTCGATGGTTGCTTTTGTCCCGATCACTCCCACCTGCCTGGCTTCGGACATCTCTGCCACGTATGCCACCACGGGGTCCACCACGTTCAGCACCACTGCCCGGTCACCCACGTGCGCTTTCACTTCCCGGAAGGCGTTGGCCGAAGCTGAGTTGCAGGCAATCAGGATCACCTTGCACCCGTTTTCAAGCAGGAAATCGGCGATCCCGACGGAATAGCCCACGATGGTCTCCTTTGATTTGTCGCCATATGGCAGGTGGGCCGTGTCGCCGAAGTACAGCAACTGCTCATTGGGCAGGATGGAACTGATGGCATGTGCCACCGTGAGGCCACCCACACCTGAATCGAAGAGTCCGATGGGTTGTTCGCGTACTGTCATGATCTCATTGCGCCTGCTGCAAATGTACAAATGAAAAGCACAGGCGATTCAGCCTGTGCCTTCCTTTTGTCTTTGCGCTCTTTATTACTGGGTAAGCCTCGGGGGCCTCAGTTCACTGGGATCGTAGGAGATACCGAACTCTTCCATCAGCAATGGTACCAGGTCGACACTCTTCTCTTCGTCAACGTATACCGGGTTTCCTGACGACACGTCGAAAACGTAGATGAGCTGCTTCTCTTCGGCAATCCTGTTGATCGCGGTGATCGCTTTATTGCTGATGGGCCGGATCAGCTGCATCTGCTGTTGCTGCATGTCCTGCTCGATACGTTGCTGGAACTGCTGCGCCCTGAACTGGAGTTCCTGGATCTCCTGGGCCTTCACATCTTTCAGGAGCTGGGGTGAGAGGGTGTCGTTGTTGTAATCTTCCACCTTCTTGTTGATCTCAACGGCCAGCTTCTCAAGTTCGAGGTTGTAGGTACTATCGAGTTTTGCCAGCTGCTGCATCGCTTTGGTATATTCCGGCATTTTCGAAAGCACGAAATTTGCATTCACATGTCCGAATTTAGCAGCCTGGGCCATCGCACCGGCAGCAATGCTTACCAGTACCACTGCAAGGGTTAATTTTCTGAATAGGTTCATTATGTTCTGATTTAAAAATGTGTACAAAAATACGTTTTAAATGGTTACTTGTATCCCAATTTCTGCAGGATCTCGTCACTTTTGTCAAAACGGGGATTGGAATACAGGATGGAGGCCCCGCTGGCCGTATCGAAGATGATTGCATAACCGCCCTCGGCAGTCAGTTCCTTCACTGCATCGTAGATGGCATCCTGGATCGGCTTCACCAGCTCTTCCCGTTTCTGGAACAATTCGCCCTCGGGACCAAAGTATTTTTGCTGGAGTTCCTTCACAGCCTTTTCCCTGTTGAGGATCTCCTCCTCGCGCTTTTGCCGCATATCTTCCGACAGGAGTACGCGTTCGGCCTTGTAGGATTTGTACATCTCCTCGATGGCCACGTAGACTTCCTGCACCTCTGCTTCCCAGTTTTCTGAGAGGCTGTTGAGTTCATCCTGTGCGGCTTCGTAGGAAGGAATGTTCTTCAGGATATATTCAGAATCCACGAATGCGAATTTCTGCGCGGTGGAAGCTGCTGTAAAAACGATGGCAACAAATGCCAGTGTGAGTATTCTTTTCATATCGAATCTTTTTATATTTCTGCTAAGACTTTGTCCCAAGTGTAATTACAAATTGCATACCAAACATCAAATATATATCTAACAATCTATTAATCAATATTAAAGATAATTAAAACTGTTGTCCGATGGTAAAGTGGAACTGTGATCCGCTTACCCCGGCGCCTTCATAGGCCTCGTCAAATCCATAGCCCCAATCCACTCCAAGCAGTCCGAACATCGGCAGGAAGGCACGCAGACCGACCCCCAGGGAGCGCTTGGCCTGGTAGGGACTGAAGTCCTCGATGCTGTACCAGGCATCCCCTGCTTCGGCAAATGCCAGCACGAAGATCGTGGCAGAAGGATTCAGTGAAACCGGGTACCGCAGTTCCATGGTCAGTTTGGTATATACGTTTCCTGACTTCTGGGCCTGGTTATTCCCGGGCATCTCCACGCCGTCGATCACGCGTGGCGTAAGGGATCCGTTCTCATACCCGCGCATGGCAATGGTCTCCCTTCCGTAGAGGTTGTAGCCTGCGAGTCCGTCACCACCCACATCGAAGCTCTCAAACGGAGAGGGGCCCACATTGGGATTGTACATGGCCAGGTACCCGAAATGCATCCGTGTATAGAACACCAGGTTCCCTGCGATACTCTTGTACCAGTCGCCCTTGAACATCCACCTGTGGTATTCCACCCATTTGTACCTTTCCTCATCGGTGAGGTCGGGATTGGTATAATCCACATCGTTGAAACTGGAATAGGGTGGTGTGAGCTGGAGGCTCAGGCTGATGTTGGATCCGCTCCTCGGGTAGATGGGCTGGTCGGTGGAGTTTCGGCCCAGTGTATTGGTCAGGCTAAGGTTATTGAATGATCCGTTCTGTGCCAGGAAGCCGCTGTAATCGTTCAGGAAATACCGCTGGTAGCTCAGTGAATGCTGCAGGGTGAACAGGTAATCAGGCCAGTTGAGCCTGCGCCCGAGACCGACGGATGCACCACTGATCCGCATGAAATTCTGCGGCACATCAGCATCTGCGCCCCTGAGGGCCGTCAGGTAACTGTAATTCTGGTTGATCTTCGAATGGAAGAACGATACCGAGAATGAATTTCTTTTCTTGCCGCCCAGCCAGGGTTCAACGAACGAGAAGTTGTAGGATTGGTAATATTGCCCGTTGGTTTGTGCGCGCAGAGACAATGTCTGCCCGTCGCCCGAGGGTACCGGTCGCCAGGCACCCTTGTCGAAGAGCCTGCTTGCGGCAAAATTGGAAAAGCGAATCCCCGCGGTAAAGATCAGCATTCCTGCGCCATAACCACCGGAAACCTCCAGCTGGTCGTTGGCGCGTTCCACCAGTTTATATTCGAGGTCCACGGTACCGTCCTGGTCGTTGGGAATGGGGTTCGGCTCAATCTGTTCAGGGTCGAAATGTCCGAGCGAGGCCAGTTCCCGCACCGAGCGGATAATGTCCTGTTTGCTGAACAGGTCGCCCGGACGCGTCCAAATCTCCCGCCTTGCCACGTGCTCGTTGGTTTTGGTATTGCCGGTAATGATCACCTTATCAACTGTGGCCTGCTCTCCTTCACGGATCCTGATCTCGAAATCGATGGTATCGCTCTCCACGCTCACTTCCACGGGGTTCATATCGAAGAAGAGGTAGCCGTTGTCGAGGTACACGCTGTTCACCGCATCCTCATCGATAAACAGGCGTTCGTCGAAGACCGTCTGGTCGAATACATCGCCCTTTTTGATCCCCAGCACGGCATTGAGGTATTCTGAAGGGTACTTCGTGTTCCCGATCCAGCTGATATCTCCGAAATGGTACTGGTTACCCTCGAAGATATTGATGTAGAGGTTCACTCGGTTTTCCTCTTCGGAGAGGATCTCCACGCTGTCGGCCAGCACCTTGGCATCACGGTACCCGTTCTCGTTATAGAATTCGATCAGGCTGGCCTTGTCCTCTTTCAGTTTCTCGGCAATGAGCTTGGAAGATTTAAAGATATTCAGGTTGACCTTCTTGGTATTCTTCATCACGCGACGCAGGCGGTTGTCGGGGAACACCTCGTTTCCGCGAAAGAAGATCTCGTCGATCTTGATACGGTCGTTCTTCTCCACGTCGATGGTCAGTTCCACCATGTTCACCCGCACGCTGTCCATCTGCTGGGAGATGGCCACTTCCGTATTCAGGAATCCCTTTTCGATAAAGTGATCGCGGATGATCCGCTGTGTATTGTCCAGGATATCGTCGGTGACCTGCTGACCGCTCCTCAGGTTGATCTTTTCCTGCAGGTCCTGCGACTCGGTCTTGGTGACCCCGTTGATATTGAACCGCAGCATCCGGGGGCGTTCCAGCATATAGATATCGAGCCAGACCTTGTTGCCTTCGATTTTCGTGGCGGTGATCTTGATATCAGAGAAGAGCCCCTGGTCCCAGAACTTGTTCAGCACCCTGGTAACGTCATCGCCCGGAAGGGTGACGGTATTGCCAGGCTTGAGTCCTGAGATACTGAGCAGCACCTCTTCCTGGATGAATTTTATCCCGCTGATGGTGACATCCTCGATCACGTATTCCTTCGGGTTGCTGTAGTCCAGCACCTTGAGCTCATCGTATGGGATGGTCAGTGAATCTGTTTGTGCCTGCAGGAGTTGGGCAGATCCAATCAATAAGATTGCAAGAAATAAATTCCTCATTGTTTACCTTAATTATTTACCGTTACGGCCTTCGCCTGTTCTTTAACTCTTCCGAAGCGCCGGTCCCTCCGTTGAAAATCGATGATGGCCTCATAGAGGTCCTTTTTCCGAAAATCGGGCCAGAGGACGGGGGTGAAGTACAGTTCAGTATACGCCAGCTGCCAGAGCATGAAGTTACTGATACGTCGTTCACCGCTTGTACGGATGAGCAGTTCAGGATCAGGAATGGTATAGGTATTAAGGTAGGTTTCGAGCAGGCAGGAATTGATGGTTTCGGCATCAAGGTCTCCTGATTTGACATCTTCAACGATCTTTTTGATGGCAGATGTGATTTCCCATCTCCCGCTGTAGCTCAATGCGATCACCAGGTTCAGTCCCGTGTTCTGCGCCGTATAGTCGATGGCGCTCTGCAGCTGTTTGCTGACGTTCACCGGCAGGTCATCCAGCTCGCCAATGGCTGACAGTCGCACATTGTTCTTGTGCAGGTTTTCCGTTTCGTCCTGGATGGCGTTGACCATCAGTCCCATGAGGGCATCCACTTCCGATCTTGGCCGGTTCCAGTTTTCTGTTGAGAATGCGTAGAGGGTCAGGTATTCAACTCCGAGTTCGCCGGCAGCCTCGACTGTCTGGCGGACCGATTCAACACCATTCTGATGTCCGAACACGCGCATGTTGCCCCGGTTGGTAGCCCATCTGCCGTTCCCATCCATGATGATCGCAATGTGCCGTGGCAATTTTTCCCTGATAATGAGTTCTTTAAGATCCATTTCTAAACCACTTCGTTTCTGTTAATCGTAGGTCGGACAATCTTCCCAGAATTTAAATATTTTATATGTTACAAATACTCCCGTAAAGAAGTACCAGTCGTTGTTCCCAAAAGGTGCAATAACATCATCGAGCGGGGGATTCGTGATCCCGTCGACCCTGTCGCTGAATGCTTTTCGAGCACTTGCTTCAAGTCCCGCACTGAGCCATTTGCCAACATTTACCTTATACCCGAATCCGAACGGCAAGGTTACATGCGGTTGCAGGTTGGTGTTTCCGTCGCTGAACACGAAGAAATTATAACCTATTCCTGCAAAAACATACGGGCTTGCCTTTGTTTTCCTGTGCGCCGTTTTATACGGCTTCCAGTTGAATTCGAAATCAAGGCCCAAATCTACGAATTTTGGATGATAATCTCTACGCTGAACAGCATCAATATAGCCTGAAAATCCACCAACGTCATAATTCAGGCCATGATAGAAGGCATGTGCGCGCAGGGAATTGCGTTCATTAAAGTTGTACCTGTAGATGGGTCCCGCCGCAAACGACGGCATGGCGTAGTGTACAGCGGTATTCAGGTCGCCCATGTAGTAGGAGGTGCCGGCAAAAAAACCGATGTCGGAATTCTTCTGGGCGGAACCGTTAAAAGAAGTTAAAAGAACAAATCCGGTGAACAAAACCGTGCGCAGGAGGTTAATTTTGCTATCTCCTGCCGTACCTGCTGAACATTGGTAATCCCCTCCTGTCATTTCTGATCTTGTATATTGCTTTAAAGCTGGTAACTCCATAGTGGTCGTTATAACGATTGGCCTCGGGATTGGCATAATCATACCCGTCAATCCTGTCGCCGAAGGACATCCTTGCCCCCACTTCAAAGGACAGGTCCCAGTAAGCATTGAATGAATACTTGTAGCCGATGCCCGCAGGTATAACGAACGCCCAGTTCAGATTATTATAGTAGCTGGGATTTGTGACCGCCTCGGTCCCATCCGCATTGCGCACGGTTGACTTTGACATGATCCCGCCGCCACCGGCAAACACAAACATGTATCCGGAACTGCCCCCATACCTGTTCACCATGCCTCTCCTGTTATAAATAGTAGCAGTACCGAACGTCCGCCCGCCTCCAAAGATGTTGTAATCCACCCGGAGGAGGTGCTCGAAACTGTGCGCGGTAAAACTGAGTGACCGGTCGCGCACCTCGGGATCGATCCCGCCGATGATCAGGTAATTCAGATCGAGTTTGACGGTGAGGTCCTCCAGTATCTTGAATCCCACGTGTGAGTTTACGTTTACCCTGCTGTCGCGCAACTGGAAGGACCTGAAATCGTATTGTGGCGAGCCGATGTCCATGAAGGTATGCACGGTTCCGGTACCGATCCCGGCTTCGTACCTCCTGAGCTTCCAGCGCTGTGCCTCAGCACTCATGGGGATCACAAATGCGAGGATGAGTATGTAGATCCAGGTTTTTTTGTTCATTGTGGGCAGATTAAATCATTGGCAAAGATAAAAATAATGAAATAATTGCAAATACGTGGCCTGGGGCGCATTAATTTATTAATTATCTGCGTTGTTCCAACAGTTATGTGGCACGCCTTTCACCTTTTTTCAGGGCACTTCAGGGTACCGGTCCGAAGATCAGTTCCGCTTGTCGATGCCCCACATCAGTTTGTTGCGCAAGGTGCTGTAAAAGCTGATGTTCTCGATCCGCACCATCTTCAGCGTATTTTCCGCACGGGCGACGGTAATCTTCTCTGCCACGGGTATGTCCCATGAGCGCGAGTCGAGGGCCAGCTGGTAGTCTGAATCGCGTGTGTCGACACTGAACTGCAGTTTCGCCTTGGCCGGGAGCACCAGCGGTCGTACCGTGAGGTTGTGCGGTGCAATGGGTGAAAGTACCATGGAGTTGGATTCGGGCACGACAATGGGGCCTCCCACGCTCAGGTTGTATGCCGTGGATCCCGTGGGTGTGGAAAGGATCAGCCCGTCGGCCCAGTAGGAACTCAGAAACTCATTGTCCACATGCACGTGGATGGTCACCAGCGAAGCTGAAACCTTGTAGATGCGCACTTCGTTGAGGGCCATATTGAATTCCGGGACGCCGTTGCCGGTGGAAGTGACCTCCAGCAGCATGCGCTCCTCCAAATCGTATCTTCCGTTGAAAATGCTTTCCAGTGATACTTCCAGGGTATCATGACTGATGTAGGACAGGAATCCCAGTCGCCCGGTGTTGATCCCCACCACCGGGATGTCCCTTTTCCGCACAATGGAAAGGGTTTCCAGGAAGGTGCCGTCGCCCCCGACGGAAAAGAGAAAATCAATCTTTTCCGGCAGGTCCCTGTAACTCTCAAACACCCCGTCGACCCTGGGTTTTATTCCGGCTACCGACTGCAGGAAATCATAGAAGGGCCTGAAAAGAATGATCCGGGTATTGTGGCTCTCCAGCCGGTTGAACAGTGTGGCCACGTTTGCCCGGTAGGAAGGATGGAAGTTTCTTCCGAAGATCGCAACTTGCATGATCAGACGTTGAGATAATTTAAGAATTCATCGAACCGGTCCTGGTAAAACTCATCCAGGTCCTTCGAGGTCATATAAGAGGCCGAAATGGTATAATTGTACCTGTTAAAAGTCTGTATGATCGCAGAGATGTCCGTGGAATTGATCTTCAGTGTAACGCTCATCTTCCTGGATTCAGGGTGATTGGATACGTAGAGGCTCAAAATCCTGGCATTGTTGCTCTCCACGATATTGGAGATTTCCGTGAGCGAGTAGTCGTTGTCGTTCATTTCCAGCACGATAATACCCCCGGGGTGCTGCATGGCTGACAAATTTGCAAACTCGCGGGTCAGGTCCTCCTGCGTGATCACGCCCAGGTAGTTCGCATCCTCGCTGAGCACGGGGACAAGCGTCAGTTTCAGGCGGGAGATGATCTCGATGACTTCGTAGATATGCTGGTTGTCGAGCACGAACGGCCTGTTCAGGGACAGTTCGTGGTTGCCGACTGCTTCAATGGGATCGTTCAGATCGTATATATCCTGGTCGGAGATCAGCCCGAGGAACTGCTGGTGGTTGACAATAGGCAGGTGCTTGACCCGGAATATTTCCATCCAGTTCAGCGCATGTTCACCGGTATCTGAAGTTTTCAGGGCCGGTACCACGTCCGATATGAGGTTTCTTGCCAGCATTGGGATAAAGATAATTTATATTCTGTGGAATCAAAAATTGTACCACAATCAGAGCGAGAGGGAGAGGGAGAGGGAGAGTGAGAGTGAGAGCGAGAGGGAGAGGGAGGAAGTGCGAGAGGGAGAGGGAGAGAGAGAGAGAGGGA
>Ga0180436_10003592_pt1 | contig 14190 bp, 10 predicted proteins | sample SS_ome_2_FD_132434 | JGI IMG/M metagenome (GOLD analysis project Ga0180436, IMG submission 132434) | Hypersaline lake sediment archaeal communities from the Salton Sea, California, USA - SS_3_S_2 metaG | ecosystem: Environmental > Aquatic > Non-marine Saline and Alkaline > Hypersaline >...
AAGGCGTTCATGCCGGCTTCCTCGGCAGCCTGCCTTTGTTCGTGCATGGCACCGGCGGTTAGGGCGACCACCGGAAGTGCCGCAATCGACGCTGTTTGACGAATGCGTCGCGTCGCTGCGTGACCGTCCATGACCGGCATTTGCACATCCATTAATACGACATCGACATCCTTAGGATGCGCTAACAGCCAGTCCAGGGCCTCCTGGCCGTTGTTCGCGAGCCTAACCAACGCCCCCTCATCAACTAGGATACGCTGCGCGACCTCTTGGTTGATCTCACTGTCATCCACTACCAGGACGCGTATAGCGTCTAGGCGTTGCGGATGATGGCACCGCGAGATGTCAGGCTCACCAAGGCGACGTCTGCGAGCGCTGATAACGGCGTCATACAAGGGCGAGGGTGTGAGTGGCTTGGTCAGCACCGCATCGACTAGGGCAGTAGCCCCTGAGTCCGTCATGCTCTGCCCGATCGGGTCGCTGGTAAGCACAAACAGGAGCGGACAGTCTGACTCCGGCAAGGCATCACGGATCGCGCGCGCGGAGTCCAATCCCTCCGTACTGGCGATGCGCTGCTCCAATAATATCGCGGCGCCTTCACCGCGTAATCTTGGCTCATGTTTGATCCGGGTTAGCGCCTCATCAGCAGATTTGGCGATGCTAACCTGCCAGCCTAAGGCGGCGGCGGTCTCGGCGATGCCATCACGGACGATGACGTTATTGCCCACGACCAGCACCTTGAGGTCAAACGGCTGAAGGACATCATCCTCAAGTGACCGCAATCGATCGAAGCCTAGCTCGAACCAAAAGGTACTGCCCTCACCAAGGCGACTGTCAACCCCAATGCGCCCTCCCATCAGTTCCACGAGTCGGCGGCAAATCACCAGCCCCAGCCCGGAGCCACCGAACCGGCGGGTGGTCGAAGCATCGGCCTGAGCGAAAGGCTGGAATAGCCGCGCTTGAGTCTCCTCATCCAGGCCAATCCCCGTATCAATGATGGAGAATCGCAGCAAGACTCGCTGCTCGCTGAGTTCAAGCGGGTCGATGCGAACCTCGACTGAGCCTCCCTCGGTGAATTTGATCGCGTTGTTGGTGAGGTTGATCAGGATCTGCCCCAAGCGGAGCGGATCACCAGCTAGTGACCAGCGGCTGCAGCGCGGTGGCACGATGACCATTTCAACAGCCTTACCACTGGCCGTGGTGCTCATAATCGTGGCCAGGTCGTCGAGCACCTCAACCAGCCGGAAAGGGGCGTGCTCGATCTCGACCTTGCCCGACTCGATCTTGGAGAGATCGAGGATATCGTTGATGATCCCGAGCAAGCTATTGCCAGACCGCTGGATCTTGCGTGCCAGCTCGCGTGCTTCTTGAGGCAGGTCTTGTCGCTCCAATAGATAGGCGAGCCCTAGCACCGCGTTCATCGGGGTGCGGATCTCGTGGCTCATGTTGGCCAAGAACTCGCTCTTCGATTGGGCCAATCGAACCGCTTGCTCGCGAGCGGCATGCAACTCAGCGGTGCGCTCCTCAACGAGCCGCTCTAAATGCTGCTTGTGCTTGCGAAGCTCGACCTCAAGCTGTTTACGCTCGGTGATATCCAGATGGATGCCGGCAATCAATGAGGGGGCGCCCGTCTCATCACACTCAACCACCCGGCCTTGGCTGTAGATCCAGACCCAGTGACCCTCCTTGTGACGCATACGAAACTCGTTCTCCATGAACATAAGCTCACCCCGCAGATGGCGTTGAATGAGCGACAAGGTATGTCGGGTTTCCCCGGGCTCGGTCAATCGCCTCCAGGTCTCTAGGGTTGTCGGACTCAGCTCGGCGCGATCGTAGCCGAGCAGGTTTGCCCATTGGCTGTTGATATGGATCTCATCGGTGCTGATGACCCACTCCCAGGTTCCAGCACGGGTGCCGGCGATGACATTGGCAAGACGCCGACGCTCGGCCTGGATGCTAGCGAAGCTGGCCGCTAGGGATTGGCCCATGGCGTTGATTGCCGCCGTCAAGGTATCGATCTCGACTAAGGGCGTTGAGATCATGATTGGGTGCGGACGGCCAGCCTTAACGACCTCGGGAAGCTCCTGTGCGGTCTTGACGAGCTTGACGAGCAGGCCGGATAACCAGGACGCGATGCGATGGGCGATGAGGACGGCGGCGAACGTCAACAGTAGCAGCGCTCCGAGCACGGGAATCACTTGGAGCTGGAGATAATGGATCAAGGGAGCGGCGTTGATTGCCACCACCTGCTGGTGGCTAGGATTCGGCATCGAGCTAGGCACCTCCAAGCGATAGGATGCGGCGCGCCACTGTGCCATGCGTGAGGAGAAATCGCCCTGCGGTAAAGCGAGCACCAGGTTCGGAACCGCGGTTGGCACTAGGGTCAGGTCGGAGCTGGTATCCGAGGCACCCGCGGCGATTAGCTCGATGCGTGGATTGGTGCCAGGTAGAAAGCCATCCGCCAGCTGCGGATCAAGCTGCTCGAGATCCTTATCCTGCCAAGCAGCGTCAGCATGGGCAAACAATCGCATGTGGATCGCCTGCTCCCGCTCCACGCGGTCTTTGCGGTCGGCGTTTTGCCAGGCGACCATCCCGATGGCTGGGGCGGTGATGCTGATCAGTAACAAGGTGAAGAGGAGATCAGCCATCCTCAATGTCCGCGCGCGTTGCCGAACGATAGCGATTAGGGTTAGGAGGAGACCGGCAAGGGCCGCGTTAAGCAGCCCGTTCAGGGATTGCTTGAGTGCGATCAGGACAGCCGGGGTCCAACTCATGCCAAGCAGACTCAGATAGAAGAGGCCAACTAGCGGTATGCCGAGAATGACCCAATAGAGGGCGACGGAGACCGCCAGTGGAGGCGTCGGACGTCCCTTTGCCCGGTTGTGCCAGCGATGCCAGGCCACGGCGGCGATCTCGAGCGTAAAGATCACCAAGGCGTAGGGATGATCCCACAAGAGCCAGGTATAGGCGCCGCCCACCATGGCCACTGTCAGGGCCGGTAATGGGCCGAGCCAAACCAGGGCAAGCAGCGCGGCAACCGAGCCGAACAAGAGATCGACCCCGAAAAACAGGCTCAGATTGTAGTAATTTCCGACCAGCGCTAGCGTGGCTAGCGTTAAGGTGGCGGCTAGTTTAGCGAGCATAGGCCACCAGCGAGCACCGCTGTCATCAGCCCCCAGGGCATCATCGGCGGGACACTCGGTGTCCGCCGCAAAGCAGCCCCTAGCCAAGATGCATCCCCTGTCTGAGCGGCAAACGATGATGAGATTGGCGCTTAGCGCTCAAAGCAGGCATCTCCTACAAAACTTTAGCCTACCAGCTCGCTCGCGTGTAGTTGTTGCAATCCTGTAAATTCTTTGCTTGGCTAAGAAAGAACGATGCTCTTTGAGCGGTCTCGATGTCATTGGAGTGCGTTGTGACAGACGGAGTGCGGATCTGCCTGCTAGAGGATGACATCCTCATCGCGAAGCTGCTCTCGGCCACCTTCGAGCAAAATGCCTGGTCGTGCGACTGCTTCGAGACCATTGCGCTGCTGAAAGCGGCCTTATGCGAGGCTGTTTACGATCTTATTGTGCTCGACTGGTCCGTACCTGATGGCACCGCCGAGACCCTGATACCCTGGATTCGCGAACGTGTCGGCTGGAAGCAGCCAATCTTGGTTGAAAGCGTGCATGGCGACGAGGCGCAAATCGTTCGCGCCTTGATGCTGGGCGCAGATGACTATGTGGTCAAGCCGCTACGGCTAGCCGAGGTCACCGCACGCATCCAGTCGCTGCTGCGGCGGACGCAGTGGATGCCGACACCAACGCTCAGCCGCGGGCATTATCGGGTCGACGCTGCAAGGCGGGAATTGACACTCAATGGTGAGCCGATCGCACTCACTCGCATGGAGCTGGACTTGGCCATCTACCTGTTCCGGCATGCAGGCGAACTGCTCTCGCGCGAGCGTCTGCTCAGAGACGTCTGGGGCATCAAGGCGTCCCTGGAAACGCGTACCGTGGATACTCACATCAATCGCCTGCGCAAAAAGCTCAAGATGGACGCCGGCCAAGCCGCCCGGATCACCACGCTACATGGCTATGGCTATCGACTAGAGGTTAGGCAGACATCGAGCGCATCCACCTGAGTCGGCTCGCCGCCCCAAGCATCAATCCATCCCATCAGGCTTAGCGACGAGCAAGAGCGCGTCTTTGGCGGCGGTAACGAGATTTTACAAAATTTTTGCAAACCCCTGGGCCAACCTCGGTAACCTAGCATCTTTATCAGGGCTGTACAACAGGTCGGCATTGCCACGCCAAGCTGTAGAGGTTACTTGAAAACCATCGCATGAAGACCAAGCGCGGGATGGCGCAGCCTAGCCGCTCGCGCTTCATGACAGGCTTTGCACCGCTGCTGTTGACGCTGCTTGGAATCACGCTGCTGGTTGGCATCGTTGGAATTGTCATCTTTGAGCAACTGCACAATGAGATCCACGGCGAGACCCAGCGCACCCTAAAGATCATCGGTGAGCACAAGCGTCTGCAGCTTGAGCGCTGGATCTCTCAGACGAGCGCTAATGCGGTGTTCTTCGCCTCCGGCAGTGCACAGTTGCCGCATCGGCTCGAGCGCTGGCTAGAAGGAGGTGGTAGCGATGAGAGTTTGCTCAGGTTGGTTCAGGATCGGATGGCAGAGATTGCCATACAGCAAAGCTACCATGGCGCCAGGGTCTATGATGCCACTGGGCGGCCTTTGTTCAGTGTTGGTGAGCCAACACCATCACCGCCGCTAGCGCTGCTGCGGGAAACCGCCCGCGAGGCACGGATTAGCTCGACCAACTTCCAGAAAACAGCAACGGGTGAGCTGCTCTACGGCCTATTAGCGCCCATCCAGCGCGGCGACGAATTGCCCATCGGGATGTTGAGCATCACCTGGTCCGCGGACGATATCATCCATCCCATGGTCATGGCTTGGCCGGTCTCCAGTGAAACCGGCGAGGCCTATCTGATCGAGCGCGCTGGGGATCAGGTGCAGTACGTCACGCCACTACGCCATTGGCCAGCCAGTCAAGCAGCGCCAACCTTCCCCTTCAGTGCGCCTAAGCTCACCGCGGCCAAAGCGCTTCGTGGTGAAGGCGGCATCATCGAACAGGGCATCGATTATCGAGGCGCGCCCGTGCTTTCCTATGCGGTGCCAATCGCCGATACCCCTTGGACCTTGCTCGCCAAGATCGACAAGGCCGAGGCCGATGCACGGATCAATCGCGGTGCTCGTACCACGGCAATGATCTCAGCCTTGGTCATGCTGGCCTTGTACCTCAGCGTTTACTTGCTCTGGCGGCGCGCTAGGCAACGCAGCGAGTTGCAGCAGCTCGCCGCGCGCGAGGTCCGTGCTCGTCTTGCAAGTGAGGCGCGGATCATCCGCAGCGAAGAGCGTTTGAGTTTGGCGACCGATAGCTCAGGCATCGGTATCTGGGACTGGGGCGTTATGACCAAGACGCTGTACTGGTCAGACCGCTTAAAGACCATCTTCGGTCTCGCACCGGGAGCAGAGGCCAGCTACGAGGATTTTGTCGCCACCTTGCATCCTGACGACCGCGAGCAGATCGAGCAACAGGTGCGCGCTTGTCTGCGCACCTTAGCGCCGTTTGCAATCGAATGCCGCATCCGTCGTCCGGATGGCGCGGAGCGCCTCATAAGCGCTAGGGGCCGCGTCTATCCAAGCGCCACCGGAGACCCGGAACGCATGCTTGGCGTGGTACAAGACATCACCGAACGCAAGCGGGCAGAGCTTGCCCTGGCAACCGCGAAGTCGGAAGCGGAGGCGGCAACCCAGGCCAAGTCAGTCTTCCTGGCCAACATGAGCCACGAGATCCGAACGCCGATGAATGCCGTGCTCGGCCTCGCCCAAGTGCTCGAAAAACTGGAGCTACCGGCTGAGGCGATCACCCTAGTCCGCAAGATCCGCCGTTCCGGTGAAGCACTGCTAGGCATCCTCAACGATATTCTTGATTTTTCCAAGATCGAAGCCGGCCGCTTGGAGATCGAAGCGGTTCCGTTCGATCTCGCTGAAGTGCTCGACAACCTCGCCACCATCATGACCGCATCAGCGGCTGGTAAGAGCTTGGAGCTGATCATTGTGCCGCCTCCGATTCAAGGTAGCCGCCTGTGTGGCGATCCGCTGCGGATCGGCCAGGTACTGATCAACCTGACCGGCAATGCCATCAAGTTCACCAATCACGGCTTTGTGCAAGTCAAGATCGACCTGCTCGAGTGCGATGCAAAGCAGGCGCGGCTCTGCTTCTCGGTGCGCGATACCGGTGTCGGTATCGATACCGAGACCAGTGCCCGGATGTTTGCCCCCTTTGTCCAGGCCGATGCTTCCACCACGCGCTACTACGGCGGCACGGGACTGGGTCTGGCAATCAGCCGCAGGCTGGTGCAGATGATGGGCGGTGAGCTGGCCGTCGACAGCATGCCAGGCCAAGGCAGCATCTTCACCTTCACGCTAACCCTGCCCTGCATCGAAGCCTCTGCGGACGCTATGGACAGATTGCGTCACCTTCGCTTGCTGATCGCTGACGATAATCCGATCAGCTTGGAGGGACTCGGCGCGACTGTCCGCGCCATGGGTTGGACCCCGGAACTCTACGAGGGGGGTACAGCACTGCTCGAACGGGTGCTCGGTGATCCTGCCTTACAGAGCCCGCATAGCGTGCTGCTGCTCGACTGGCAGATGCCTGATCTCGACGGGCTCGAGGTCGCGCGCCGTCTTGCCGCTGAGCTACCGCGCGCCAAGCGGCCCATCATCTTGATCATTACCGCTCACGACACCAAGCGTATCAGTGACGCGAGCGACACAACCGCGGTCGACGTCTTTGTCGACAAGCCGCTAGGTCCATCAAGGCTTTATGACAGTATCACTCGAGCCCTCCATGACCGTGAAGCCGCGCCAGCGGCGGCGCCGCCGAGGACCAAGGATGAGCCTCGGCTCGCCGGCTTGCGCATGCTGATCGTGGATGACAGCGAGATCAATCGCGAGGTAGCGCAGCGCATCTTCAGCCACGAGGGGGCCGAGATCAGTGTCGCTAGCAATGGCCAGGAGGCCCTTGACTGGCTCGGACGGCAACCGAACGCCGTGGATCTGGTCTTGATGGACGTGCACATGCCCGGTATGGATGGCATGGAGGCGACCCGCCGCATCCATCGCCACCCAGCACTGGCCAGACTGCCAGTGGTTGCACTCAGCGCCGGTGTGCTGCAAGAACAGCGTGAGCGTGCACTGGCCGCTGGCATGTGTGGATTCATCCCGAAGCCGTTCATCACCGATAGCGCGGTGGCGCTGATCCTCTCCCTGGTGAAGGCCCCCGCGGACCGGGCCAAGACCCCGTTGCAGTGCGTCACCGCCGAGGCTGCTACTGCCGGCGGCCTGTTCATCAACAGCGACTTTGGCCTCAAGCTGTTCAACAACCTAGAACAGTATCACCGCTACCTGCGCCGCTTTGCTGAACAGTATCGGCCGATCCTTGCCGGCTTAACGGCGGAGACCGCCGACCCCGCAACCCTCAAGGCGTTGGCCCACAAGCTACGCGGATCAGCGGCCAACCTCGGCTTAGAACGGGTTGCCGCCACTGCTTCCCAGGTTGAGACGCGGCTCCAACAAGGAGCGGATGCAGCGGCAATAGGCGATCTGCATGAAGCGCTGCGCGCAACCCTGCAAGCGATCAACAATAGCCTGCCGACGCCAATACCGGGCTCGAGTTCGGGCTCGAGTTCGGCCTTGGCCTCGGCCTCGGCCTTGACGCCGACGCGCATCGATCCAACACAGGTGACACCACTGCTGAGACAAGCCATCGCCGGACTTGCGACCCTCGATCCCGGCGCCGTTGAGCCCGTGCTAGAACAGCTCGAGCGATTCCTTTCCGCCGCACGGCTTGCCCCAATTGCCGATGCCCTGGAATGTTTTAGCTTTGACCAAGCCGAAGCAGCGCTGCGCAAACTTGCCGCGGAGTTGGAGATCAGCTTAGAGGAATGACTGAGAGGAATGAGTATGTCCCATCACCCGATTCTCATCGTCGACGATGAGCCACAGAACCTCGCTGCCCTCCGCCAAGTGCTCCGCGACCATTACCCACTTGCATTCGCCAACAGTGGCGAGACAGCCCTCGCCGCGCTGAGCAAGGTGACGCCGGCGCTGATTCTGCTCGATATCAACATGCCAGATCTGGACGGCTATGAGGTCTGCCGCCGGCTAAAGGCAGACCCAGCCAGCGAACACATTCCGGTCATTTTCGTCACTAGCTTGTCGGAGGTTGGCAATGAGGAGAAGGGTTTCACCGTCGGTGCAGTCGACTACATTGCAAAGCCAATCTCGCCATCCATCGTGCTCGCACGAGTGCGCACGCATCTCTCGCTGGTGCGATCGAGCCGGTTGGAGCAGAGTCACCGCGATGCGATCGCCATGCTTGGCACGGCCGGCCACTACAACGATACGGATACCGGCATGCACATCTGGCGCATGGCCGGCTATGCACGCGCGCTGGCTGCCGCTAGCGGTTGGTCGCCGGCGGACTGCCAGATGCTTGAGACCGCGGCGCCGACGCACGATACCGGCAAGATCGGCATCCCAGGCAGCATCCTGCGTAAGCCAGGCAAGCTCGACGCCGAGGAATGGGAGGTGATGAAGACCCATACCCGCATCGGCCATGGCATCTTGAGCAGGAGCGAAGCCCCGCTGTTCCAGATGGCGGCCGAGGTTGCCCTTTACCACCATGAGCGCTGGGATGGTAGTGGCTATCCGGATGGCTTGGCTGGTGAAGCGATCCCGGAAGCGGCGCGAATCGTTGCGGTGGCGGATGTCTTTGATGCCCTGACCATGGAGCGGCCCTACAAGTCTGCCTGGCCATCGGAAAAGGCCATCGCCGCGATTAAAGCCGGCGCCGGCAGTCAGTTTGACCCACGACTGGTAGAGGTCTTTCTCTCTATCCTGCCCGAGATCCGTGCGATTAAGGCCCATTGGGATGCCCAAGACGAGTCTCCAGCCTAACCTAACGGCCAAGCAGCCCTGCCTTGACTGGGAAGGCGCGCTCGAACGTCTTGATGGCAGCATCGAGGTCTACATTCAGCTCGCCGAACTATTCCTTGCCGATATTGATCAGGCTCATGCAGAGTTGCATCGGCTACTCGCCGATCCCGCGACCGAAGAGCAGGCCGCCAAATGGCTGCATCGACTGCGCGGTAGTGCATTGACTCTAGGCGCGGAGGAGCTGGCTAGGGCGCTACATGAGGCCGAGCAGGCACTCAGCGGTCCCGAGTCGATCGATCCGATCGATCCGATCGATCGGACAACCCTCGGCGCGGAGATTGATGCGGTCAGCTCGCGTACACAAAAGATGCTGCGTGCGCTGATCGAGACCCTTGGAACCGCCGCATCATCGCCCGCTGCCGACTGAGGGTCAGCGAGGAGTTGCATACAGCTTAAGCGCTATTAGGGCTGCGCCGCCGGTTTGTCCATCAGTTCAAGCAAGCGCCTCGCCTCGTCGGCAATCTCGGTTCCGGGCGCCAATGATTGGGCCCGGTCGAGCGCCTCGCGCGCCAGTGCTGACTCATTGTTCTGTAGGGCCACGAAACCAAGGCTGAGCCAGATCCGTTGCAACCCTGGCGCTGCGGTAGTGCCTTGCCGCAGCACCTCGATCGCCTCCTGACTTCGCCCCACATATTGTAGAGCAAGACCGAGGTCGTTACTGGTCTCGGCGTCGTCCGGGCGTAGCTCGAGCACACGCTGATAGACCGGGATCGCCTCGTTGAACCGGCGCGCAACGAAGAGTTGATCGGCGGCATCGCCAAGCGCGATCGGATCAGTTGACGCGAGATCGATCTCGGAAACCCGGTCTTCTTGCCCTAGCGCCTGCCGCATGCGTTGGCCAAGCGCCTGATCCCGCGCCGCGGGGAGACTCCGTGGACCCTGTTGTACCGTGCCTAGCGGCCGCGGTGGATGCCGAAGGTAATAGTCGCGCGTGAGCGCAAATACCGCGAAGCCATAGAAAAAGAGTAGGATCAGCAGCATCAGCCACTGCAAGGGGGTTAGCTTCGGCAGCATGGTTCTGGCGTCGGTGCGGGTGTAGGTATCCCTGGATGCTGCGAAGCTTCTAGTGCGATGTCAAGCCACATCTTCCAGTTGAATGCTTTATCCTAGCGCGCTACTCGAACTTGATCATGGCATCATGCAGCCATGCAGCCATGATAGGCAATTATGGCAACCTCTTTGAATACAGTGCGTAACATCAGCGCACTGCTGATCAAGGCCGAGGCCGAGTTCACCAAGGCTCGCCTGCCATGTTTGACCGACTGAATGACGGGGGGAGATACCTAATGGATATCAAACAATCTATCGCCCAGGTCGTCGCTGGCCAGGATCTGGATCGCGAGACCATGAGCGCGGCGATGGATGCCATCATGTCAGGCCAGGCAACCCCGGCCCAGGTTGCTGGCTTCTTGGTGGCCTTGCGGATGAAGGGAGAGACCGTCACTGAGATTACCGCCGCTGCCGAGGTCATGCGCAAGCTTGCCAGTGGCGTTGATCTCGGTACGCTTGAGCACACGGTCGATATCGTTGGCACTGGCGGCGACGGCGCGAGCACCTTCAACGTCTCGACCACGAGCATCTTCGTTGCGGCAGCGGCAGGGTGTCATGTGGCCAAGCATGGCAATCGCTCGGTGTCATCGAAATCGGGTGCGGCGGATGTGTTGGAGGCCGCTGGGCTGCGGCTTGATCTCAGCGCTGAACAGGTCGCCCGGGCGGTGCGCGAGCTTGGCGTTGGCTTCATGTTTGCGCCAGCGCATCATGGCGCGATGAAATACGCCATTGGTCCGCGCCGCGAGCTAGGCATCCGCTCAGTCTTCAACCTCTTAGGTCCGCTCACCAATCCGGCCGCCGTGCCCCGGCAACTGCTCGGGGTGTTCGCCGAGCACTGGCTACTGCCGCTCGCCGAGGTTCTGCAGCGCTTGGGCGCCACCCATGTCTTGGTCGTGCACGCCCGAGATGGACTCGATGAGATCAGTATCGCCGAGCGCACCGAGATCGCCGAGCTGAAGGATGGGGTCATCACCCGCTATAGCATCGCGCCAGAGGATGTTGGTCTGCAGCGATCAAAGCTTGACCCTATCCGCGTTGCGGACCCCGCACAGAGTCTGCGCTTGCTCACCGCGGTCCTGGATAATGAGCCAGGTCCGGCGCGCGATATCGTGGTGCTCAACGCGGGCGCCGCGATCTATGCGGCGGATGTCGTCAGCAGCCTCGCCGAGGGCGTGCGGATGGCCGACCAGAGCATCGCCAGTGGCGCTGCACGTGACCGCTTTGATCGTCTCATTGCGTTGACCAACCGCTTATGACCGAGATCCCCGACATCCTCAAACGCATCGTCGCCCGTAAGCGAGAAGAGGTAAGCGAGCGCAAGCAGCACCTCTCCCACCGCGCGCTCCAAGTCCGCGCCGCCGATGCAGGGCCACCACGCGGCTTTGCGGAGGCCTTGCAAGCGCGCGTCGCCGCTGGCAATGCCGCGGTAATCGCGGAGATCAAACGGGCTAGCCCGAGCAAGGGTGTCATACGGGCGGATTTCCATCCCGCTGATCTCGCTCGCTCATACAGCCGCGGTGGCGCGGCCTGCCTCTCGATACTGACCGATCGCGACTTTTTTCAAGGTGAGGATCAACATCTCATTGAAGCGCGCGCTGCTTGCGCGCTGCCAGTCATCCGCAAGGACTTCATTATCGATCCTTATCAGGTGCTTGAGGCTCGTGCCCTAGGCGCGGATTGCATCTTGCTGATCGCCGCCTGTCTGGATGATGCCGCGCTTCGTGATCTAGCGGCCCAGGCCGCCGATCTTGGCCTGGATGTTCTGATCGAGGTCCATGATGCAAAAGAGCTAGAGCGCGCGCTCGCCGTGCCGAGTCGTCTGCTCGGCATCAACAATCGTGATCTGCGTAGCTTCGAGGTTGACCTGCAAACCACCTTGAGTCTCAAGGCACGGGTGCCTGAGGAGCGCTTGCTCATCACCGAAAGCGGCATCCATACCCGAGACGAGGTTGCCTTGATGCGGACCAATGGCATCCACGCCTTCTTGGTCGGCGAGTCCTTGATGCGCACCCCAGATCCAGGGAAAACGCTGGCAACGCTCTTTGCGCCCAGCTAAGGCGATTGCTGGCAACGCTCGTACCTGTGCCACAGCAATGCGGCTTTGCTCTGTAAGCTCGCCTAGTGCGGGTTTTTTATGCGCGGAGGACGGCGGTTTGCCGGGCGGGCAGGTGCGACGCGGCCTATAATTCGAAGTCTTTTAGCTTCCCAGCGCAGGCGAGGTGACGTCATGTCCGTACAGCCGATCCCGCGGATCAGCTTTGAGGATTGGTTACAGGGAGAGCGCGCGGCGATCGAGGGGCGCAGCGAATATGTCGCCGGCGAGATCTTCGCCATGGCCGGAGGCTCGGAGGAGCACAATCTGATTGTCACCAATGTCGTTGGTGAGCTGCGGGCACAGCTCAAGCAGCAGCCGTGCCGCGTTTATCCCAGCGACATGAAGGTGCGAATCAGCTCCGCCGAGGTCGGTGCCTATCCGGATGTGATGGTGATTTGTGGGGATCGCGCCTTCTATGATGGCCGACGTGATCTAGTCACCAATCCCCTGTTGATCGTCGAGGTCTTATCTGAGTCCACTGAGGCCTACGACCGCGGCCAGAAGTTTTCCTATTACCGCTTGCTCGAGAGCCTTGAAGCCTATCTGCTGATTGCTCAGGATCGCGTCAGTGTTGACCTCTATCGTCGTCAAGACGACGGCAGTTGGAACCTGCGCAGCTACGCTGATCTCAACGATGTCGTCGAGCTGCCAACCATCAACGCACGTCTGGCGCTCAGCGAGCTGTATGACAAGCTGGACTTCGCCGCGAAAGCCGGAGACGCCGCATCCTGATTGAAGCGGATAGAACAGATCACTGGGCTCCTTGAAGGCAAACGACAATCCGACGCAACGCGATACGCGCTTTTCCGCCAATCGCCTCTTTACCGCGTCCCGAAGACGACGATGGTCTTGCCGGCGGCGCTGATGTGGCCCTTCTCTTCGAGGGTTTTCAGCACCCGGCCCGCCATCTCACGCGAGCAGCCGACCATGCGACCGAGATCTTGACGGGTAATCTTGATCTGCATGCCATCCGGATGAGTCATGGCGTCTGGCTGCTTACAAAGCTCGAGCAAGGCGCCGGCGATGCGGCCGGTCACATCGAGAAAAGCAAGGTCTCCGACCTGACGGCTGGTCTGGCGAAGACGCTGGGAGAGCTGACTGCCGATCGCGAACATCAGCCCGAGCGCATACTCGTTTAGCTCTCGCTGCAGTAGTTGCCGCATGCGGAGATAGCTGATCTCAGCAATGGTACAGGGTTCGCGAGTGCGCACAATCACATTGCGTGTGGTCAGGTTATGGAACAGGCCCATCTCGCCAACGAATTCTCCTTTATTGATGTAAGCCAGGGTTAGTTCATGCCGGTCGTCGTCCTCGATCAGCGCCGTGACTGAGCCATCGATCAGATAATAGAGGCTCTCGGCAGGCTCGCCGCGACGGATAAAGTCGACCTGCTTCTCGTAGTGCTTGGTATGGCAGTGGATTAAGAATGGCTTGAGCCAGTCTGGCTCATGCGTTGGCGTTCTCAGCATCGATTCAACCTTATCGCAGCGATGGATAACTAGAGTTTAGCAAGACTTGGCCCCGGAACGATTCATGCTAGGCTTCAGGTCTAATGATGACAGGCTAGGCGAGATTCCGATAGGAGGGCGAATGAAGGCACGAGTCAAGTGGGTGGAGGGCACGGCGATGATCGGCGAATCATCTAGTGGTCATGCGCTGGTGATGGATGGCCCACCGGAGGCGGGCGGACGCAACCTCGGACCACGGCCGATGGAGATGCTGTTGCTCGGCATGGGAGGCTGCACCCAGTTTGATGTCTTGTTGATCCTGCGCAAGGCCCGGCAAGCGGTGACCGACTGCGTGGTTGAACTCAGCGCCGAGCGCAGCACCACTGATCCCAAGATCTTTACCCATATCCACGCGCACTTCATCGTCACTGGCCGGGGGTTGACCGAGGCCCGGGTCGCACGTGCGATCGAACTGAGCGCCACCAAGTACTGCTCGGCGTCGATCATGCTAGGTGCGACCGCAACCATCACCCATGACTA
>Ga0180436_10003594_pt1 | contig 14182 bp, 10 predicted proteins | sample SS_ome_2_FD_132434 | JGI IMG/M metagenome (GOLD analysis project Ga0180436, IMG submission 132434) | Hypersaline lake sediment archaeal communities from the Salton Sea, California, USA - SS_3_S_2 metaG | ecosystem: Environmental > Aquatic > Non-marine Saline and Alkaline > Hypersaline >...
CGCCATCCACTCAGTATGCCGTCGACGGAGCGAAGTTACTACCTGAGGAACCGGATGCGGTAATCCTGCACGTCCGGATCTGTGGGAGCCCCGGGTGAGCAATCACCCGGGGCCACCCGGCCGGGGTCAAGGAGGGGACCAACCGCGCCCAGTTCTCCTGTTGCCTCAGAAATCGCCTACCAGTTCGCCGCCGTCTTTGGAGGCCAGTGCGGCGAATGTATCCTGGTCGATCGAGTGACGCAGGAAACGGACACTGCCATCGACGAACAGGAACAGCGCGCCGCCGGGATGATAGCTCCACCAGTGGGCGATCGATTGTGGATCGTCGTATCGACCGTGTTCAAACGGTTGCGTGGCCGTGATGACGGTCCCCGCCCCCCAGGTCCACCATCCGTGCGTGTCGACGCCGTCATGAACCACGCCGCGCTCGCCCACGAAGAGGGTCTTGGAGGTGCCGTCGGTGACTTGCTTCAGCCGCAGCCCGCCATGGTAGCCGAACATCCCCCGGCTCTGTGCCCCGTGCAGTGAACCCAGATAGTTCGTATGGGCGAACTGATACCCGTAGGTGTCGACGTGGACCGAGTGGCTGTGCGGATCGCTGGAGCAGAGCATGCTGGGAACGAGGGCGTCGAGGTTCGTGTCGTTGGGCGGCTCGAACGGCTCGTAGTGGAAGTCGTAGCTCTCGAACAGCGCGGTCAACTCCAGGTAGGGCAGCAGTTGCCCGTTCCAACTCCACTCGTTCCGCGAGCCGGGGGGGAACCGTCGTCGCGTCTCGTGATGTCCGTGCAAGGCAATACCCAACTGCCGCAGATTGCTCTTGCAACTCGCCCGCCGCGCCGTCTCGCGGGCCGCCTGGATCGCCGGCAGCAGGAGCGCCGTGAGCACGCCGATGATGGCGATCACCACGAGCAGTTCGACCAGACTAAAGCCCTCCGGCGCGCTTGGGCCGGGAGCGCGGGCGCGGTTGGGGTTACGGCGACGATGCATTGGATTGGTGCTCCAATTCGTGATGGATGAGGAACTCCAAGGCCCGGAGCCGCAGATCGTAAACGCGGCGGCCGTTGAGGAACACGGCGGGGGTGCCGTCCAGCCCCAGCTGCAAGCCCTGCTCCACGTCGGCCAGGATCTTCTGCCGGACGTCTTGCGGATCGCTTTCGGCTTCGCCTGCGGGCACCTCCAGGCCGACCTGCCGGGCCACGGCCTTCAGCGGGAGGCGATTGGCGGCGAGGTCGGTCGCGAACAAGGCGTCGTGGAACTCCCAGAACTTCCCCTGGCGGCGGGCGATCTCGGCCGCGTAGGCCGCCTCGCAGGCCAGTGGGTGCGGGTCGGACTGGACCAGTCGATTGCACTGGCTGCTCAAGGGAAAATGCTTGAAGACGATGTGCAGCCCCTCGAAGCGATTGCGCAGGGCCCTCAGGGTCCGCGCGAACTGCGTGCAGCCGGGACACTGGAAATCGCTGAAGATGACCAGTCGGACCGGCGCGGCGGGGTCGCCCATCTGGGCGTCGCTCTCGGCGACGGCGATGTCGCGTGGGGGGATCTGCTCGTGGAGTTGCAAGGTTTCCTCGGCGTCGAAGTCGCTCGCTGCGGCGTGCCGACGCAGAACATGCTCCACGTAAACCCACTGGTAGACGATCACCGCCACCAAGGCGGCAGTGAAGAAGCCCAGCAGCCGCCAGCGGGCCAGCGGCCCGTTTTCAATCCGCCCACCCAGCAAGTAGCGCCCGGCCGCGATGACCGGGTGGACGAGATCGGCCAGCGGCCGGCCGGCCAGTTGCCGCAGCGGGATCGCCAGCAGAAAATTAACGACGTGGACCACCGCGCACAGCGGACAAAACGGCGCACCGCCACCGAGCATCAGTCCCAGCAGGGCCAGACTGATCACGGCCGCGGCCACGGCGAGCAACAACGCGGCCAAGGTGGCGGGAAACTCGAACTCGTAGCCGATCGACCAGCCCAACAGCAGTAGCGTGATCAATACCGCGTAGTAAACCACGCCCCAGCCGGCCAAGGGCACGCCCGCCAGCACCGCCCAGGGGCTTTGCAGCGTCTCGTCGCAGCCGGCGCCGAACAGGGCGCTGCAGTAGTCCACACCGAAGACGCCGGGTTGGGACAGCGCGAAATGCCGCGCAAGGAGATAACCGGACGTCGCGAGTCCGACCGCCGCGAGAGAGACAGAGAGGATCCCCAGGATAAGCCGGCTCTTCATCGCAGGACCTCGAAAACAGATGCCAGCCGCGATCGAATCGGACGGCCGAAAAAAGCACGCCGCGCGAGCAAGTGCGCCCTCGACGCTGGCACACTCGCTCGCGGCGGGTGCTCGTCCGGATGGGCGGTGGTAGCAGGGATCAACGGCGACGCACGTCCTCCCCGGCTTGCGCGCCGCCTCAACCCCTGTTTCGCCCTAGGCCGGATCCTCCGTGGGCGGATTGTCTTCGCCGGGGGGCTCATACCAGGGTGGCAGGACGGACGGCTCGTTGCCGCACTTAACCTGGCCGGTGCTGCTGACCCGACGGCCGCAACCACTTCCGACCGGCTTGTCCGTGGGGTTGTGATCCCCGTGCCGGCAGTGCGCCGCCAGGGCGCGCTCGGACACCTCGATCACCGTGCCCAACAGAGTGGTGCCGTCCTCGCTAAGCTCCTCGATGTGGCACACCTTCACCTTGCCCGGTCGTTCTCGCTCCCGGTTCCGGTCTCGCTGGGCCATGGCCAAATGCGACAGCGGGATGGCGGCGAGAAACGCAGCCGCTGCCAGTAACAAGATTGGTCGCTTCATTCCACTTCTCCTTTCCAGAGGGGGTAAAAGGAAACGCGGCCAGTGTTGCGGCCCGGGCCTCGGGTGAGATGAGACAACCACCGCGCCGCAACAACCCACACCATCCGCAAACTCCGTGCCGCATGCATCAGAACAGGGTTGCCGCGGAAGTCACGCCATTTCTCGTGGCTTGCCCGCCACGCGCGCGTGTCATGGCCACCGCCATGAGACACGGGCGTGTCTCACGACGACACATCGGCGGCAATCCGCGGTCCACTGGGAAGGTCCGCCGCGGGTGCGGCACTTCGCGCCTCGCCAGCAACGCTACCAGCGCATCGCGCGGCCGCGGAGTTGGTCGAAGGCGGCGATCAGCCAGGCGCTGCCCAGGATCAGCCCGTTGTAAGCGCTGTAGAGAGGCAACAGCCGCAGTAGGCTGAGGCTGTCGCGATGCACGGACAGGTAGTAACCGGCCGTGCAACACTGGGTGAGCATCATGCCGAGGGCCAATCTGATATGGATGCCTGGCTACGGCTTCGGGATCGAATCGCGGCCGCGCGGCGTCTCGGGATGCCTGCCATCGTGTTGCAGTGAGGCGCTCGGCGAGACGTCGGCATCACGCGTCGGGCGTTTGGATGCGTAAATCCGCGAGTCGGCGGTAGAGCGTCGCCCGGCTCATCCCCAGCAGTTCGGCTGCCTTTTTGCGGTTGCCTGCCGCCTGGTCGAGCGCGGCCAGGATAGCATCCCGCTCGTCGGCCGGTGAACCGCCCTGCCCACGCTCCGGCTGGACCGATTCCAAAATCTCCGGCGGCAGGTCGAACGGTTCCAGGATGGAGCCGCGGGCGCGGATCAGCGCGAATTCGAGCGAGTTCTTCAGCTCGCGAACATTGCCCGGCCACGTGTGTTCGAGGAGGATTTCCATCGCCTCGGGAGCGACCGACAGCACTTCTTTGCCGGCCATCGCGCTGTGTTCGGCCAGGAAGCTGCGGATCAATAGGGGCAAATCGTCGCGGCGTTCGCGGAGGGTGGGTACGTGGACGCGGCCCACGCGGACGCGGTAGAGCAAATCCTCGCGGAAGCGGCCGGCCTGGACCTCGGCGGGAAGATTGCGATGCGTGGCGGCAATGACCCGCGCGTCAACCGAACGTGGGGTCGCTTCCCCGACCCGCATGACGGCCTTCTCTTCGAGCACCCGGAGCAGCTTCGTCTGGATCCGCATCGGCAGCTCGCCAATTTCGTCGAGAAAGAGCGATCCGCCGGCGGCGGCCTCGAACAGCCCCTTCTGATCGTCGACGGCGCCAGTGAATGCGCCGCGGCGGTGACCGAAGAGCTGGCTGGCGGCCAGATCCTCGCTAAGGCCGGCGCAGTTCAGCGCCACGAAAGGGCCCTCGCGGCGGCGGCTTTGTTGGTGGATCGCCCGGGCCACCAGTTCCTTGCCAGTCCCCGTTTCCCCTTCGATGAGAACCGTCGAGTCGACGCGTCCGAGTTCGCCAATCAGTTGGAATACCTGGAGCATCGGCTTGCTGCGCCCCAGCATGTTCTCGAAGCGGGCGGCCGCATCGACTTGCCGCCGTAGCGAGTGCAGTTGCGAGACGTCGTAAAGGAACAAGATCTTCTGATTTGGCGCGCGGGGGTCGTCGACGACCTCGATCTCGGCGCGGACGGGCACGCCATCACTCCCCGGCAGCAGCGCGGGCAGCTTGTCGCGTTCCGACTGGGGCAGGCCAGCCATGGCGGCGACCGCCGCGGCATCGTCGTCGCGCACCCCGAGCGCCTCCGTCCACAATCGCCCCACGGCGTCTTCCGCGGCGCCGGTCATTCGTTTCGCCGCCTGGCTAAGCATCAGAGTTGTGCCGTCTTCGGCAAGCATCACGGTGCCCTGTCGCTGGGCGTCGAGAATGGCCCGCAGGTCGTCGTGGCTGCGCTGCAGTTGGTTGTCCAATTGGCTCTTGTAGAGAGCCATCTGGAGGGTCGAGTGCAGGTGCCGGGCCTCGAAGGGTTTGACGACGTACCCGTGCGGCTCGGCCTGCTTCGCACTCTCCAGCGTGCCGGCGTCGCTGTAAGCGGTCAGGAAAACAACCGGGACGTCGAGGGTCTGGTGGATTTGCGTCGCCGCGTCGATTCCGGTCATCGCCCCGGCCAGGTGGATGTCCATCAGCACCAGATCCGGCCGCTGTTGTTCGGCCAGTCGGCAGGCGTCCTCACCGGTCCGAGCCGTCGCCACGACCTCATAGCCCAGGCCGGCAAGCTGCTGTTCGATGTCGAGGGCCACGATCGCTTCGTCCTCGACGACCAGGATGCGGGGTGTTGGATTTGGCATGGCTGGATTTCCGGCAGTGCGGTCGGTCGATTCCATTGTAGCAGAGATGCCGGATGCGTGGCGGCGGGCCCCCCACGGGAGGATTGCAAAGTCGTTTTTGCCTGGGAAAGGTCCTCAATCAGTCATTCCCGCGCACGCGGGAATCCAGGCGTTTCCAGCGTTTGGCTGGATTCCCACTTTCGTGGGGATGACGAAGAAGCCGACTTTGCAATCGTCCTGGGGTCCTCCACGGCGCCCTCACCTCACGGCCCCGGGCCCTCGCGCTCGAAGTGCACACGGACGATCGTCCCCTCCGCGCTTTCGATTTCCAGCTTCCCCTGAAGCTGCCGCACCAGGGCGTCGACCACCTTTAGTCCGAGCGAGCCCGTCCGTTCCGCGGCGCCGGCCGGCATGCCGATACCCGTGTCGGCAACCTCCAGTTCGTAGCGTTGGTCACGCCGCGCGAAGTCCACGCGGACTTCTCCCCCGCGGCCATCGGGAAAAGCGTGTTCGATGGCATTGGTCACCAGTTCGTTGACGATCATCCCGCAGGGGATCGCCAGGTCGAGTGGCACGGGGATCTCGTCGATTTCCACCCGCACCGCCACGCCCTGGGCCGGCGTGCCGAGCGAGCTGCCTAGCTGGTGCGCCAGCCGGTCGACGTATTTGGCGAAGTCGATTCGCGCGAGGTCCTCCGATTGGTAGAGCTGCTCGTGGATCAAGGCCATCGCCCGGATGCGTCCCTGGCTCTCGATCAGCCGCCGCACGACGTCGGCGTCCTCGGTTTGCTGCGCCTGCAGATTCAGCAAGCTGGAGATGATTTGCAGGTTGTTCTTCACGCGGTGGTGGACCTCCTTGAGCAGCAACTCCTTTTCGGCCAGCGAGGCCTGCAACTCTTCTCGGGAAACGGTCTTGGCTTGCAGTTCGGCGGCCATGTGATCGAAGGCCCGGCCGAGCACACCGATCTCGTCGCGCGATTTCAACCCGCTTCGACTCTCCAAGCGGCCTTCGGCCAGCCGCTCGGCCGTCGCCCGAAGCTGACCGAGCGGCCGGGCGATCGAGCGGGCGATCGCCAGCCCGAGCACGACTGCGCCGCTGGCTGCAATCAGTGCGAGGAACGTTTGCCAGCGTCGCGCGGTGTCCAGTTCGCGCTGCACGGTCCGCACACCGCGTGTGAATTCGCTCTCGGCGAGGCCGCGCTGGTTGGCCAGCAGGGGCAGCAGCGTGTCGTGAAAATGCGGATGCAATCGGGCATCCAGCACCGCCGCTGCAGCGGCCGGATCGTCCTCCAGCAGAGCCAGGAGCCGATCGGTATGCCGGCGATGCGCGCGGAGTTCGTTGGAGAGTTGTTCAAGTTGCGGCAGCGTGAAACGCTCTTCTCGCTCGGCCGTGGCCGGCTCGCCGTTCTCCGCGGCCCAACGGGCGAAGCCCTCGGCGGCCTGCTGGGTGCGTTGCAGGCGGTGCCGGATGGAGCGCCAAGCCTCGTCCACGCTGTCCCGCAGCTCCGCCTCATCGCGGCCGTCGCCGAGAAGCTCTTGCCCGTCGCGAGACTGAGTCAAACGCCGACAAAGAAGATCCTGAACCGCCACGTGGCTGCGGCTGAGTTCGATGATGATCTCGGCCGTGTCGACTTGCTTAATGATCGCGCTGCGGCTGAGGCGTTCCAACTCGCGTTGCACCTGGCGCTTGGTCAAGCCGGAGATCGATCCGACCAGCCCCACCAGCCCGGCGATCACCAAAAACGCAGCCGTTAATCTCACCCCAATCCTCATTGTCGTATCCTCAAGGCAAGAGAAGTGAATTCCCCCGGGGGGGGCGGAGTGCCTGTATCCCCGCTAATCTCGCACCGCCCGGTGCCGAAGCCAAGGGGGTGAAGTCCTCAGGCGGGCTTTGGAACGCGATTTGCTCGCCATGAGCTTTGTGTTAGGTTCGCGTTGGGTTCGCGTTAGGCCGGCTTGAAGGGTGTCTCGGGGTGGCGGGGCGGCGATCGCCACACGCCGGTTGAGGCGATGGGCCGACGCGTAGTATGATGAAGCCCTGGATGCTTAGGTCTTGAGATCCGCGCCCCACAAGCGCGCCCGCCGTGTCTCAAGCTGATCGGTGGTGCGACATGTCCCCTGCTAGCCGAAAAGCCATCACATTGATCGAACTGCTGGTGGTGATTGGCATCATCGGGGTGCTGATTGCGCTGTTGCTGCCGGCCATTCAGGCGGCGCGGGGGGCCGCGCGCCGGCTGCAGTGTCAGAACAACGTCCGCCAACTGGGCATCGCCCTGCACGGCCACCACAGCGCCATGCGGAGCCTCCCCTCCGGCTGGGAGGCCGATTCCCCACGCGGCGAGCCGGGTTGGGGCTGGGCCACCTACCTGCTCCCCTACCTGGAACAGCAGAACCTGGCCGCGTCGATGACGGATGCCTGGCCGCCCGGCCGGGCCATTGGGCACCCAAACAACCGCCGGCTCCGTGAGACCCCGGTCGGCACGTACCTCTGTCCCTCCGATAGCGCCCCCAAAATCTTCACCCTCCACCAGCGCGGCGATGGCGGTGGCGGAGCCGGTCCGGGCCAGAGCGCCGCTGCACAGGTCGGCAATGGACCCCCGCCAGGGGCCGGACCGCCCATGTTTCGCGTCGCCCGGGCCAACTACGCCGGCGTGTTTGGCCGCAACGTGATCGAGAATCAGCCCAGCTTTGGCGACGGGGCGTTCTATCACAACAGCCGCCTGCGGTTCGCCAGTATCCGCGACGGACTGAGCAATACCGTCATTGTCGGCGAGCGTTCCAGCCGGCTTGGTTTCCCTGCCTGGATCGGATCCGTGCCCGGGGCCCATCGCTCGATGGCCCGAGTGGTGGCCCGCGGCGGCCGGGTGCCGAACGACGTATTGGGCGAGTTCGACGACTTCAGCAGCTACCATCCCTTCGGCGCCAACTTCCTGCTTGCCGACGGTTCGGTCCGGATGATCGGCGACGAAATCTCTTTGCCGGTCTACCAGGCGCTGGTCACCCGCAGCGGTGGCGAGACGGTAACGCTTCCGTAGCTTCCCGCAACGCGGCTGCTTGCACCCGGCGTCACGCGCGCCCCGTGCATCCGCGGCGCGAAAGGAAATCCACCGCGAAGTATCAATCGCCGGGCGCGGAAAGGCCGATGGACGGCCGCGACTGCCGCATGTTCAACGCTCCTGCTCTTCCGAAGGTGCTGGGCGAGCGGTGTTGATCGGCGATTCAAAGACGTACCGTCCCGATCCGACCTGAAAGACGGCGTAGCCATCTTCGTTGCCCCGCGGCGAGACGCCGGTCGCCTCGTCGGCCGGACGGCCCGACTCGGTGACCGCGTCGGGTTGCCGGGTCGGCACGAATACCGTGCCCGTGGCATTGGCCGGAATCGTCACCTCCATCCGCAGCGTGCCGTCCTGGATCTGCCAGTGACTGACGATCCGACCATAGGGTGAATCGTGATGGGCTTTCACCCACGTCACGTGGCCGACCACGGCCGGCTTGATGATCACGTTCTTGAACCCGGGCGCCTCGGGATCGGCTTGAATGCCGGCCAATCCCTGGTACAGCCAGTTGCTGGGCGAGGTGAAGCAGGAATGGACGCGCGACCAGTAGCCGTTCCACTGTTCCCACAACGTGGTGGCGTCCTCGGCCAGCATATAGCCCCATCCGGGATACGTTGTCTGGTTGAACATCGTGAAGACCAGGTCGTTCCGTCCGATCTCGCGCAGATACTCCATCATGAAGTAGGTACCGAGCATGCCCGTGTCGAGGTGCCCGTCGTTCTTCCCCAGGATGTTTTCCTCCAGCTTCTTCAGCAGCGCCGGGCGGAGGGCTTCCGGCGTGACGTCGCTGATCAGCGGCATCACGTAGTACGACTGCTCGTCGATGAAGTATTGCTGTTTGTCGGCGTCGTAGAACGCGGCGTGCACCAACGGTCGGATTTCCCGCAGGCGCTGGCGGTAGCGCGCGGCGTCGTCCGCGCGTCCCAGGGCGGTTGCCATCTTGACGAGCAGGTCCATCTGGTTGATCCGGTAGCAGTTATTGAACACTTCGGCTGCCGGCCCCGGCGGCCAGTTCCTGGTGTCCATGCCCCGGCGAGGCGGGACCCAATCGCCGATGAAGTCCCATTTTCCGCCGAACTTGCGCATCACGCCGTCCTTGCAGATGGACTCCAGGTAGTCCACGTAGCGGCGCACGGCATCGTAGTTCTCCTCCAGGACGCGGCGGTCGCCGTAATAGAGATAATGCCGCCAGGTGATCGCGGAGAGCAATCCACCCCAGGCCGGGCCGCCACCACCACGCCCAAACGGGGCCATGTGTGGCAGGTTGCCATCGGGACGCTGACGGAGCCGCCAATCGCGGAGCCACTTGCGGTAAAAACCGTCGGCCCGAAAGCTAGTCATGAATCCCTCGGCCGCCACCTGACCGTCGCCATACCCCATCCGTTCGCGGTGTGGGCAGTCCACATAGTAGCCGCCGAGATTCAGGCAGCGTTGCGTCCATCGATTGACCTGATGAATGCGGCCCAGCAGTTCGTTGGAGCATTCGAACCGCCCGGCGTCTTCCAGGTCGCTGTCGATCAGCAGGGCGACGCCGTCCTCGGTAGCCGGCGCGGTGGGCAGGCCTTCGACAATCACATAGCGGAAGGCGGCATAGTTGAACTTGTGCTGAAACACTTCGCCCGGCTCGCCCGCCGATACGAACTCGCTGATCTGCTTGAAATGCTGGTAGCCCCGGCCCCGCCTGCTCTCGCCGGGCCGGCAGTCGGCGAATGTCATCTTGACGACCGTTCCCGGCTTCAGAGCTGGCATTTTCAAGCGGAGCCAGCCGGTCAGAGCGGTGCCAAAGTCGATCTCGTATTTCCCTTCGCCCAGCGGTTTGACCGCCACGGCCGTGAGCTGCTTGCCCACGCGATTGGCCGGGCAAGGCTGCGTGCGCACCGGCCCGAGCTTCGGCTTTGCGGCAACGGCCTGGCGCCAAGAGCCGGTGTTCGGCCCCGGCTTGCTCCAGTCGGGGACAAGCCGGCGGGCGTCGAGGCGTTCACCCCCGAAGTTACCCCACTTCCACCCACCGATCCGGCACAAGCCGCTTAGGGAGGTCTCCCACGACGTATCCGTGGCAACGATGACCGGTTGGCCCGCCACCATCGCGTCGAGTTGTGCTCGCACGACGATCCTTTTCGCCCAGCCCTTGCCCAGCCACAGGCCGATGCAGTTCTTGCCGGCGCGCAAATGCCGCGTCACGTCGTAGGTCAGGGAGAACGATTGGTACTCTGCATTGAAGACGGCCGGCGAAAGCACATCGTTGCCCACCTTCTGGCCGTTGACGTACAGCTCGAAATATGCCGGCGTATGGACGGTCACCAGCGCGGAATCGGGGACCGAAGCGAGTTCGAACTCCTTGCGGAACAATGGGGCGGGCTCGCCGACCGGAGCGCCGAAGAGATTGATTGTTTCGAAGTCCTTGGCGCGCGCTGTGCCCGGCTTTCCGCCGCGCGTGTATTCGATTACCAGTTCCTTGACGACATGGCGGGCCGGATCGCCACCCAGATTATCGGGGGTCACCTCAAGTGGTTTCTTTCCGGCCAGCTTCTTCTTCGCGATCTCCGTAACATCGCGAGAGATGCTGCCGTCGAGCGTCCGATACGTGGCCTTCGTAACCGTCACCTCTTCTTGGTCGGACGCGAACGACGGGGCGGCAATCCACTGGGCCGTCCAGTCGCTGGCCTCCAGCAGGCCCATGGTCCAGCGTGCCGGCTCGCTCCAGGGTGAAGCCCGCCCGTCTTGGTCCCAGACGCGGATTTTCCAGTAGCATGTCGCTTTCGACACGAGCGACTTTCCCGCATAGGGAACGTGCAGCGATTGGTCCGACTTCACCCGACCGCTGTCCCAGAGGTCGCCGCGGTCCTGCTCGAGCGTTTCTTCACTGGAGGCCACCAGGATCCGGTACGCCCCCTGCCGCCATCCGCGCCGCCGGGTTTCGGTGATCCAACTCAGCGCCGGCTCCGGCACATCGATGCCCAGCGGGTCCTTTTGATACTCACAGCGCAGCTCGACAGGCCAGAACCGGGCCGCTTCGAGGTTTGCTTGTTCAGCCGCACCGAGGCGGTTTCCCAGCAACCCAAGCCCTGCGCATGCCAGGACGGTCATCCGAAAGATGCTGATACCTCTTCTCGTCATTGTTGCTCACCTTCTCGTCGTCTGCTCGCGTTTCTGTCTGCTCGCGATGGTTGTTTCTCGATTGGTTCGGCTCTCCGCTGCCCAGGGGGGGAGCGGATTCCCAATCCACCTAGTGTACACGGCCAGCCGGCGCATATCGAGACGCGGCAGCGTATCCACTCCACGCGAACGCATGGCCTCCCGCAAAGACGCCAAAGCCAGAGGGACGCGAACGCATGGCCTCTCGCCAAGACGCAAAGACCCCAAGGAGAGAGGGGAGGCCATTTAGCCCCCGAAGGGAATTGCCCCCGGGAGGACGAGACTTCAGCCGAGCCGAGTACGACTGGCGTCTCGGACGTGAACCGGGCAGGCGTCGCAAGGACAGGGAGTACGTGCTGGCCGACTGAGTTTCCGAGCGGCGCCCTACGCATGCGGAAGCACCCCGACCAGGACTCGAACCTGGAACCCTCGGCTTAGAAGGCCGATGCTCTATCCAATTGAGCTATCGGGGCTTGGGTGGCGGATCGCCCCGGTTTGCCCAGTGGCTGGTTGCCCGGTGGCTGGCCGCTGCCTATCGCCGATTGTCGCCCCAGCGGCGAGGGGGGTCAACCTGAGGTCTAGCCGTTAATCCCGCCACCGATCATCTCTCCGGCACGCCGGATGTCCGCCGATGCCGGTCTGGCCACGGAGGCGGCTGCCGGCAATTGCCCCAGGCGGACACCTGCCGAAACGGCCGGGACCCAGCCCGCGTCGCTGCCGACCAGCGGATCGCCAACTCGGTTCCGGGCTCATTCCCGCCATCAGCGTCCCCAACCACCCGCATTTCAGCCCCGCGGGAACTGCCGGCAGTATTCGTAGAGGGCCATCGTCGTCGCGGTGGCCGCGTTATGACTGTCCGGCTTGCCATAAACGGGGATCTCGATCGCGTGGTCCAGCAGCCGCAGCACCTCCGGCTCGATCCCCAGCCGCTCGTTACCCACCACTAGCACGGCGCGGCGGGGGAACTCGAACGTGAAGATCGATTCGCTGGCGCCAGTCTGCTCCAGCCCAATCAGCGTGTGGCCTTCCTCATCGCGCAAACGTCGCAAGACCGGCGGCAACGTCCGGTGTCGCTCCAGCACGACGTCGGTTTCGGCGTCGCGGGCGATTTTGTCGACCAGCTTGGCCGTGCCGCAGCAGATTACCCGTCGCACGCCGCAACAACCGGCAGCTCGAACAATTCGCGAAAGGTTGATGTTGCTCCGCATCGGCGGGCAAGCCACGATCAACTCTCGCGGCCGATCGAGCGGAGCGGGTCCACCGTGGCGTTTCTGCTCAAGTGGAGGCATGGCGGATTGCAAGAAAGAACAAGGGGCCAACCGGCCGCCCAAGTGGCGTATACGAGCTGACCGGCGGCCCCCGTGTAGCGCACGATGACGCTACGGTACCTGATTCAATGTGCGCGGAACATCCCCCATCGCCGTCGCAACGCGCGCAGTCGCCCCGCCGGCAAATACCATCAATCGGGACTCTGCTCCGGGGAAAAGTTGTTCAATTATCGGCCCCGTTGACGCGCGACCTGGCCAGCCGGGGGCAACAACGACATTTTCACACCGGCCGCGCACACGTCGACTAAAACCGCCATCTGCACGGAAAGGCCGAACGGCCGCCGGGAATGCCGGCTTCAACGCGATCGGGAAAACGTCGCCACGGAGGATGCTGATGCACGGGTCGAATGACGGGCCGCAACCCGGTGAACTAAGGCACCGATCCCCTCGCTAGTTCAATTCTACCGCCGATCGCCAATCGTGCAAAGCGCGATTTTTTCGCCTTCTCCGACGGGGTTGCAGCTTTAGCACCTACTCGGGCGGGTCCACCGGCTGGCCCCAACCGATGCTGGCCAGTCCCGGTCGCCTCCCAGTCCCGATCGCCCTCATGGAACGGCGGGCAGTTCACGCCCGAGGTTCTCGGCCGCTCGACCCGCCTAGCCCCCCGTGTTGTTCACCCGTGTTGTTCACCCTGTTTCGTACCAGAGCCATCGCCCGCATGCTCTTTTCGGGCGGAAGTAGCGGGCCGGGAGAGGGGTTCCGTCCGAAACTGGGGCCACCTGCCCGGCGGCTCGGCGTCTCGGTCCTTTCCATCGGCTGGACGCAGCGGCGTCGACGCTCGCTGAGTGGCCCCCCCGACGGTTGCTGGCGGGCACAAGCCGCGTCCGAGGGCAACGAGCCACGCTCGCCGGAGGGCTTTGACGCGTACCTCGTGATTTGCCTGCTTGTCGGCCAGCCCGTTTTGTGTAATAATGACGCTTTCGCGGAGATTTGGCGGCGGCGAACCGCTCCGAGGAGTTGCCGGCGGCGTTGTTGGCGACGCCCGCCACGGCGAAGGCCAGCCCGCGGCGAGGAGCGGCCGCGTCGGCCGATTGCCGGACCCAAGGCCACGGTCCGCCCATCACGCACCCCTAGCTCAATTGGATAGAGCATCGGTCTACGGAACCGAAGGTTAGAGGTTCGAGTCCTCTGGGGTGTACTCGACATCTGCACGGCAAACAGGCACCGAAGGCTGCAAACCGGTGCCGTTTCATGATGTCCGGCAACACTTCAGCTATCCGAAGTACGTCATTTCCGCCGATGCGGGTATGACGGGAACCCCCCGGTCTCGCCGCCCGCTCCAGACGGCTGAAGTGTTACCCATTTCCGGCGGAGAAGGGGTGCCCCAATGGATACTGTGCCGACGCCCGGTTCCAATCCGTACGCCAGCGGCCCGCCAGTCGGGTCGCATACCGCACCCGGTGCAAGACGACCGATCGGAACACTCATTCTTGCCGTGGTCTTCTTATTAAGCGGATTGTGGCTTGGTTGGCAACGTTTCAGCCAACTACTTCGACTGTAAGACTTTCGACGACAATGTAACCTGTTGGTTATCAGTGACTTGACGATGCTAGCGTTGTACCGGCGGTGACATGAGGGAGCAACGACAACCGAGGGGCAACTTGCCTGATTGC
>Ga0180436_10003599_pt1 | contig 14174 bp, 11 predicted proteins | sample SS_ome_2_FD_132434 | JGI IMG/M metagenome (GOLD analysis project Ga0180436, IMG submission 132434) | Hypersaline lake sediment archaeal communities from the Salton Sea, California, USA - SS_3_S_2 metaG | ecosystem: Environmental > Aquatic > Non-marine Saline and Alkaline > Hypersaline >...
GCCCGCCGCAAGCTACAATCCATGGCCAAGCGACCGAAACTCATGCGCGGCATCTTTTTTCGATGTTGCATTGCAGAATTGTTCAACTAGCTCCTGAGACATTTTTTTCCGAACGGGCCATACTTATGCAGTTGCGCGATTCGTCGGATAACTAGGCGTTCCACGCGAGCGGGCCGGAACGTGGGACCCGAAGTCGAAATGGAGACGCAGCTAGTATTGACGAAGACAGCTAGTTGTGCCCGTTTCAACGCCCAAAGCAACCACATGGCCGAGACGCTCGACCCGCTGGAAATCAGCCGCACACTGTCCGCCGTCGCCTGGCAAGCCGATCAGGTCGAGCAGAAACTGGTCGGCGGGGATGAGAATTGAGGGGGGGAAGGAGAGCTTCCGAGACACAGCCAGTAGCCGTCGGGAAGCTCGCCGCCGATCCTCAGTACATGATGAAACAGCTTAGCCGAGACGAGATCGTCGAATACACCCGCCGGACCGTGCGGGCGAATGAGCATGTTCGGTGGATCTCCGGAGTGGTCGGTGCTGGGGTACTGGTGCTCCTGGGGTGTCTGGCTTGGCTGCTTCACCTCAGGGTCCAACAAGACGGATCGGGGCTTTTGACCGACACGCGATTCCTCGCTGGGTTAGCGTTTGGAATCTTGTTCATGCTTGCCGGGCTTTGCAGCGCACTTGCCTTTATTCGCATGCTTCCCTTGCGACGTGGTATCGAGCACCAGTCCCTGAAGCGGCTGCTGGAACTCGAGAAACGGCTCAACAACGAATCTTAAGAATCTGACGATGGCAATCAAACGGATCATTCGTGACCGTTATCTGACACTGGAAGAGGCGGCCGCGTACCGCCGCATTCGCGAGGAGATCGAACGCGAGAAGCCCCAGCTATCAAAGCGAATTCGAGAGCAGATGGAGCGCATTCGCGAGCAGCGCCGCCGTGGCGTATAATGGAATGGACAGCCACGTCCGCCCACTCTCCGAGAGGTTGCCCGGTGCTCCTTCACTCGCAATTGCTCAATAAGGCCGCCGATGGAACGCGCCGGCACTGGCGAGACGCCAGTAGCGGGAGCGATGACCTCGCGCGAGACAATAGCCGGGAGCTAACAGCTCCCGGTCCGGCGGCTGTTAGCCGCCGGCTTTGGCTGCTCTTGACTGTCGCAGCGATGCTGATCGCCTCGCACGCGTCGGCCATGGACACGGTCACCTTCGAGCGCGACGACAAGCAACAGCAGGTGACCGGGCGGATTCTAGTCGAGGCCCAGGACGGTGGGCTGCTGGTCGAATCGCGCGACGGCGTCTATTGGGCCATCCCACCGCGGGAGCAGGTTGCCACGCAGTCGGACGACCGGCCGTTTTCCCCCCTGACCGGCGACGAGTTGAAGCGGCGCGTGCTGGCCGAGTTGCCCGCCGGGTTCGAGGTCCACGAGACGGCGCATTACCTGATCTTCTTCGACACCTCGCGTGCCTACGCCCAGTGGTGCGGCTCGCTCTTCGAGCGACTCTACATGGCCTTCACCAACTACTTCTCGCGGAAGGGGTTCGATATCGCCGAGCCGGAGCACCGGCTGGTGGCCGTGGTGTTCGCCGATCGGGCCGACTATCTGCGTCACGCGCGGGGCGAATTGGGCGACGCGGCCAAGTCGATCGTGGCCTACTACAGCCTGCGCAGCAATCAGATGACCCTCTACGATCTGACCGGCCTGGAGAGTGCCGCGCGACGTCGGGGCCACGAAGTGACCGCGCGCGACGTGAACCGCCTGCTCTCCCGGCCGGCGACGATGCCGCAGGTGGCCACGATCGTCCACGAGGCGACGCATCAGATCGCCTTCAACTGCGGGCTGCATCGCCGCTACAGCGATTGCCCCAGGTGGTTCAGCGAAGGGATCGCCCTCTACTTTGAAACGCCTGATCTGAGCAGTTCGCGCGGCTGGCGGGGGATTGGCGAAGTGAACCGCCCACGTTTGTCGCGTTTCGCTCGCTACGCGCGCACCCGGCCGGCCGACTCGCTGCGAACGCTCATCCAGGACGACCGCCGGTTCCTCGACCCCAAGCAAGGGCTGGACGCCTACGCCGAGGCCTGGGCACTCACCTATTTCCTCATCCGGCGTTACCCGCGGCAGTACACGGAGTATCTGGACCGGCTCTCGCGCAAGGGGCCGCTGCTGCAAGACGACGCCGAGACGCGACTGAAGGAGTTCCAAGAGGTCTTCGGACCGATCGACGAGGTGGACCGCGAGTTCATGCGGTATATGGGGCGATGAGGGGCAAGGGACGAGACGCCAGTGGCACCCGGGGTGATCTCGCGCGGGCCAATAGCCGGGAGCTAACAGCTCCCGGTCCGGGACCTGTTAGCTCCCGGCTATTGCGTCACATCACCGCGCCGAAAAGCGTCGGCCGAGATCGACCCGTTGCAGGCCGATTTCGCCCCGTGTACAATGCGCCTACTATGTGGCTTTCCACCATTCCCACCGCACGATGAGGAGCCCCGCCCATGTCGCCACACGAACCCAGTAGTCTCGCCCCCTCCCGCCGCGATTTTCTTAAGACGACGGCCGCCGCCGGCGCGGTCGGCAGCCTGGCGCTGGGGCGGATGGCCCACGCCCAGGGCAGCGACGAGTTGAAGGTGGGCCTGGTCGGCTGCGGCGGGCGCGGCACCGGCGCGGCGGTCAACGCGCTTGCCGCCGACCCGAACACCAAGATCACCGCCCTGGCCGACGTCTTCCCGGAACGGCTCGAGAACAGCCGCAATGCCCTGCAGCGTCGCGACCCGAAGCGTGGCAGTGTGGCCGACGATCATTGCTTCGTCGGGTTCGACGCCTACCAGAAGGTGATCGACAGCGGCGTCGACGTCGTGATCCTGGCCACCTCGCCCCACTTCCGGCCGATGCAACTGAAGGCCTGCATCGAGGCGGGCAAGCACGTCTTCTGCGAAAAGCCGGTGGCCGTCGACGCGCCCGGCGTGCGTAGCGTGATGGCTACGGGCAAAGCGGCCGACGAGAAGGGCTTGTCGATCGTCTCGGGGCTCTGCTGGCGCTATGCTCCCATCGTCAAGGAGACAATGCAGCGCGTGCTCGATGGCGCCATTGGCGATATCCACACCCTCCAGGAAACCTACCTGACCGGCACGCTCTGGCATCGCGGCCGCCGCGAAGACGACACCGAAATGGCCTACCAGATGCGCAACTGGCTCTACTTCACCTGGCTCAGTGGCGACTTCAATACCGAGCAGCACATCCATAGTCTCGACAAGGGCTCTTGGGCCATGGGCGATCGGCCGCCGACGCGGGTCTGGGGCATGGGCGGTCGCGAAGTGCGCACCGATCCCAAATGGGGCGACATCTACGATCACCACGCCGTCGTCTACGAATACGACAATGGTGCCCGGATGTACGCCTTCTGCCGCCAGATGGGCGGATGCTACAACGATGTCTCCGACCAATACACGGGCACCAAGGGCAAGGCCAACATCCTGGCCGGGCGGATCAGCGGTGACGAGCGATGGCGCTATCGGGGCCCGGGCGGCAACATGTACGAGCTGGAGCACGAAGCCCTGTTCAAGGCGATCCGCTCCGGCGAACCGATCAACAACAGCCACTACATGGCCCTGAGCACCATGCTGGCCATCGCCGGACGGATGGTCGACTACACCGGCAAGGCCTACGACTGGGACGAGCTAATCGGGAACGATCAGATGCTGGCCCCGAAGGAATACACCTGGGAGGCCGACCCGCCGACGATGCCGGGCGAAGACGGCCGCTACCCGATCGCCACGCCGGGTGTGACCACGCTGGGGTAATCGCCCCTCGGGAGAGCGGACCAACCGTGGCTCGCCTGCTATTTCGACTTCAGCGCGTCGCGCTCAGCTTGTATTCCCCATGCCAAGTAGAGCTTCGCGAGACTCTGGTAGGGTACGTCGCGCTTGTTGGCAAGGATCTTCAACTCGTCGATCAGCCCTTCCGGCAGGCGGATGGAAATGGATTTCAACGATGGCTTCAGGTTGGGGAAACACGCACGCCGGGCCTTCGTAACGTCAAAGAAATCCAACGGCGAATGGGTAGACCAGAATTCCCTTTCCTGGTCCTCGCTGGCGAATGCGGGCTTACTCTTGCGCGATTTCTTCATAGAACAGCCTCTCTTTCTTGCTCATGTCTCGGGCGGAGATGATCCTCAGCTTCGTCCCGCGCATGGTGTACACCGCCACCAAGAGCCTTCCTTGGTCCGTTCGGCCAAAGGCGGCGAAGCGTTCTTCCACAACGGAGTGCTTTGGATCATCCAGGATGATCAGCGGTTGGTTGAAAAAGACCTGCTCGCACTCCCAGTTCTCCACCCCATGCTTCCGATTCTTGTCGCGGTTGCCGTCATCCCATTCAAATGCAATGAACGCATCGTACTGCTTATCTGTATACATATTGTATATCCTTGCGACATACAAGTCAAGGGGCAGATTGTCGGCTCTATTGGCTCGATGAACGATCGTATTGACACGTTGAGCGTGGATCGCAAAGCGCGGAGCATTCAGTCCCTTCGCAATGCTCGCTTAGGCAGTTCCGGTCCAGTATGAATCTTCAATTTGACGTTGGACTTATCCTTTGCCACGGCAACGATTTCCAAAACGGAAATGCCTCTTTGTAACTTCACCGCAATGTAATCCGATGGACGCTTGCTCAGGAAGACGCAAGTACTCGTTGCCGTGATTTGAACGGGCACCTTCGGCCATGGAGGAGTCGGTTTCTTCTGGTATTGCCGTAAGAAGTCGGAGTAGGCCATGGGCTTGTTCTGCTCGAACAACTCCTCGAAACTAGCATCTGTTGTGTGTTCGATGTTTATCCAGGACTTCTTGCTGGCGAAGGCAATCTGGCTAGCACCAACAAAACCCACTATCCCATCGGACACATCATCAAAATACACAATCGGCGACCGTTTGGCCTCGGACAGTTTGGTCAGCCCCTGAAACGACTTCTGTTCCTTGGTGAGTTTCGACACTTTTGCCTCGTTCAGAACGAGGATTTCTTCTGCCTTCTCGTTATCACCGAGAGTCAGGACATCTGGTGCCGATGCGGCGAGACAACTGAGAAAGAAGGAGCCGAAAAGACCCAGCAGCATTCTCTGCGCGATCTTGTTTCGTTTCATTTGCTCGCCCTCCCGTTATCACTTGCGCGCCGAGCCGGCTTCATCGAAATACTTGTCGAAGCGTCGGCGAACGGCGCCGGTCGCCTCGGCGAAATCGCATTGCAGCACCTCCGCGCTTTCGTAGTCCAACAAATCAGCCAGCTTGTCGCGCTCGGTCGGGTCGTCGGGCAATTGGTCGTGAGAGCCGGCGTCCATAAGGCAAAGCCTGCCCTCGATACCGCGCAGCAATCGATACGCACGATCGAAGAACCGGTAGTCGTTCTCCGTCAGCAGGTCGGCTTGATGCAGCCGGCGCAGCGCGTCGAGCGTGTTGGGCGAGCGGATTTCCTGCTGCCGCCTTCCGTGACGGAGTTGCAGCATCTGGACGAGGAACTCGATGTCGACCAGCCCACCCGGGCCGCGCTTGAGATTACCTTTTTCGACCGAGCGCTCCAGGCGCTCGCGCATCCGGCGGATTTCATCGCTGTCGCGTTTGCGCCAGCGGTGATTGAGCGCGGCGGCGGCCACCGCACGATTGGCCGCTTTCGCCGCCCGCCGCGACCCATAAACGACCCGCGCTTTGCATAATGCCTGCCGTTCCCAGAGTTGTCCCTGGCCCTCGGCGAAATAGCGGCTGAACTCGTCGATCGAGGTGGCCAGCGATCCGCTCCGCCCGGTGGGCCGCAGCCGGGCGTCCACCTCGTAGAGCCGGCCGTATTGGGTCAACCGGCCGGTACTCTTGATGATCCGCTGCCCCAGTTCGCTGAAGAAGTGCTGATTGCTGGTGCCGTGCCCGTGTGCGCGTCCGCCGGACGACTGCGTATGTCCCTCGGCCTCGAACAGTAGAACGATATCCAAATCGCTTTGGTAGTTCATTTCCAGACCGCCAAACTTCCCCATGCCCAGCACGATCAGTTCGCACGGCTTGCCTTGGCGGCGGCCTTCGGCCACGGTGGGCCTGCCGAGCTTGGCCACCAGCCGCTCATACTCGCGTGCGATGATCTGGAACAGACACACCTCGGCGATATGGCCGAGCGTGGCCGTGGTGGCGGCCACGTCCTCCTTGCCCAACAGCTCGCGCACGCCCACGCGAAGCTGCTGGTCGTTCTTCAGCGCGTGCAGGATCGGATCCAGGTCCTCCGCCCCGCGGCAAAGCTCGGACGCCTGCCGGCGAAGCATCTCGGGATCGGGCAGACGGTCCAACACGAGGCTGTCCATGAGCCCGTCGATCATCCCCGGGCTGCTGGTGAGGATGTTGCACAAATGGGGCGCGTAGGCACACAACTTCACGTAGAGTTCCAGACTCGGCTTGTTGAAGCTGAACAGCTCCCAGAGCACGCCCTTGCCGCCGAGCGATTCGCTCACCCGGTCGAGATTCGTGAGCGTGGAGTCGGGGTCGGGCGTGGCGGCGATGGTCGCGAGCAATTCCGGCGCGATGGCCGCCAGGAAATGCCGGCAACGTCGCGTGGAAAGGAACCGCTCGCGTTCCTCGGCCAGGGCCATCAAGTGGCGATAGGCTTGCGCGGTGTCGCGAAACTGGTGTCGGTCGAGCGCTTGGTGGATGAATTCGTCCGACGGATCGGGGTCGAGGACCAAGTCCACCTCGGGGGCCGTCTCCACGTCGTCGCTGAACGCGTCGTGCAGCAGGTGGTCAAGGATCTTGCGGTTCAGGGCGGTCTTTTCGGCATACTCCCGCTCGAACTGATCGAGGGCCGGCTGCTGCCGACGATCGCGATACCCCATCCGCAAGGCCAGCTTGCGGAGTTCGTCAGGATCGCTGGGCATCAGGTGGGTTTGCAGGTCGAACATGATTTGCAGCCGATGCTCGATCCGCCGCAGGAAGCGGTAGTTCTCCGAGAGCATCGTCCGCTCCTGATTGCTCAGGCAGCCGGTTTTCTCGAGTTGGGCCAGGGCATCGAGGGTATTGCCCGTGCGTAGCTCGGGCAGGTCGCCGCCGCCCATTAGTTGCAGGAACTGGATGGCGAACTCGACGTCGCGGATTCCGCCCGGGCCGGTCTTGACGTCGCGTCGTCCGCCTTGGCGACCGGCGCGGCGTTCGATCCGACGCTTCAGCGCCTTGATACCGCTGATGTCGACCCGACCCAGGTAACGCCGATAGATCCACGGCCCCAGCCGCTCGAGAAACTCGCGACCCAGCTCCAAGCTGCCCGCCACGGGACGAGCCTTGATGTAAGCCTGCCTCTCCCAGGTGCGCCCGCGCAGATCATAGTATTGCAAAGCCTGCTCGACACTCGGACACATCTTGCCTCGTGCGCCCTCGGGTCGCAGCCGCAGGTCCACCCGCCAGGCGATGCCCAGGTTGGTTGACTCGGTCATCAGCCGGACCAACTCGCGGCTCATCGCCTCGTAGAACTCGGCGTTGCCGACCGGGCGCGGTCCGTCGGTCCGGCCGTCGGCCTCGTAGAGCAAAATCAGGTCGATATCGCTCGAATAGTTCAGCTCCACTCCGCCCAACTTACCCATGGCAAGGACGCTGAAGCGGCAGGGTTGGCCGTCGGGTCGCAGGGGGGTTCCCCGCTGGGCTCCGATCTTGCGCCCGGCGGCGCGGACTGCCCCCTCCAGCAGCGCCTCGGCCAAATAGGATATCTGTTGCGTCACCACGCGCAGGCTCTGCTCGCGCACGATGTCGCCGTAGGCGATCCGCAACGTCTCGCGGCGCTTGAACCGCCGCAGTGCCCGCAGGATCAGTTCGTCGTGCTCGACCGAATCGATTTCGGCCACGACCTCGTCGACCAGCGATTGGCGGGCAACTGGCTGGCCCTCGGTCAGCCGCAGCAGGTCGAACACCTCGGGATCACGGATCAGCAGTTGGCTCAGGTGCTGGCTGGTTGAGAGCATCTGCACGAGGATCGGCAGGGCCGTCGGATCGCGCTCGAAGAGCGTGCCGATGGAAAGCGGATTCCGCGCGGCCGACACAAACCGCTCCAAATTGGCCATCGCCATGTCTGGGTCGGGGCAGTCGGGCAAACACTGCTGAAGCTGCTCGGCCATCACGCAAAGCAAGTCGAGCGTGATGCCCACCTCGGCCATGGCGCACAAACCGCGATGGGCCGTGGCCGTTTGATCAACACCCAACTCGCGCAGCCACCCGGCCGCCGCCTCGGGGTCGTCGAGATAAGTTTTTAGTGTGGTGATGTCCATGGGCGGCGGGGATTGGCGATCGGTCTGTTCCGTCTCGTCTACAACACTTCTGGGAGCAGCCGCAAGGGCCTGCCATCCTTTGGGCGGAAAAGGCGAAAGTGCCGTCGGTCAAGGGTGAAGACGGTCTCCACCGATTGCCTCCAGGCTAAATGAACCAAAGCGGCGTCAGCCGGTCAATTTCCTGGTCGTGATACTTCCGGAGTATTTCCGTAATCCCGGGCAGATCGTCCCGTGTCGGTTCAAGCAAATTGAAGTTGCCGTCGCTAACCAACTCTATTGGTGCCGGCGCGACCAATGCTCGCGCTGCAAGATGTCGTTAAATGCGCGAGTTGTCATCTGGATTCTCCTGTAATCCTTCCCGACTCGAACCACCTTCCTCCACTCCGCCGAACAGCGTACAGGCGTCGGCCTTCTCAATCTTGACCGGGATGATCCGGCCGGTCAAGCTCGTCGGGCCGGGAAACACCACAATCCGATCCCCCGCGGTCCGCCCCACCAGTTGACCGCGGGCGTCCGGCGGGCCCGATGAATCCGCGCCGCCCTCCTCCCCCCCGCCCTGCGTCCGCGTGTCCAGCTTCCGCGCGGCTTTGCTCGGGCCTTCCACCAGCACCTCCAGTCGGCAGCCGACCAGCCGCCGGTTGTCCTCCAGGCTGACCTGATTTTGCACGTCGAGCAACTCATTGTTGCGGCGACGTTTCTCCGCCTCGGGCACGTCGTCCGCGAAACGCTCGGCCGCCTTGGTCCCCACTCGCGGGCTGTACTTGAAGATGTAGCTGTTCTTGAACCGTGCCCAGCGGACCAGATCGACGGTCCGTTGGAAGTCCTCCTCCGTTTCGCCGCAGAAGCCGACGATGAAATCGCTGGTGATGGCGGCTCCCAGCGGCCCATCGCCCTGGGGCACCGCCGCGCGGATCCGCTCGACCAGCCGGCGATACTCCTCGACCGTGTACCCGCGGTTCATCCGCCGCAGCACGGCCTCCGCTCCGTGTTGGGCGGGCACGTGGAAATAGGGGCAAACGCGCGGCAACTCGGCCACCGCCGCGATCAGTCGATCCGTCATGTACCGTGGATGATTCGTCACGAAACGAATGCGGTGCAAGCCGTCGATCACGTCGAGCCGGCGCAGCAAGTCGGCCAGATCGCGCGCCTCACCCTCGGAGCGGTCGGCGTAACGGTTCACCGCCTGACCAAGCAGCGTCACTTCCTGGCAGCCCTGATCCGCCAGCCGGCGGACTTCATCGACCACCGCCTCCACTGGCCGGCTCTGCTCCGGGCCGCGCACACTGGGCACAATGCAGTACGTGCAAAACTGGTCGCAGCCGAACATGATGCGCACGTGGGCCTGATGCGCACCGGGGCGGAGTTCTGTTTTCCGCGGCCCGTCGAACTGCGCGAACGAGCGGGCGACCTCGGCCTGCTTGTTTCCACGCCGCTGTCCACTGATCTCAACCAGTGGCCCTTCGCCCTCTTCGATCCGCGCGATCAACTCATCCAGTTGGCCCAGTCGACCCGGCCCGACAACCAAATCAACGTGCGGCGCGCGGCGAAGGATGTCTCGGCTGGCGCGCTGGGCCATGCATCCGAGCACGCCGATGATCGTGCCCGGCCGCTGGTCTTTCAGGTGCTTCAACCGTCCCAGGGCACTGTAGATCTTGTCTTCGGCATGCTGACGCACACTGCACGTGTTGAAAAGGATGGTATCGGCATCGCTTCGGCTGGGCACCATGCGGCAGCCGGCCTCTTCCAAGCGCGCGGCCAACAGCTCGCTGTCGAGCACGTTCATCTGACAGCCAACCGTTTCGATGTAGACGCGGCGGGACATGGCGGAACCGGCGAGGGACGGGGGGAAACAGGGGCGGACCAACGCGGGCATCGGGTGCCGCTGGTGCAAGCATGACGGACGGGGGAGCACTGGCCTGATGCTGGGGCACGCCCATTCTCGGCCGAAACAATGCACTCGTGCCCAGCGCCAAAACACTCACACCGAGCACCTGACAAGCCCCGCCGCCCAATAGGGCCCTTGCCCTCTCAATCAGGCGGAGCGCTGCCGGCGGAGTTGCTGGATGGCCTCGCGTTTGCGGACTTCCAGCTTTCGCTCCTTCTCGCGTTCCACTTCCTCGCGGAACTGCTCGATGAGCTGATCGCGTCGCAGACGCATCAGGCGCACCAGGGACAGCACGGCGACATAGCCGGCCGTGGCCAGCAGGGCGATGCTAGCTAAATCCATCTGTTGCATGGTGCCTGGCTCCTTCCAGAACAATGCCTTGGGGCGGCGGTCCACCCCTCGGCGAACTATTCTACCCACACCACCCGCCCGAGGGCGAGGGCAGTTGGTTTTTCCGTAACACTTTAGCCGTCCGAAACACGTCTTTCCCCCGCACGGGAATGGCGGAAAGGGGAGGTTCCCGCCGGGCCGGTTGGCCATCACACCCTCCCCGGCTCGCCGCTCGCCCTTGTGACCTGCTCACTCGTCCTGCGGGCCGAAGCGGTCGCCAACCTCGACCCGGTAGCCGCGCAGGAAGACATCGACCGGCATCAGCCGCTTCCCGGCCGGTTGGAGCGCACGGGGGGCCAGCGCCCCTTCGGCTGGCTCGCCTCCAGTGCCGATGATCAGCCGCCCACGGTCGGCCAGGATCACTTCGCCAGGGCCGGCCTCGAGCGCGCGGCGTCGGGTCGGCTCGGCCAAATCGTCCTCCTCGGCCAGGGCTCGGCGGTCGACCACGTCGGCAGGGCCGAGGATCATCCTGATCGGATCGCCCTCCCGTCGATGCCAAAACGTGTAGGTCTTCGGCCAGGGCTCCATGGCCCGAATCTGGTCGCGGATCTGTCGGGCGGTCCAGCTCCAATCAACCCGCCCATGCTCCTTTTTCAACCGCGGTGCGCGGCTGGCTTGTTGGGGGTCCTGGGGCAAGGCCTCCAGCCGGCCGCTTTCCACGGCATCGATCGCCCGACGCGTGAGCCAGGCCCCCATCTCGGCCATCCGCTCTTCCAGATCGACGGCCGTTTCCTCCGGGCCAATTGGCACGTGGGCTTGGGCGATCACCGGGCCGGCGTCGACCTGTGGGGTCATGTGGATCACGCTCACGCCGGTCTCTTCCTCGCCGTGGAAGATGGCCCAGTTGATCGGAGCCGCCCCGCGATACTTCGGCAGCAGCGAGCCATGCAGATTGATACCCCCCAGCCGGGCCGTCGCCAGCGTCTCGGCCGAGAGGATCTGCCCATAATCGCAAACCACGAGCAAGTCGCCGTCCAGGCCGCGGAGCATGGCCTGGGCTTCCGGCGAGTTGACGTTCTCCGGGTCGAAGACCGGCACGTCCTCGGCGTGAGCCATGTCACGCATGGGGCTGACCGACTGAGCGCTCCGGCCGCGGCGCGCGCGAATTGGGGCCGTCACCAAGGCGACGGACTCGTGCGGGGTGGTAAGGATGGTCTGGAAGACGGGCACGGCGAACGGCCCGGTCCCCATCATGATTAGGCGCATGGCGATTTCGGCTCGTGGAAGCCCCTCATGTTAGCCGACTGGGCCCGGAAAGACAACGCGACCGGCCGCCTGCCCAGGAGGATTGCAGAGTCGATTGCTTCGGTCATTCCCATTTCTTCCGTCACTGCCGAGAAGCTTGTGCCCGCGAAAGCGGGTATCGGGAATCCAGTGATCCGTCTTCTTCCGTCATTCCCGAGAAGCTTGTGCCCGCGAAAGCGGGTATCGGGAATCCAGTGATCCGTCTTCTTCCGTCATTCCCGAGAAATCGGGAATCCAGTGATCCGTCCCAATCCCCTGGATTCCCGCGTGCGCGGGAATGACGGCCGGTTCGGCCTCGATGGTCGGGGCCGTGTCCCTGGATTCCCGCGTGCGCGGGAATGACGTGTGGAGGCTCAACGCCAGCTGCGATCGACTTCGCAGTCCTCCCGGCAAAGGGCCCTTGGCGAAGCCGGTTGACCGCTGTCACTTTACTCGTCGCCAACCACGCCGTGGATCAGTTGCTCCAACTCGCGGCCGCCAAACAACCGGAACGCCGCGGCGTAGACCGCTCCCCCCAGCGCGACCGGCACGGCGACGCGGAACAGCCCGCTACCCAGGGACGGATCGTCCGGCAGTGCGGTCAGGGCGGCCAGTGCGGCCGCGGCCATCATTGCCGAGGCGGCCACCGCGCGCAGCCCCGTCGCTCGCAGTGAACGCCAGTCGATCGATATATCGCGGCGCGTGAAGAGAGCGATCAGCACCAACACTTGCACGCAAGCGGACAGGGACGTGGCCAGCGCCAAGCCGTTTTCGGCCAGCGGCCAAAGCAGGGTGAGATTCAGCGCAAGGTTCAATCCCACGACGGCCGCCCCCACGCGGACGGGGGTGCCGCTATCGCCCAATGCGTAAAATCCACGCACGGCCACCGGCAACGCGCAGAACGCCCAAACGCCCAGCCCATAACAACGCACCACGTGGGCGGTTCGCAGCGTATCTTCCGCGGTAAACTGTCCGCGCTGGAACAGCAGAGTCACGATCGGCTCGGCCAGGGCGATCAGCCCCACCCCGGCCGGAATGGCCAGGCAGAACACCAGCCGCAGCCCGAGCGAAAGATCGGTGCCGATGCGGTCGCGCTGTCCGCGGGCGGCGTGTCGGCTCAGCAGCGGGAAGATGGCGGCCGCCACGGCCAGCCCCAGCACACCGGTGGGGAAGTGATAGAGACGCTCGCCGTAGTAGAGCGCCGCAACCGCGCCACGATCGAGCGGATAGCGGACCGCCTCGCCCAGCCAACCCACCCGCTCCGGTCCATCGGGGGTGCGGGCGAGCCCCCAGGCCAGGACGCTATCGAAAAATGAGTTCAACTGCGTGACCGCCAAACCGAAGAGCATGGGCGTGAGCGCCCGGCCGATTTGCCGCAGGGGCTCCCACACGGCCCGATGATCGCAATCGAAGCGGAACCCCCGGCGTCGCAGCACCGGCCATTGCACGGCCACCTGAAGCACGCCGGCCAGCAGGATCGCCACCGCGATCACTCGGGCTTGGGCCTCCTTGTCCTGCGTAAACAATGGTGCCACCAGCCAGGCGGCGGCCAGCCAGCAAACGTTCAGCACCACGGGCGTTAGGGCGGGCACGCCGAAATGCCCCAACGCATGCAGGGTGCCACTGAGCTGGGCCGCCAGGCAGACGAGCACCAGATAGGGCAAGAGCGTGGCCGAGAGATTCAATAGCAGCGGCATCCCTGGCAAATCGCCCCAAAGGAGCCACATCCCGGCGAACACCAGCTCGCCGAGCAGGACCACGCCGGCCGACAGCAAGGAAACCCACACCAACACGACGCTAACCAGTCGCCAGGCGGCCGACCGGTCGCGTTCCAACTCGGTCGCCAGCACGGGCAGATAGCTGGCCGTCAGCGCCCCTTCGCCGAATAGGCGGCGAAACAGATTGGGGATGCGGTAGGCGATCACGAACGCATCCATCACCCCACTGCCGGCCAGTCCGAAGAGGGCCGCCATGGCCATGTCGCGGAGCATCCCCAGCACGCGACTAGAGATTGTGCCCAGGCTGGTAACGCGCGCGCCGGTGATCAGGGGGTGTCGGCCGCTCATGGCCGATCATCGTAGGGTCGCGTGGCCGCTTTGCAAAGGCTGTCGGCATGGCGATTGGCGGATCACCGGCGTCGGCCCTCTTCCGGCGAAGTGTTATGGAAACGAGCGACCGGGCAGTTTCCGGCCGGTGCGGGCGACCAGCAGCCAGCCCAGGTTGCCGCGCCGGGCCTGCCCCATTGGGCCCCTGGACGGTTGATGGCCCCTTGATGGCCGGGTGCAGCCTGCGGATTGCGTTGTTAGGCGGCGGATTGGTAACGGCGGGTGAGGGGGAGGCGGTGGCGGCGGTTTTTCCAGAACCGGTCGAGTCGGTTGGTTTCGCTGATTCGGCCGACGAC
>Ga0180436_10003600_pt1 | contig 14173 bp, 8 predicted proteins | sample SS_ome_2_FD_132434 | JGI IMG/M metagenome (GOLD analysis project Ga0180436, IMG submission 132434) | Hypersaline lake sediment archaeal communities from the Salton Sea, California, USA - SS_3_S_2 metaG | ecosystem: Environmental > Aquatic > Non-marine Saline and Alkaline > Hypersaline > Sediment...
GTTGGGAGAGCACTTCCCTTACAAGGAAGGGGTCACAGGTTCGAGCCCTGTTTCGCCCACAGGGAGCAAGGCTTCGGCAACTGCGTTGGCCGGGGCCTTGTTTGACGTTTTGCAGTCAGATGCGATACAGACCGGGGGATCCGAATGGTGAAGAAGCAGGGATTAAAGACCCAGAGCGAGGCCTTTTGGCGTGACGCCTACAAGGTCGATGAGAGCGATTTCGACCTACTGGCCAATGTTGTTCTGGAGAGCGGACGCCCCCAAGCGCTGGAGAATCTGGCCTCGACGGTTATCCTGAGCCGCTATGCGCGGGAAAAGGAGGCCGTCGCCCAGAGCGCGCGCCGAGGACGCGTCTATCGACCAGCCGACAGTTTTGAGGTCGGTGAGGAACTGGTGTTCACGGCCAAAGACCTGGCCGTCGGGACGGTGACCGCAGTCCGCGAGGGACGCAACCCCAAGTTCGGCGGGTTTAGCGTGATCTCGGTGGCGTTTGACGGTGCCGAGGAAGAGTTCGCCTCGGGGCTTGACCACCCGCATCCGCTGAATCGCCCGCCCGAGGAGCTGCTGGTGGGCGAGGACGCCGACCTCAGCGAGGCCGACATGGTGCGACTGTATGAGCACTATGTCGCTAGCAAGCTGGAACAGGCCCTGGGCGAGAACGACGATTTCGTGCCGTTCAGCAGCAGTTGGTTCCTGCGGGACATGCTGCCCGAAGTGCACATCGGCTATCTCAACTTGGCCGAGGCCGCCGTATACCAAGCGGGGCATCCGCTGGTGGCTCGCGAGATGCTGGCGGATCTTGATCTGGAGGGCAGTGGTTCGGAGGAGGCTCAGCTTTTTGCGCTCAATCACGCGTTGGGCGAGGATGAGCGTTTCGACAACGTGGGCAGCACGGCCAGCCCGATCTGGTACCTCAAGGCGCTCGAGCCCGAGGCGGTCACTGGACGGCCGCCAGTGCTGGCACCCTCTTTTGCGGCGGCGGGCGGCGAGTTCCTCGGTCTTACCATGCTGGACATGCTGGACGAGATCGGGGACGAGCTGGACGATGTCGAGTCGACCGTGTTCCGTCAATCGGAGCAGGTCGGGTACGAGCTATCGTTTCCCCATTGGCAGGCTGGGACCATGCCAGCCACGATGCAGTTCCTGCGCATGCTTCCGGTGACCAGCGGTTCGCACTATCCCATCACCTTGGTGGACGGCGCCACGGACGAACGTTTCGATGTCTGGGTGCTGCCGGATGAGCGCTATGTCGCCGGGTTGGGTGACTGGTACCGCAAGGTGGGGGCTGTGGTTGGTACGCAGGTGAGTGTGACGCCCGCCAATGCGCCCGGTACGTTCACCATCAGCGTCGCCAAGTTGCGCGGACGGCGCAGTGAGTGGATTCGCTCGGTGCGCGTGGAGGACGATGTTCTCCGACTGCAGATGCAGCGGGCCTCGGTCAATGTGCGCGTGGACGGCAACATGCTGGTCGACGTTCCGGATGCCGATCCGATCGCTGGCTATATGGTAGCGCGACAGGGAAAGCCGACCTCTATCGGTGCGTTGGTGCGCGAGGCCTTTTCAGAGCTGGCCAAGCTGAGCGGGCGGGGCAGCGTTCACGCCAAGAGCCTCTACTCGGTGATCAACATGATGCAGCGCTGCGGCGCGGTTCCAGTGTTCGCGGAACTGACCAAGAACGCCTGTTTTGACCCCGTTGGCGACGGGGAGTGGCTCTATGACGAGGAACTGGATGGCAAGGTCTACCGCACGCCTGACGAGATGCGCGATCGGCCACTGTCCGGGCGTGATGACCTGGTCCGCGATCAGGTCGTGCAGTACGTAGGGAGGTAGGCGGGACCCATGGCAGTACTCTGGCGGCGTCCTTCAGTTGATACCAAGTTCCATATCGATCTCGGTTGGTGGGAAGAGCAGGATCGCGACATCCGCGTCGCGGTGCGCGAGGCCCTGTGCGACTCGTGCAGCGAGATGGTGGATGGCACAGGCGATGAGATCGATTGGGTGGATGAGCAAACCGCACAGGTGACGCGCGTCGATCCGCTGTGGCATAGTCTGCGCAGTTGTTGCAGCCTGAAATCGGACTATATCGAGCCGAACACCACGGTGATCGATGCCGTGTTTCGCACCTTTTTGGCCAACGGCAATCAACCGCTGACTATCCAAGAGCTGTACGAGTTGCTCGATCGTCGGCCGCCAGCGACGCTGCTGCGGCTGTTGACGGCAGGCCCGGTGTACATGGGTATCCGGCCGGTGTTTGACTGACCGGGCGATGCCACTGAGAGATAGGGGGAGGGCCAATGGCGCTCCCCTTTTTGCTTGGGAATGGACGCGGCTGTGAGCAAGCGACGGATAGTCTGGCAACAAGCTGTTCCCATCGGGCTGATGCTGGCAGGCGCAGCCTGGTTGATGTTTGGTGGGGCGCTGCAGGGCATGGTTTACTATGGGGGCGACATCGCTCGCATCTATCTGCCGCTGCGCGCCGGCCTGACGACCGCGCTCCGCGAGGGACGGATTCCCTGGTGGACGAACAAGCTGGGTCTCGGCTATCCATTGGTCGCGGCTGGAGAAGCCGGGGCACTCTATCCGCCAAACTGGCTGCTTTCGCTGATCTGGCCGCCGGAGCAGAGCCTGACGATCACCGTGCTACTTCACTATGCCTGGGCTGGCCTGGGGATGGCGCTGCTCGCGAGGGATATGAAGCGGTCGCCTTGGGCAGCCTGGCTGGCGGCGGCGGTCTGGGCCTTTGGCGGATTCAACATCGCTCATGCAAGCCATGTGAGCATCCTTTGCACAGCCAGTTGGCTACCCTGGATGCTTCTGGTGGCCAGGAGGGGCCATCGGCAGCAGGACCCTCGTCGCCGAATCCTAGCGCTGCTGGAATTGGGCGTGCTGGTGGCGATGCAGTTCCTAGCTGGGCACGCGCAGATTAACGCGCTCAACCTGGCAACTCTGGTGGCCTACTCGCTGTGGATAGCCTGCCATGGGCCCAAAGGGGTGCGAGGTGCGCTAGCAGCATGGCCGGTGGCCCTCGCGATTCTAGTGGGATGCCTCCTAGCTGGCCCGCAGTTGCTGGCCAGCGCTGAGCTGGGGCTGCTTTCGAGCCGTGGTGGGGGTCTGGACGCGACGTTCTTCACCAGCTATTCCTTCCACCCAGCTTTGGCTCTGACCTGGTTGAGCCCGTTCGTGCGCGGAAACCCCTATCCAGACGGCTCGATCGAGCTGATGGTGTACGTGGGGCTACTGCCGCTGTTGTTGGCCTCTCTGACGCTATGGCGCGGTCGAGGTCCCGAGCGCTGGTTCTGGGCCGGATTGGCAATGGTGGGTTTCCTGTTGGCCCTGGGTCGTTGGAATCCGCTGTATGGGATGCTTCGGCATGTGCCCATCCTGAACCTGTTCCGGGTTCCGGCGCGCTACCTGCTGTGGTCCCATCTGTCGCTGGGCGTTCTGGCCGCAGAGGGCGCTGATCTGCTGATTGAGCGAGCGCGGCCCGCTCGGCTGTGGCGCGGGATGCTCCCGTTGGCTGTGACCGTGGTGGGAGCGGGCGCAGTGTTGGCGTCAGCGTATTCGGCTGGCAGTGTGGATGTCCTCGTGGCACGATGGCAATGGCTGCCCATTGTGCTGCTGGGCACCGCGCTGCTGCCGCTGTTATGGCGACGCTGTTGGGGCAAGCATTGTCTCGGCGGCCTGCTTCTACTGGTGACCTTGTGCGATTTGCTGGCCCATCAGCGCGTGCTGGCAATGACCTACAGCCAGATGGTGCCTCGAGTCGAGGTCTTGGAGACGCTGGCCGTCGGCGAGTATCTGGATGACGCCCACGGACCCTGTCGCGTCTACACCAAGGAAGAGATCGTGCCAGCCCTTTCGGTTCAGAAAGCGTCGCTGTACCCCAACATGGGGCTGTGGCAGGGCGTCGCCAGCGCCAATGTCTACTTGCCGCTGGTTCCCAGCAGCTATCAGGCCTACCTCGAGGGTCTGGACGCGCAGCGACTCGATCGCATGGCGGTGGCCTACTATACCATTCCGCAGTTGCTGCCGGTTGATGCGGCCTCGGAGCTGTACGATGTGCGTAATCCACTCGCGGCCTTGCCCACCGACAGGTGGCTGTCGGTGTTGTTCTCCAACGTTGAGCGCGTGGAGGTAGAGTCGTACCTTAGCCATTCAGCCGATTGGGAGAACGGCACGTTATGCGCCACGATTCGACTGACGACAGACGCTGGCGAAATGACCCTTCCGATCCGAGCGGGGTTGGAGAGCGCCGAGTGGGCCTTTGAGCGCGATGATGTCGCCGAGGTGATCAGACATGCGATGCCAGAGGTCGCGAGCACGTGGCCCGCGCGCTCGGGATTCCCGCCGCGGGATCATGTGGGCCACACCTACCTCGGCAGGCTGAGTCTGCATGGCCGAGAGGTGAGCGGCGTGCGGATCGAACTGGCGCAGCCTCTGGCCTTTTGCCGGATCGAGGAGGTGCGTTTTGCACTGACTGACGGCGAAATCGTCTCGTTGGCCAACGCTCTCAACCTTGGGGATCACAGGATCGCCTATCGGAGCGACGATGTGCTCTTGTACCGCAACCTGGGTGCGCTTCCGAGAGCCTATTCACTGCCGGGCGCGATGGTCGAGCGGAGCGGAGAAAAAGTGGTTCTTCCCGATGGACTGTCTGTCGGAGAAGTCGGCCCAGTCGCGATACGGCGATACGCGGATATGCGGGTCGAGATGAGTGCATCGCTACCCGCCCCAGGGTATTTGGTACTGGCTGACCAATACTATCCGGGTTGGAAGGCGTGGGTCGATGGCGATCCGGTGCCGATCCTGTGTGTCGATGGTGTTTTCAGGGCCGTGGAACTATCGGCGGGCGAGCACGTAGTGGAGATGGGCTATTCACCATTTCGCTAGACGGCTCTCCGGACGGCGGGTATAATGCTGTCGGGGGCTGATCAGGAGCATGCTGTCTGGCAATTCCAAGGAGGGTGTCCATGAACGTCGTTAATCGGATACTGGTCGTGCTCTCGATCCTGGTCTGGCTTGGGCTCTGTGTCGCTCTGGTGGTCGACCCGCTGTTGGCCATCGACATGACGATGCAGGGGGTCGAGCAATTCAAGAGTGCGCTGTTTGACTCGCAGTTTTACACGTACTATGTGGTCGGCGTGGCCGTCTTTGTGCTGATCCTGTTGCTGCTACTGTGGTTGGAGCTCAAGCGTCCGCGCAGGCGCACGGCCAGGATCAAGATCAAGGGCGGCGGAAACGCGCAGCTCGAGGTTGCGTCGGTGGCGCAGAGCCTCGAGTATCGCATTGACGAGTTGGCGGGGGTGCGCAAGGTGCATCCGCGTATCACCAGTCGCGGACGAGACGTCGATGTGCGTGTCGATCTGGATACTAGCCCATCGGTCAACATCCCAGTGCTGACGGCGCAGATCGTCGATCTGGCGCACGATATCATCGAGGGGCAGTTGGGCGTCAAGATCCGCGGCAAGGTGCAGATCAATGTCAAGCATGAGCCGTATCCTCGCGGCACAATGCCGTCAACAGGTCCCCTGGGGGAACAGGCAGTCGCACCGCCTCGGGCTCCTGCGCCGGTGGTGCAGCAGCCTCAGGCGTCGGCTCCCGCGGCCCCAGAGCCCATTCACGCCGGGCCTGTGGCGCCTGAGCCGATCGTGCCGCCCGTGGGGGAGCCCCGGCCGATAGTGATCACACCGTCGTTGACAGAGGAAGAGGAATCGGAAGCGGACGCAGCGGAGGCAAACCAGGACAGCGACTGGTAGCTGTCGTGAGCGGAATGTAGCATAGCGTGTCGCCCCTCATCTCGGCCGCGACTTGCTGAGATGGGGGGTTGCTGTGTGCTCTACCCATGCGAAATGCGGAGGTCCTTTTGGCAGAGGTCGAAACGCGTCGCGCTCTGGAAGCGCTCTTGTTTGTGGCCGATGGCCCGGTCGGCCTCGATGAGTTGGTCTCTGCACTGCAGGTGTCTGTGGAGCAGGTTGAGACGGCGATCAACGAGATGGTGGCACTGGCAGCGGATCGTGGGGTGACCATCGTCCGGCAGGGCGCGCGGGTGCGGATGGTCACGGTACCAGAGGCCGGCGAGGTGGTCGAGCGCTATCTGGGCACCGACCATGCGCCCAAGTTGTCTACGGCGGCGCTAGAGACGTTGTCGATCGTGGCCTATCGCCAGCCAGCGACGCGGGCGCAACTCGAAGCGGTGCGAGGGGTCAATTGCGATGGCGTGCTGCGAACCTTGGTGGCCAGAGGATTGGTGGCGCCGGTCGGACGTCTCGAGCAGGCGGGGCGACCGATGCTCTATGGCACGACCTTTGACTTTTTAGAGTACATGGGTATCGGCTCGCTGGACCAGCTTCCGCAGCTGCCGGAAACGATGGTCGCGGAGGCCGAGGCCAAAGAGGCCAGCACATCCGAGCCCGCCAACGCACCAGAGGGTGACGCCGAGGACTAGGGCGCGGGCGGAGCAGTCTGGGCTGCCTGCCGCTCGAGCTTGAGTGAGACATGCTGCGATACGCCCTGTTCGCTCATTGATATGCCATAGATTGTTTCGGCGGCATCGATTGTCCGTCTGTTGTGAGTGATCACCACAAACTGGGTCACGATGCCCCGTTCGACCAAGAGGTCGCGGAAGCGTCCGACGTTGGCCTCGTCCAAGGCGGCATCGACCTCGTCCAGGATGCAGAACGGTACAGGGTTGGCCACGAGCAGGGCGAACAGCAGAGCGACGGCGGTCAGGGCGCGCTCTCCGCCGGACAAGAGCGCCAGGCCCTGCGCCCGCTTGCCGGGCGGTCGCGCGATGATTTCGACGCCACTCGTGCTGATGTTCTCGGGATCGGTCAGGTCGAGTCGGGCTGTGCCACCTCCGAACAAGACAGAAAAATACTGCCTAAAAGCCTGATCAACCGTTTTGATGGTGGCGGTCAGATCGCGCTCGATCACAATATCCAGTTCGGCGATGATATCGTGAAGCCCAGCGATGGCTCCGCGCAGGTCCTGTGATTGCCCCTCGAGAAAGGTCTGGCGCTCCAGAATGGCGTCGTACTCACGTGGCGCCTCGGGATTGATGGCCCCGATGCGCCGCATGCGCCCCTTGAGTTGGCGAATCTCCTCCCCGAGGCCGGTTGGCAGTCTGGCGACTTGGGGCAGTTCGATGACATCGTCCGATAGGTTCAGGCGCAACTGGTGCGAGGCGATCTGGGGCAGGTCGACCGGCCCGATATCACCCTCGATCTCACGGGCCAGCGCCTGTTGACGGTCGTCAAGGCGGTCGCGCTGCAAGAGGACCTCGTTGTGTTCCATCTCGGCGGCGTGCAGACTGTCGAGGCTTTCGGCGCGTCCGCGCTCAGTCTGTCGTCGATCCCCTTCGAGTTTCTCGACCTCGGCAAGGGCGGGGGCGATCTGTGCCTCTATGCCGTCCAATTGGGACTGTAGTTCCTCAAGCTGGGTGGCGGCTCTCGCCTTGTCGGCGGCGAGAAGCGTCAGCTCTTTTGCCAGGTCGCTGTGACGCCGACGCTTTTCGTCTGCCTCACGCTCCACCTGCGCCAGGTTGGCGCGATGGCTGGCCAATAGCTGCCGCTGGGACTCTACAGTGCGGGCTGCGACGGCCTGACGGGTCTCGAGCTGAGCGAGGCGCTGTCGCAGGCCTTCGTCGCGGCCATCTTGCAGTTCCTGGCGCAGGGTCGCCACGCTCCCGGACAGACGCGTGTGGTCGGCCTGAGCCTCCTGGAGGTCGCGAAGGGTGGCGGCGCTCTGGGTGGCGAGCTTGTTCCGGCGGCGGGCCAGTTGGTCGATATGGTCTCGCTCCCACGCAAGTTCACGCTCTGTTGCGTCGACGGTTTGCCCGTGACGCGATAGGGCCTCCCGGTGCTGACGCAAGGCCCTCTGGGCGTTCAGGATGCTCTCCTCACTATCCCGAATGCGCTCTCGGAGCGTGTCGAGTTCCTCCTCGCTAGTGGCTAGGCAGCGTTGCGCGTTGGAGAGCGTGTCGGCCGCGGCCGCGATGCGCGCGGGCATCTGGCGCCATGTGCGTTCGGTGGCCAAGAGGTTGGTCCGTTGGCGGCGGGCGCCGCCAGAAACCGCGCCGCTGGGACGGACTGTCTCGCCATCGAGGGTTACCAGCAGCGATGCGCCGGTGCGGTTATCGAGCAACCGTCGAGCGGAACGCAGGTCCCGCACGACCAGGATACGGCCCAGGAGCAGTTCGTACACTGGGCGCAGGTGAGCGTCATAGCGCACCAAGTTGGAGGCGACGCCCACGACGGCTTTGTCTCGGGGAGGCGATAGCGGAGAGCGGGGGCGCACGGTGTCGAGGGGCAAAAAGGTGGCCCAGCCCCCACGTCTTGACTTGAGCAAGGCTATGGCCGCCTCGGCGTGCTGCCAGGTCTCGGTGACCAGGTTTTGCAGGCGCCCGCCCAGAGCCGACTCGATGGCCTGCTCGTACTCGGCAGGAACGCGCATCAACTCAGCCACGGTGCCCAGGATGCCCTCAAGCGGTGGATCGGTGGTGACGACAGTTCGCACGCCGGCACTATACCCGGTGGCGTCGTGTCGCTCGCGTTCGAGCATGGCCTGACGCGACAGGAGCTGTTCGTGGGCGGATGAGGCCTCACGTAGCCGTGCGGCCTCGGTTGCGAGGCGCTCTTCGGTGCCGACGGCGTGTGTTCTGAGGTCGGCAACTTGATGTTCCAGATCCCGAACCTGCTGTTCCAGCGAGGTGCACTCCTGCGAGTGCTTGTCAGTGAGTGGGGCAAGACGCTCCAAGCGGGCGGCGAGGTCCCCAATCTGCGTTTCTGCGCGCTCCTGCTCCTCTACGAGGCGCAGTCCCTCAGCCTGCTCTTGCTCCTGGCGGGCTTGCTGCTGCGAAATCGTGGCAAGGGCGCGGTGCAGCTGCTTGTTGGTCTGTTCGAGTTCCTCTTCGCGTGATTGCTGCCAGGCATCAGCCGCTGCGGCCTTTTGGGAGAGGGTTTCGAGTTCGCCCCTGGCGTCGGCAAGCGCCGCGGTCTGTTGATCCAACTCGTCCCGAGCCAGGTCGATTTCCTGTGACAGGATGTCCCGTCGCGATATCAGGCCAGCGGTCTCGGTTTCGAGCGCCTCCTGCTGTTGTCGCAAGAGGCGATCGCGCTCGCCCGAGACGGCGATCGAGCGGCGGATGGCCTCGGCCTGTGACCGGCTATCGCGCTCGTGGTGACGATGGTCCTCGATGGCCTGGCGTAGGGCGGAGAGCTGTTCCGCGATGCCGTCCAACGTTTCTGCGAACCCGGCGGCGTAGCGTCTGCGAGCGGTGAGTTGGGTTTGTTTGTCGCGCAGACGATTCTGGGCAGCTGCCAAGTCACGCTGGCAGCGTTGCCATTGGTAGCCGTACCAGATGCGCTGTAGTTCTTGGAGGTCCTGGCGCAGGAGCTGGGACTCTTCGGCGCGCTCGGCCTGGCGGCGGAGGCTTCGGGCGCGGGGCTTGAGTTCGGCCAGGATGTCCGATACCCGTTCGATGTTTCGCTCGGTCTCGGCGATTCGCTTGAGGGCTTCTTCGCGGCGGCGCAGGTGAGGTGAAATGCCAGCGGCTTCCTCAAAGAGGGCGCGTCTGGCCTGGGGGCGCAGCGCCAGCGCAGCATCGACCATGCCTTGCCCGATAACGGTATAGGCGCTGCGGGCGATTCCGGCAGCGCCAAGCAGATCGAGTATGTCGCGGTAGCGGACGCGGTTACCGTTGAGTAAGTACTCGTTGTCGCCGGCCCGATAGGCGCGTCTGCCGATGGTCACTTCACTAAACGCGACCGGAAGCGAGCCGTCGCTGTTGTCCAGAGTGACCAGGACCTCGCACATCCCCAGGCGGGCGCGGGTGCGACTGCCCGAAAAGATCATGTCGCTGGAAGAACTGGCGCGGAGCTGGCGATAGCTCTGCTCGCCCGTTACCCAGCGAATGGCATCGGCGATATTGCTTTTGCCGCTGCCATTGGGGCCAATGATAGCCGTCAGGCCGGCGGGAAACTCGAACGTAACCCGCGAGGCAAAACTTTTGTATCCGTATAGCTCGAGTCGCTTGAGACGCATGCTGGCGGTCCGTATCCGCTGGGACTTGTGGGGCTCGGCACTCATGGTGGAGCGAATGGGTCTGCCCGTACTACTCGGGAGCCAGGGCGGCCAGAGCTGCGCGCGCGGCCTGAGCTTCGGCGGCCTGCTTGCTGTTGCCGCTGCCAGAGCCAAAGGCGCGATCGCCGATCAGCACCTGAGCGGTAAAGACCTTGGCATGATCAGGTCCCTCTGCTGAAACAATGCGGTAGGTGGGGGTGATGTGATGGCGGGCTTGGGCCAACTCCTGCAGTTGGCTCTTGGCATCTTTGCTGGAACGACGCCGATCGATGGCCGGGGCGTGTCGATCGAGGACGGAGGTGATCCAGCTTCGGGCCGTCTCGATGCCTTGATCGAGGTAGACCGCACCGACCAGGGCCTCAAAGGCGGCACAGAGGTTGCCTGCCCTGGCTGCCCCCCCCGTGGCCTGCTCGCCACGGCCGAGGAGAAGATGATCTCCCAGGGCGATCTCGCGCGCGAACTGGGCCAGGCCCGATGTTCGGACGATGTCGGCACGGATGCTGGTCAAGTCGCCCTCGCGGGCGTCAGGATAGCGAGCAAAGACCCAATCGCCGACCACAAAGTCCAGAATGGCATCGCCCAAGAACTCGAGCCTCTGGTTGTCATCGTTGAGCGGCGCCGATGCCTCGTTGATGTAGGAGGGATGCGTCAAGGCCATGGTCAACAGGCTCGGATCGCGAAAGGCGATGCCGATTCGCAAGGCGAGTTGGGACGCGTCCGACACGGCATCGTTCGGACCGTTTCGTACGTTCTGGGCCATGCTATGCCTTGTCCAGGTCCAGCCGGATATGCAGTTCCTGCAATTGCCGTTCCGAAACGGGCGAGGGTGCCTGGGTCATCAGGTCGACGGCAGACTGGGTCTTGGGGAAGGCGATGACCTCGCGGATGTTGGGCTCGCCAGCCAAGAGCATGACCAGGCGGTCGATGCCGGGCGCGATGCCTCCGTGGGGAGGGGCGCCGAATTGGAAGGCTTCGAGCAGGTGGCCGAACTGTGACTGGGCTTCTTGCTCGGTCATGCCGATGGCGGCGAACATCCGTCGCTGAACGTCCTGAGTATGGATTCGGATGCTGCCTCCGCCGACTTCGTAGCCATTGGCCACGATATCATAGGCCTTGGCGCGCACGCGGCCCGGTTCGGTCTCTAGCAGGCCAAGATCCTCGTCAAGGGCCGCAGTAAAGGGATGGTGCATGGCCTTGAAGCGTCCGACGTCCTCGCTCCACTCAAGCAGCGGAAAGTCAACGACCCAGGCAAAGGCCAGCGTGTCGTCGTCCATCAGTCCCAGACGACGTCCCATCTCGAGGCGCAACTCACCCAGAGCCATAGCGACCACGGCGGGCTGGTCCGCCACAATGAGCAACAGGTCACCCGGCTTGGCGCCGGTGGTATCGACGATGGCAGTGATCTCATCTGGCGAAAGGAACTTGGCGATCGGCGCACGCACACCCTCGTCGTTGATCGCCATCCATGCCAGGCCCTTGGCGCCCAGGCTCTTGGCGAGGCTGGTCAGATCGTCGAGCTGTTTTCGTGTGTAGCCGCCGCAGCCCTCGGCGCGGATGGCCTTGACTTGTCCGCCGGCGGAGATCGTTCCGCTAAAGACCTTGAAATCGCAGTCGGCAATGATGGGGGACAGGTCGACCAGTTTCATGCCAAAGCGTATATCGGGTTTGTCAGAACCATAGTTCTCGATGGCATGGGCATAGGTCATGCGCGGGAACGGCGTCTGTTGCAGCCGCTTGTCGCAGACGGCCGGCACGAGGGCCGTGAAGAGCTCCTCGGTTAGGGCCATGACGTCCTCTTGCTCGACGAACGCCATTTCGATGTCGAGCTGGGTGAACTCGGGCTGCCGGTCGGCTCGCTGATCCTCGTCACGAAAACAGCGAGCAATCTGGAAATAGCGCTCAAACCCAGATACCATCAGCAACTGCTTGAGCTGTTGCGGAGACTGTGGCAGGGCATAAAAGGAGCCTGGATGGATGCGGCTTGGCACCACATAGTCTCGGGCCCCCTCGGGCGTGCTCTTGATGAGGATGGGTGTTTCGATCTCGCAGAATTCACGCTCGGAGAGGAAACGGCGGATAAAGCGCACCGTCTCGTGACGCAGCATGATGTTCCGCTGCATGTGCTCTCGTCGCAGGTCCAGGTAGCGGTAGCGTAGACGCAAAGCCTCGTCAACATCCGAGTCCTCGTTGATGTAGAACACGGGTGTCTTGCTGCTGTTGAGAATGACCAGTTCGCTGGCGACGACCTCGATCTCGCCCGTGGGCATCTGGGGATTGGTCATGCCCTCGGGCCGGTGGCGGACGGTGCCGATCACCTGGATGACAAACTCGGAACGGATACTGCTGGCGGTGGCATGGGCATCTTGGGCAATGCCTGGATTAAAGACGACCTGGGTCAGGCCCCATCGGTCGCGCACATCGACAAAGATTAGATTGCCGTGGTCGCGCCGACGGTGAGCCCAGCCCGCTAGCGTGATGGTCTGTCCGACGTGGGCAGCGCATAGTTCCCCACAGTTGTGCGTCTTGAGCATGATGCCTCTCCTCGGGCCAAGTGCGTCAGTATCTGGTGGATTATACTCGTTGCAGCAGGCGGAACCAAACGTGTCCGCGGTCAGACACGCTCACGAGTGTTCTGAACAGCTCGGCGAGTTGCAGAGGATAGCAATGTGCCCTATTATCGGGCCGATTGGTCCCGGCACCTGACGCCTCGGAGACGGTTCCTCATGTCTGACGGCGATATCCACAGCGCTAATCCTCCACATCGACGTGGCGTTCTTGCATCTCTAGACCAGACGGGTCTACGTTTTTCTGAGCGCAGGCTGCTGCTGTTGGTTGGTGATGTGGCGTGTCTGAGTGGTGCTCTGGCCATCAGCCTGGCCATCAGCTATTCGGAGCGCGTGACGCAGGTCAAGCCCCTATGGTGGGTCGTATTGGCGGCCATTTGGGTGGTGTTGAGTATGGTGTTCGACTGCTATGACCTGCAGTTGGCGTCGCAATCGCCTCGTAGTGCCGTAATCGCTGGCGGGACTGCGCTGCTGGTCTCGGCAGCCTATCTGGTGACCCCTGTGTTGTCTGCGCCACTGACACGGTCGCGCACCGGATGGTGGCTGTTCGCGGCAATGGCTACGCTCCTTGTCGGACTCTGGCGCATGGTCTATGCGGGTTTGGTGCGACAGCCGGGCTTGGAGCGGCGAGTACTGGTGGTTGGTGCTGGCCATTCGGGACGGGATCTGGTCGGCCGATTGGATGCGTTGGGCGCTGAATCGGGTATCGCGGTCTGCGGATTCCTGGATGATAATCCTGAACTGGAAGGCGGTCAGGCGGACGGCCATCCGGTGTTGGGAAACAGCAGCGATCTTGAGCGCCTGGTGAGTGAGGTGCGGTGCAACGAGATAGTGGTGGCCGTAACGGATCCAGATACTATGTCGGATCCGCTCGGGGCGGCGCTCTGCCGCTGCTGGGTCAAGGGCGTGGACGTTACCCCGCTGCCGCTCTTTTTCGAGGAGGCACTGGGGGAGTTGCCGGCCGAGCACCTTGGATCGGGCGTGTTCTCGATCATGTATGTTGAGAGCGCTGGTTTTCAGCGGTTGTGGGATCTATGCGGACGGATGATCGATGTCTTGTTATCCCTAGCCGGGCTTTCTCTCTGTATGTTGCTGTTCCCATTTGTGGCGCTCTGGATCAAGCTGGATACGACGGGTCCGGTACTATTCAGGCAGGAGCGGATTGGGCGCCATGGCAGGCCGTTTACCCTAATCAAGTTCCGCTCGATGGTTCAGGATGCCGAAAAAGGCGGGGCTGTCTGGGCCAAGATTGACGATGCCCGGGTGACCCGCGCGGGGCGATTCCTGCGCAGGACGCGTATCGACGAGTTGCCGCAGTTGTGGAATGTGCTTGTCGGCGCGATGAGTCTGGTGGGGCCGCGACCAGAGCGCCCCGAGTTTGTGCAGGAGTTGAGCGCTCGGATTCCGTATTATGATTTGCGTCATGCCGTTCGCCCCGGTCTGACCGGTTGGGCGCAGGTTCGGTACCGCTATGGGAACAGCATGGACGATGCGCGGGCCAAACTGCGCTACGATCTGTACTATATCAA
>Ga0180436_10003601_pt1 | contig 14168 bp, 13 predicted proteins | sample SS_ome_2_FD_132434 | JGI IMG/M metagenome (GOLD analysis project Ga0180436, IMG submission 132434) | Hypersaline lake sediment archaeal communities from the Salton Sea, California, USA - SS_3_S_2 metaG | ecosystem: Environmental > Aquatic > Non-marine Saline and Alkaline > Hypersaline >...
AACATGTTGAAGCGGTTCACCGTCTCCGGCCCCACGCTGCTCGACACCCGGACCAGGGTGCTCAGCGGCACCATCTTCCCGTCGGCGCTGCGCACCTCCAGGCGGTTGATGTCCTCGGGCTTCATGCGGAACGGCTGGTCGGCCTGGACCATCACCCGCCAGGTGCGGCCGAAGAGGTTGAAGTCATTGACATAGGCCGAACCGAGGCTGGCATTGAGGGTGTCGAAGACCGACTGCAGGGGCACGTTCATCCGCTTGGCCTTCTCCCGGTCCACGTCGGCAAAAAGCTGGGGCACGCCGGCCCGGAGGTTCTGGTTCAAGCGGGTCAACTCCGGGCTGGCCGTGCCGGCGGCGAGGATGTCGTTGGCCACGCGCTCGAGCAGCATCAGGCCGCTGTCGCCGCGGTCCTGCAGCTCCATCTGGAAGCCGCCGGCGGCGCCCAGGCCGGAGATCGGCGGCGGGCCGAAGGCGAAAACGATCCCCTGCTCGATCTCAGCCAGCCGCGGCTGGACCATCTGCATCAATTCGGGGACGGTGTGCTCTCGCTCGTCCCAGGGTTCGAGGGTGGCGATGGCAAAACCGTAGTTCGACCCCTGGATCGAGTCGAGCATCGAGTAACCGCCAACGCTCAGCACATGTTTCACACCGGGCGTCTCGAGCAGGATCTTCTCCATTTCCTCGATAATGGCATCGGTCCGCTCCAGTGACGCGCTGGCCGGCAACTGGCCGTTGACGAAGAAGAATCCCTGGTCTTCGCTGGGCACGAAACCGGCGGGCAGCCTGGTCAGCCCGAGCCCCGCGGCCGCCAGCAGCAGCAGGACCACCACGAAGGCCAGACCGGCCCGGCGGATCAGCCCGCGCACCATCGCGGTGTAGCCGCTGGTGCCCCGGTCGAACGCCGCGTTGAACCACTTGAAGAACCCCCGCCTGGTTTTCGGTGACGGGCGGAGCAGCAGGCCGCAGAGGGCCGGGCTGAGGGTCAGGGCATTGATCGAGGAGAAGATGGTGGCCACCGAGATGGTGATGGCGAAGGGGCGGTACATCCGGCCGGTGAGCCCGGGCAGGAACAGCGAGGGGACGAAGACGGCCAGCAGCACCAGGGTCGTGGCGACGATGGCGCCGCCCACCTCGCCCATCGCTTTCGATGTCGCCTCCTTCGCCGAGAGGCCCTCGGTGTCCATCAGCCGCATGGTGTTCTCCACCACGACGATGGCATCGTCGACGACGATGCCGATGGCGAGCACCAGCCCGAACAGCGTCAGGTTGTTGATCGACTGGCCGGTGGCCAGCATCACCGCGAAGGTGCCGATCAGCGAGACCGGGATGGTCACCGCCGGCACCAGGGTGGTGCGCCAGTCCTGGAGGAAGATCCAGACGGTGAAGATCACCAGCAGGATGGCCACGAACAGCGTTTCCACCACTTCGTCGATCGACTGGCTGATGTATTCGGTGGAGTCGTAGGGGATTGACCACTCGAGCCCTTCGGGGAAACTGCCGGACAGATCCTCCATCACCGCCTTGATCCCCTCGGCCACGGCCAGCGCGTTGGACCCCGGGATCTGGTTCACGCCGAGCATGGCGGTGGGCGCACCGTCCTGTCGGGCGTACCAGGCATAGGTCTGGGAACCAAGCTCGACCCGGGCCACGTCGCGCAGGCGGACCACCTGCCCCCGCCCGCCCCGCTTGACGATGATGTCCTGGAATTGCTCGGGGTCGGTGAGACGGCCCACGGTGGTCACCGTGTACTCGAAGCTCTGACCGCCCGGGGTGGGCGGCTCGCCGATCTTGCCCGCGGCCACCTGGACGTTCTGTTCGCGCAGGGCGGAGACGATGTCGGTGGTGGTCAACCCGCGGGCCTTGAGCCGCTGCGGGTCGAGCCAGACCCGCATGCCGAAGTCCTTGGCCCCGAAGACGGTGACCTCGCCAACGCCTTCGACCCGCGCGATGACGTCCTTGATCCGGGTCGTGGCGTAGTTGGAGATGAACATGTCGTCATAGCGGCCGTCCGGTGAGAAGAGCGTGGCCGCCAGCACCATCTGGGTCGACTTCTTCTTGACCTTGACCCCCTGGCGCTTGACCTCCTCGGGCAGCAGCGGCTCGGCCACCGCCACCCGGTTCTGCACCAGAACGGTGGCCATGTCCACGTCGGTGCCCACCTCGAAGTAGACGGTCAGCGAATAGCTGCCGCTGGCCGCGCTCTTCGAAGACATGTAGAGCATGTCCTCGACGCCGTTGACCTCCTGCTCGATGGGCTGGGCCACGGTCTGGGCCAGCACGTCGGCGCTGGCCCCCGGGTAGGTGGTGCTCACCTCGACGGTGGGCGGGGTGATGTCCGGCATGCTCTCCACCGGCAGGATGGGGATGGAGATGATGCCCAACAGCACGATGATGATGGCGATGACCAGGGCGAAGACCGGCCGGTAGATGAAGAAGCGACTGAAGCCACCCATGCCTACGCTCCTTCCGCCGCGGTCTTCGGCGTCACCGGCAGACCGGGCCGGGCCCGCAGCAGGCCGTCCACGATGTAGCGTTCTCCCTGCTCGAGGCCCTCGAGTACCACGATCATTCCCGCCTCGGCCGGGCCGAGCTCGACGTAGCGCTGCTCGACGATATCGCCTTCACCGACGACATAGAGGTACTTGCCGCCGAGGTCGGTGCCCAGGGCCCGTTCCTCGACGACCACGGCGTCCTCCAGCACCGCGGTGTCGATACGCACGGCGATGAAGAAACCGGGGAAGATCAGGGCGTCGGGGTTGGGGAAGAGGCCGCGGATGGTGATCGTGCCGGTGCCGGTATCCACGGCATTGTCGAAGGAGTCGAGGTGGCCCTCGATCTCGCGCCCGGTCTCCCGCAGGACCAGCGTCGCCGGGACCTTGTCCTCGATATTCTCGGACGGCCCCTGATGCCCCCCGCGCCTCTCCAGCATGCGGGCGAAGGTGCGCTCGTCCACCTCGAAGTAGGCATGGATCGGGTCGATGGTCCGCACGGTGGCCAGCACCGTGGCCCCGCCGCTGCCCACCAGGTTCCCGGCGTCCACCAGGTGGCGGCTGATCAGCCCGTCGATCGGTGACCTGATCGTCGTGTAGCCCAGCTCGATCTCGGCGTTCTGCAGCTCGGTCCGGGCCGCCTGCAGGGCCGCCTCGGCCTGGTCGCGCTCGGCCCGGGCCCGGGTGACCTCCTGCTGGCTCACCGCGTTGGTCTTCACCGCCTGCTCCAGCCGCTCGAGGTCCGACTCGGCCCGGCGCAGGGCTGCCTCCGCCGAGGCGAGATTCGCTTTGGCCCGGTCCCGCCGGGCGACGAAGGGCTCCTGCTCGATGACGAAGAGGGTCTGCCCCTTTTTGACGAAGGTGCTCGGTTCGAAGCGGATCTGCTCGAGAAATCCCTGCACCCGGGCCACGATCTCCACCGACTTGACGGCCTCGGTGGTACCGCTGAACTCGATCACGTCGGTCACGTCGCGCACCTCGGGCACGGCCACGATCACCTCGGGCGGGGCGGCGGCCGGCGGGGCGGCAGGCTCCCCGCAGCCTGCGGCGCCGAGGAGCAGCACGACGATGACCCACCCGTATCGCATCAATCGGTCGGTTTTCATATCCATCCCTTTCTCATGCCGTCACTGCACCGCGGTTTCCCCCGGCAGCCGCTTGCGGAACCAGGTCTGCCGGCGTTCTCGCGTACGCATCAAACCGAATCCGGCGGTGAAATGCACGCATCACTGTCAACATTATCCAGATAATGCCAATGAGCATACATAAAGTATCCGGGGGGCCGCAACAGGGATCGCCGCCCCCACCTCCTTCCGGAGAATGGGGGCGGCGACAGCGGAAGGGAGACAGGGATCAGCTTTTCTTCGCCACGCCCAGCGCTTCGAGCCGGGCGGCGACGTCGGCGCCGGCGCTGCCGGTCTTGACCTTGTCGTCGATGAAAAGGACGTTGCCGTCCACACCGATGTAGATCGTGTGGCGGGCGGCGTAGAGCCCCATGCGCAGCACGCCGTAGGCCCGGGCCACGTCCTTGCCCGGGTCACTGAGGATCGGGTAGTCGAGACCGAGGGATTCGGCGAACTTGCGGTTGGTCTCAGGCTTGTCGATGCTGGCGGCGAAGTAGGCCACGTCGAACTTCCGGATGCTGTCGCCGCTCTCACGGAGCGACTTGCACTCGGCGGTTCAGCCGCCGGTGAAGGCCTTGGGGAACCAGGCGATGACCACCGCCTGTTTGCCGACGAAGTCCTCGAGACGGTACGTCTTGCCGTCCGAGCCGGGCAGGCTGAACGACGGCGCCGGGGCCCCGACCGCCAGTGATTTCGCCATCTCCTCTCCCTCCTCCGAATAGCCGCAGCTGGCGATGCCGAGCCCGCCCACGGCCACGATGATAATGGTCAGCCAGGTGAATCGATTCATCGTCTCTCCCTCCCCTCTCCGGTATACCCGCTGATGCGGTCGATCTCGATGCGGAACGGACCGGACTGCTTGTCGGCGATGAGCAGGCCGAGCTGGCGGATGTCCGCCGGGTCCAGCGGCGGCGTGTTGGCCACCAGCCGGCCGCGCCACGTGGGGCGAAAACCGTCGAAAGGCAGCACCACGGTCACCCATTCCCCGTCGCTGGTGTCAAAGGACGACGACCAGGCCACGCCGTCGAAGCGATCATCGGTGCGCAGCCGGAAGCTGTAGCGTTTGCCGTCACCCCGCACGCGGAGCAGGAGGCCGTCGAGACCGTCGAGGCCGAGATCGGCGGGCACGGTGCGCACCGAGGCGAAACCGCCGTTGTTCTCCAGCGAAACCGAACCGCGGAAAACACCGGGGCCGGCACCCTCGTCGAGAAACTCGCTACGTGACAGACCGCCCATCACACCGTCGTTGATCACCCGCCACTCACCACGATCGCCGCCGGCGGTGAAGTCCATGATCACCTGGTCCCGCATCTCCATCACGCCCCTTTCCGCCGCATGGCCGGACACCGTCGCCGCCAGCAGCAGGAACAGCATACACCGCTGAGCGATGAGGGCCGGACGGCTGCTCAGTATCTTTTTCATACGTGTTTCATTCATGCCAGGCGCCCTCACCAGCCCATGGAGCCGGGCTGGCCCTTGAACGGCCCCTCGACGTTACCGGTGATCCAGCCCCCGTAGAAGCCGCCGGGCTGCGGCCGGACGAGCTCGCCGTCGACCAGGCAGGCCCCCATCAGCTCGGCGTAGAAGGCCACGTGATCACGGATGGCGGCGTATGGTTCGCTGGGCATCCGGTAGCGCCAGGCGGCACGGCGCGCCATGCGCCCGCCGACGCTGACGTCGAGGTACCCGGCAGTGCCCTTCCACTCGCAGAACGACGCCCCTTCCGCCGGACTGATCAGCGCCATGCGGATGTCGGCCGGGGGGATGTAGTAGACCGGCGGGTGGCTGGTCTCCAATACCCGCAGCGCACGGCTCGTATCGGCGATCACTTCATTGTTGAAGATGACCCGGATATGCCCGGGGAAAGCCTCCACCCTCGGGGGCCGGGGATACTCCCAGACCGACTCGATGCCGGCGCGCCGTTTCTGTTTCCGCTTCCGTGATGTTCGCTTTGCCGTTGTTGTATTCATCGTATCACCTTTGATGTGCCGTCCGAAGTTCATTTGAGCAGCCGCAGGGCGCCCATGCCGCCGTCCACGGGGATCACCTGGCCGGTGACCCAGCCGTTTTCCTCGTCGAGCAGCGTGCAGGCCCAGCGGGCGATATCCTCCGCCCGTCCCACCCGCCCCAGCGGATGGCGACCCGCCGCGGCGCTGCGCTTCTCGTCCGTGGAGAGCAGCCGGGAGGCCAGCGGGGTGTCGGTGAGCGAGGGGGCCACGGCATTGACCCGGATGCCCGGGGCCAGCTCGGCGGCCAATGCGCGGGTGAGGCCCTCCACGGCGCCCTTGGCGCTGGCCACCGAGGCGTGGTAGGGCATGCCGGTGGCTACGGCCACGGTGCTGAAGAGCACGATGGAGGCCGAGGGATCGGCTTTTTTGAGCAGGGGCAGCGCGGCCTGGATCACCGACACCGCACCGAGCAGGTTGACCTCGAAATCCTCGAGAAACGCCTCCCGCTTCAGCTGGCGGAACGGACGAAGCCGGATCGTGCCCGGGCAATAGGCCAGCCCGTGCAGCACGCCGGGGAGCCGGTCGAGGGGGAGATCCTGCTCCACCGCGTCGAAGGGGATCCGAAACACGTTGTCGTCTCCTGACTGCTCCGCCACCGTCCGGCCGGCAACATAGACGCGCCGGCCCCTTCCGGCCAGTTGGCCGGCCATGGCCCTGCCGATGCCCGAACCGCCGCCGACGATGAGATAGTTCCGCTCGCTCATGACCTTTCCCCCGTATCCCGAAGCCGCCAACCGGCTGCCGATGAAGGCTCCGTCTGTTGTTTACCAGCATCCAAAAATGAATGTACTATATTTGTCCAGAATTTGTCAATATAATTTTAAACTTTTTGACAAATTGTTGACAAAGAGCGGCTTGGGATGGTCTGGAACGGGATGGGAAGGGCTCAGACGGTCACGCCATAGAGCTGGACACTGAACATGGAGTGGTCGTCGGTCCAGAGCTCCACTCTCTCGAACCCCGCATCGGCGGCCATGGCGGCGAACTCGCCGGGGGTATATTTGTGGGAATTCTCGGTGTGCACCGTCTCCCCCGCCGCAAACGCGATGCCCACACCGTTGATGGTGAAGGTCTGGTCGCGCCGGCTGCGCAGGTGCATCTCGATGCGGCCCTCGGCTTCGTTGTAGAAGGCGTGATGCTCGAACCCGTCGATGTCGAGGTCGGCGCCCAGCTCGCGGCGCATGCGGTGCAGCAGGTTGAGATTGAACTCGGCGGTGACCCCGGCGCTGTCGTTGTACGCCGCCTCGAGCACCGCCCGGTCCTTTTTCAGATCGACGCCGATGAGCAGGCCGCCGTCGGGCCGGCAGATGCGGGCCACACCGGCCAGCAGCCCGATGCTCTCGTCACGGGTGAAATTGCCGATGGTCGAGCCGGGGAAATAGACGAGGCGGCGGCGGGCGGGCCGCGGCGGCTCGGGGATGGGAAACTCACCGAGAAAGTCGGCATGCACCGGTTGCACGGTGATCTCGGGGTAGAGCCGCCCCAGCTCGGCGGCGGTGAGCTGCAGCATCTCGCCGGAGATGTCCACCGGCACGTAGGACGCCGGCAGGTCGAGGTGCTTGAGCAGCAGCCTGGTCTTCAGGCCGCTGCCGCTGCCCAGTTCGATGACCTGGGCGCGGGGGCCGATCAACCCGGCCATTTCCGAGGCGTGGCGGCGCATGATCGTCAACTCGGTGCGGGTGGGATAGTACTCGGGCAGGTCACAGATCTGCTCGAAGAGCACCGCCCCCCGATCGTCGTAGAAATATTTCGGCGAGATCCGTTTCGGCATCGCCGTCAGGCCGGCGATCACGTCGTCGCGGAAATCGGCTGAGGCATCACCGGTCATCACTGGTCCTTTGCCAGACGGATGCCGCTGAACTGCCAGCGCGCATCGGGGTGGAAGAAGTTGCGGTAGGTGGGCCGCACGTGGCCCGGCGGCGTGGCGCAGGATCCGCCGCGAAGCACGAACTGGCGGCACATGAACTTGCCGTTGTACTCGCCCACCGCCCCCTCCACCGGGCGGAACCCGGGGTAGGGCCGGTACGGGCTCTGGGTCCACTCCCAGAGGTCGCCGAAGGCCTGGCGCAGCGGCGCCGATCCGGCGGCCGGGCAGGGCGTCGGGTGGCAGCGCCCGCTGTCGGCGAAGTTCCCGGCCAGGGGCAGCTCGCGGCAGGCCAGTTCCCACTCGGCCTCACCGGGGAGCCGTGCCCCGGCCCAGCGGGCGTAGGCGTCGGCCTCGTAAAAGCTGACATGGGCCACCGGCTCGTCCGGGTCAACCGGCCGCGCCCCGCGGAGGGTGAATTGCTGCCGGCCGTCACCGTCCTCCATCCAGTAGAGCGGCGCGCCCCAGCCCCGTTCGCAGACCGCGGCCCAACCCTCGTCGAGCCACAGTTCGGGCCGACGATAGCCGCCGTCGTCGATGAACTCGAGGTACTCGCCGCAGGTCACCAGCCGGTCGGCGATGGCAAAGGCCCCGAGGAACCGGCGGTGGCGCGGCCCCTCGTTGTCGAAGGCGAAGCCGTCACCCTGGAAACCGATCTCCACCATCCCCTCCTCGAACCGCTGCCAGCCCACCGGGCCCGGTTCGGCCGCCGGTCCTGCGGGCTCCAGCGGGGGCGCGTACGCCGGCCGCAGGGGGTTCAGCGAGAGCAGGTGCTTGATGTCGGTGAGCAGCAGCTCCTGGTGCTGCTGCTCGTGGTTCAGCCCGAGGGTGAACAGCGCTTTCAGCGGGGGATCAGCGGCCAGGTCCACCGAGGCCAGCAGGTCGAGCATACGGCGGTCCACGTGCGCCCGGTAGTGGTGGACCTCCTCGAGGGTGGGCCGGGTCATCAGGCCCCGCTCCGGCCTGGCCGTCCGCTCGCCAACCGCGTTGTAGTAGGAGTTGAAGAGGAAGGCATACCGCGGGTGGAAGTGATCGTAGGAGAGCAGCCGGTGCTGGAGGATGAACTCCTCGAAGAACCAGCTGGTGTGGGCCAGGTGCCACTTGGCCGGGCTGGCTTCGGTCATCGACTGGGGCACGTGGTCCTCCACGGCCAGTCGCTCGCAGAGGCCCGTGGTGGCCTGTCGCACCCTGGTAAACATCGCGGACAGATCCCCGCCGCTCATCTTGCTCGGTCCTTTCCGATGTGGTGTTTCAATTGCGTGCAGACGGAAAAACGAACACGTGCCGAAAGGGTAACAGATAGCGGCCGGGATGACAAAACGCCGGCTCAGGAACCCGCTGCGGCACCGTCGTGCCGGGTCATCTCGAAATCGTCCGGATCGTAGCCCTGCCCCACGAGAAGGGCCCGGATCGCTTCCCACTGGCCGGGCGCGAGCGAAGGGCTGCGTGCGAGGACCCAGCCGTAGCGCCGCTCGGGGTGGCCCACCACGGCCCAACGGTAGCCATCATCGAGACCGATAACCCAGTAGTCCCCCCAGAAGAGCTGCAGGCCGAGGAGGCTGACGAAGCTGACCTCCAGCTTCGCCCCGGTATCGGCGTCGACCACCCGGGCCACGCCCGATGTCTCGATGACCTCGCCGTCCGCCTTGCGGCAGCGGTTCACCACCCCGATCCGGCCGTCGTCCCGCAGCACGTATTCGGCCGTCGTCCCGGAGTCGCACGTGCGCTGGAAACGGTTGGGGATCTTCGCAATCTCGTACCACAGCCCGGCGTAGCGCTCCAGGTCAACCGAAGCCACCGTGCGCGGTGCGTTGGCCTCGTTGCCGGCCGAGCAGGCCGACCCGGTCGCCGCCGCCACCACTCCGAAAACGACCAGAAATCCAGTGATCACCTTTCTCACGATTTATCTCCCTTCCGCCAACACGTTTCAGATTCCGAGATCAGGAAAATAATAATTAATACAAATGATTGACAAATGTTATAGATTTATTATACATTCATTTTCAGGGCAGGTGCAAGTTGTTATTCGACCAGAGGAGAAACGCTTTGACGAGGCAGGAGCAACAGCCAGAGAAAATGAACCGGAAAATGGTTCTGGTCACCGGGGCCACCGGGTACATCGGCGGCCGGCTGGTCCCCCGCCTGCTCGACTCGGGCTTCACCGTCCGCTGCCTGGTGCGCGATCCGGGAAAGCTGCGGCACCGCCCCTGGGCCAGCCGCCCCGGCGTGACCGTGCTGGCCGGAGACGTCGGGCGGGTGGAAGACGTGCGCCAGGCCCTCGAGGGGTGCCTCGCCGCCTACTACCTCGTCCACTCCATGGTGGCCGCCGGTTCCGATTACGCCGAGACCGACCGCCGCCTGGCCCGAACCTTCGCCTCGGCCGCGGCCGATGCCGGCGTGGAACGGATCGTCTACCTCGCCGGCCTGGGGGACAGCGATTCGGGCCTCAGCGAGCACCTCTCCTCCCGCCGCGAGGTGGAGACCGACCTGCGCAGCGGCCCGGTGCCGGTGACCGTGCTGCGCGCGGCGATGATCATCGGATCCGGGTCCGGGTCCTTCGAGATCCTGCGCTACCTGGTGGAGCGGCTGCCGGTGATGATCACACCCCGCTGGGTCAGCACCCCGAGCCAGCCCATCGCCGTGCGCAACGTGCTGCACTACCTGGTGGCCTGCCTCGACGTGCCCGAAACCGCCGGCCGGACCCTGGACATCGGCGGGCCCGACGTGCTGACCTATCGCGAGCTGATGCAGGTCATGGCCGCCGCCCTCGGCCTGCGGAACCGATTGATCATCCCGGTGCCCGTGCTCACCCCGCGGCTCAGCGCCCTCTGGGTCCACCTGGTAACCCCTGCACCAAGGAGCCTGGCGCTGCCCCTGGCCGACGGCCTGCGCAACCCCCTGCTCTGCCGCGATGACGAGGCGGCCCGGCTCATGCCCCAGCAACTGCTCACCGCCCGGGAAGCGATGGAGGCGGCCCTGGGCCGAGTGGGCGCCCACGAGGTGGAGACCAGCTGGTCCGATGCCGGCATCATGCCCGGGGATCCTGACTGGGCCGGGGGCAAGCTGTTCACCGACCGCCGCGAGACCGCGGTCAACGCACCGCCGGCCGCGGTTTTCAACGAGGTCTGCGCCATCGGCGGCGAACACGGCTACCCGGCGGCCAACGGCCTCTGGCGGCTTCGCGGGCTCCTCGACCGGCTGGTGGGCGGGCCCGGCCTGCGACGCGGCCGGCGTGACCCGGACCACCTGGCCTATGGCGATGCCCTCGATTTCTGGCGGGTCACCGCTGTCGACTCGGACAGGCTGCTGGAGCTTCGCGCCGAGATGAAACTGCCCGGCGTGGCCACACTGACCTTCGAGATCGAACCGGGCGACGTGGCCGGGGCTTCACGCCTCGTGCAGACGGCACGGTTCAAGCCCCGCGGTCTCTTCGGCCTGCTCTACTGGTACGCGGTGCTGCCCTTCCACGGCATCGTCTTCAAGCGCACGCTGCGGCGGTTGGCCGAACAGTCCGAGAACCGCGCCGCCGCCGGAACAGGGAACGACCGGCCCCCCGGTGAGGGAGGGATGATATGAATCGCGCCGACGCCATCATCGTGGGTGGCGGCATTGCCGGCCTCACCGCGGCCAGGGTGATGCTTCGCGGCGGATTCCGCCCGGTGGTGCTGGACAAGGGCCGCGGCCCCGGCGGCCGTCTGGCCACCCTGCGCCTGGAGATGGAGGCCGGCGAGGCGGTCTTCGATTACGGCGCCCAGCAGGTCAGCGCCCGCAGCCCGCACTTCCAGAAGCAGATGGACCGGTGGATCGAGGCGGGCGTCACTTCAGAGTGGTGCCGCGGCCTGCCCGCCCCCGGCGAGGCCGAACCGGACGACCGGACCGTCCGCTACCGCGGGACCAAGGGTCTCCGGGGCCTCGCCGTCGACCTCGCCCGGGATGTGGAGCTGCACCAGCAGACCCGGGTGACCTCGGTCTCCCGAAGCCGGGACGGCTGGTCCGCCGACACGGCAGATGGGCGCCGCCTCGAGGGCCGGGCCCTGCTCATCACGACCCCGGTGCCCCAGGCCCTGGACCTGCTCGAGGCCTCGGGCGTCAGCCTCTCCCCCGCCCACGGGAGCATGCTGAGCAGCATCACCTACGATCCGTGCATCGCCGTCCTCGCCCTCACCGAACGGCGGGCCGGCTTGCCGGACCCCGGCGCCCTGCGCCTCGCCGGGGAACCGCTGGTCTGGGCCGCGGACAATCACCGCAAGGGCATCTCGCCCCTGGCCGGCGCGGTGACCCTGCACGCCGGCCCCCGGACAAGCGAACGACTCTGGACGGCCGGCGACGATGAGACGGCCGGGGAACTTCTGGCCGCCGCCGAACCCTGGATCGGGTCATCGCCCCGGCTGGTCACCGTCCACCGCTGGCGCTACAGCAGGCCCGTGAGCAAAGCAGGCATTCCTTTTGCCGGGCTGGGCACTTCACCCCCGATGGCCCTGGCCGGCGACGGGTTCGGTGATTCGCGGGTGGAAGGGGCCTGGAACTCGGGCCGTCTTGCCGGCGGCTGGTTACGGGCCCAGCTCGGACGGCCTGATGCGCAGCGTCCGAACCTGACGAGCTCTTTCCCGGAGGACGGAAGATGAGCCCATTGACACTCGCCCTGGCCGGCTGGGCCGGCATGGCCGTGGTCATGGCCGTGCTCTATGTCGTTTCACGGCGCACCGCCAACGCCGGCATCGTCGACGTGGGCTGGGCCGCCGGAGTGGGCATCCTCGCCCTGTTCTACGCCGCCCTGGGCAGCGGCGACCCGGCCCGGCGGGTATTGCTGGCCGTGCTGGCCGGCGGCTGGAGCCTGCGGCTGGCCTGGTACCTGTTCACCGACCGTTTCGTCGGCCGCCCCGAGGACGGCCGCTACACCATGCTGCGCCGCGAGTGGGGCGCCAACGCCGAACGAAACCTGGTTCTTTTCTTCCAGGTCCAGGCATTCTGGTCCGTGCTGTTCTCCATCCCCTTCCTGCCGGTGGTCTTTTCCCGGACCGGCTTCTCCTGGCTCGATATCGCCGGCGCCGCGGTCTGGGCCGTGGCCGTGGGGGGCGAGTGGACCGCCGACCGGCAGCTGGCCCGTTTCCGCGAGCGGCCGGACAGCGCCGGGCGCACCTGCCGTTCCGGGCTCTGGCGCTACAGCCGACACCCGAATTATTTCTTCGAATGGCTCCACTGGTTCGCCTACCCGCTGCTCGCCTTCGGCGCGCCCTGGTGGTGGATCACCCTGGCCGGACCAGTGGTGATGCTCGTCTTCCTGCTGCGCATCACCGGCATTCCCTACACCGAGAAGCGGGCCCTGGCATCTCGCGGTGACGACTATCGCGACTATCAGCGCAGCACCTCCGCCTTCATCCCCTGGTTCCCGAAAGCCAGGGAGGAGAAGCCGTGAACCTGGCCATCGATCTCATGGAGCGGGGCCTGCTGCCCGACTGGCTTGTCCGCATCGGCATTCGCCACCTCTGCCGGCGGCGGCTCCAGGAGGAGGAAAGGGGGTCGGGCGAGGCCAACACCGCGGCAAAGATGGCCTTCGTCGAGATCCTGCGCAAAGAACCGGTGGCCGTGCACACCGACACGGCCAACGAGCAGCACTACGAGCTGCCGGCGGCGTTCTTCCGGCTCTGCCTCGGCCCGCGCCTGAAGTACAGCTGCTGTTACTGGCCCGAGGGCGTGGACACGCTGGCCGCCGCCGAAGAGGCCTCGCTGGACCAGGTCTGCCAAAGGGCCGAGCTGGCCGACGGCATGAAGGTGCTCGAGCTGGGCTGCGGCTGGGGCTCACTCTCGTTGTGGATGGCCCAGCGCTACCCGCAGAGCCGCGTCCTCGCCGTCTCCAATTCGTCCAGCCAGCGGAGGTTCATCGAGGCCCGGCGTGACGAGCTGGGACTGGGCAACCTCGACGTGCTCACCGCCGACGCCAGGGACCTGCGCCTGGACCACACCTTCGACCGTGCGGTCTCCATCGAGATGTTCGAGCACATGCGAAACTACCGCACGCTGCTGGCCCGCATCGCCGGCTGGCTGGCCCCCGGGGGCAAGCTCTTCGTCCACCACTTCAGTCACCGTGCGTTCGCCTACCCCTACGAGGCCGAGGGGGACGGGAACTGGATGGGCCGCCATTTCTTCACCGGCGGGTTGATGCCCTCGGACGACCTGCTGCTTCACTTCCAGGACGATCTGGCCCTGGAGCAGCGGTGGCGGATTGACGGCGAGCACTACCGCAGGACCTGTGCCGCCTGGCTGGAAACGATGGATCGCCACCGGGACGACATCATGCCGGTGTTCCGCAAGACCTACGGGGACGAGGCGGAGCGCTGGTTCCGGCGCTGGCGGGTCTTCCACATGGCCTGCGGCGAAATGTTCGGCATTGGCCGCGGCAGGGAGTGGGGCGTCAGCCACTACCGGTTTGTGAAGTAGGCGCCGTCATTGAGAGCCCCCGACCAGCGGAAGTAAATGAATAAAGTTGGGGTCAGGTCCCATTCATATTCATTTTTTCCTTGAGAGGAGACGGCCGAAGGTCATCGGTTGCACCTCTTCATCTAAGGAACAACAGCCGAAAAGTGCCTTCCCCCTTCCGTCATCGCGAGCGCAGCGAAGCGACCTCGTGACAATGTCAATCAGCCGGATCACGAGGTCGCCACGTCGCCCGCTTCGCGGGCTCCTC
>Ga0180436_10003602_pt1 | contig 14167 bp, 14 predicted proteins | sample SS_ome_2_FD_132434 | JGI IMG/M metagenome (GOLD analysis project Ga0180436, IMG submission 132434) | Hypersaline lake sediment archaeal communities from the Salton Sea, California, USA - SS_3_S_2 metaG | ecosystem: Environmental > Aquatic > Non-marine Saline and Alkaline > Hypersaline >...
CTTCCCTGAACGCCTCACTGGAATCTGAATTGATGATGGTCTAATTTGATTTTCGTATTGCCGCCGCCTGCCGGGGTCGCCCAACACCGAATACGCCTCCTGAATATCCCTGAACCTGTCACTGCCGCCGGAGTAATGATCCGGATGAAAATCCTTTGCCAGGCGGCGATAGGCTGATCTGACTTCATCCATTGATGCATTCGTTGTAATGCCGAGAATCGTGAAATAGCTTTTGGCCATCGCATCTGCCTCCTTGGCATACATAGTGACCTCTAGTAACCATGCTTGACACGTTTCGAAAACGGAACGCGAACCGGGATTTTTCAGGTGTTCGTATGAAAAATCCCGGCTGGTTTACGCGGTCTTTATTGTAATTTTTCTCGGTGTTGCCTTTTCCACCTTGGGAAGCGTCAGGCGCAGCACACCATCTTCCAGTTTTGCATCAATCTTCTCCTGATCGACCACTTCGGAAAGGCTGAACTGCCTGACGTATCGCCCTGTCTGATACTCCGTGACGATGCCTTCTTCATCCTCATCTGCATCACCGGGCACCTCGCCAATTAAGGTCAGCGTGTCATCACGTAAATCAATGTTTAGATCATCCGCCTTAACGCCCGGCATGTCTGCAAGAAGAACGATCTCTTTTTCATTTTCGAATATGTCCACGTCCGGAGAAAAGACGGGACCCGGTTTTGTCTGTTCCGCCGGACTTGCGACTTCTTGCTTGTCCTTGACCTGAATATCTTTTGACTCTGACATGGTGCATCCCTCCTTTCTGCTAAACGTAATTATTTAACCGTAATCTGCTTTGGTTTTGCTTTCTCGGCTTTTGGAAGCACAACTTTCAAGATCCCGTCCACAAGGCTCGCATCCACTTTTTCCTGATCAACATCATTGGACAAACTGATCATCCTGGAAAAGGACCCTGCCTCCCGTTCACGTCGGTGGTACTTCGCGCCGTCATTTTCAATGGGAATTTTCCTCTCGCCCTTCAGGCTGACAGTATTTCCGGTTGCCTGAATATCGATGTCGTCTGCTTTTACACCCGGCAGTTCGGCCCGGACATAATAATTGTCGCTATCCTCGCTTAAGTTGACAAGTGGGAAAACACCCGCATCTCGCTCAAGGCCTCTACCCAACAATCGGTTGCCAAGAAGATCCATCTGCCTCTGCAGCCTGTCAAACTCATCGAAAGGACTTCGAAAACCCCAATTCGGTGTGTTGAAAACTCTTCTGATTAACATGACCTCTCCCTCCTTTCATTCCCGTTTAGTGGTTGGAAGCCGGGGGAATCAGATGCCCCCTAAGCTGCCCTCACTTTAATTCGTTTTGTTTCTGTTTCTTTGGTTTTTTTCAGTTTGATTTTAAGAATACCTTTTTTGAACTCAGCATCCACTTTTTCATCATCCACATCAGCCGGCAACTCGATGGCCCGATTAAAATACCCATAAGATCGCTCGCAGTGGTAATAGCCGCCATTTCTGTCCTCTTTTTCGTACTTTTTCTCGCCTTTGATTGTCAGGATTCTGCCGTCAAGGGATACATTGATATCCTTTGAATCCACGCCGGGTATTTCCGCCTCAACGGTAATATTCTTTTTACCTTCCGTCACATCCATTTTGGGATACCAGTTGTGATCGCCAAAAAATCCTTCATCCCCGAACATGTCCGGGTACCATGTGCGGTTCCATAAATCATCTGTGTGCCGGCCAAAATTTACCACAGGGTTTTCGGATGAATTATCCGAAGACAAACTTCTTCTTTTCCATGGTATTAATTCTTTTAACTTTTTCATCGACTATCACCTCCTTATTCTATTTATTTCTATTAATTCAAATACATAAACATTCCTTTAATTCAAAATTTAATAACTAAAAATAGTTTGTCAATAATCATATTGAATAATTTTTATAAAAAATTTTCTTTACAATAATATGAATTATAACTAAGATAATAAGCGCATAGAATGTAAAAAAACCAGTATAAATGGAATGTGCGAATGACCGGGGACACAAAACAAATCAACCTGTGGGAAAACCCGAAAGATGACCCCATAGACAGGGAACTCATTGAAGACTCAGTGAGATACATCAACGATAAAGCCAACGAAACCATTTACAAAGGATCCCTGGAAATCGGAAATTTCATCCTCAAGCATTTTTTTAACGATGACATCAACCTGGCATCATCCAAAAATCCAAGAAAACCAAATAGTTATAAGGCATTATGTCGACATAAGGATTTATCCGTTCCATACAGTACGCTCACCGTAATGGTGCGCGTCGCTGCCCAGGAGCGGTTTTTAAAACTCCACAGCATCGACACCGAAAGGCTTGGCTACACCCACAAGGCGAATCTGACACGGCTTAGAAATGGTGAAAAAAAATTAGACCTCGCCAGGCGCTGTATAGATGAAGGGCTGTCCACCCGCAAACTGACCGAACTGGTCGGAACTTCTCGGCAGGATGCCCTCGCCCACAGGAAGATGGAGCAGGAGGAAACCGCATTAAAGAACATTATGAAAATTGAACAATTGCTCAACCGGTCAGAAAAGTCGGAACTGGTAACGGATATTGATAAAATACGCTCCATGCATGCCGGCACCCGTGCGGAACTTCGAAAAAAGGCCAACGAACTATTGGACAGGATGGCAATGAACACCAAGGACTGTAAAAAGTTATTAAAAAATATAAAAAAAATCGAAAAGGAAAAAGTAAAATAAAACGACACCTCTAACAGGCGCATAGCTACTTGGATTCAATTTTGTTATTGACATCCTTCTTATTGATTGCAAAACACCCTTGCCGGACCTCTAAATTTATTGTTACTAAAATGGCTTCTTTTGTAAGATAATAACAAAAATAGTATCTTAGCATAATACATCGGATTGTCACGGCACGTTCTGTAACCATGTGTTTATTCAAGGGGCTATAAATATGGACCCACTATGGATTTTAGCGGCATTTATCTTCGGTGCTGTTGCCGGCAGAATCGGTTTACCACCGCTTGTGGGGTATTTACTTGCCGGATTTTCCCTTAACAGCTTTGGTATTGAGGGAGGCATTAATCTTGCAAAAATTGCCGACGCCGGTGTTACGCTCCTCCTGTTTACCATCGGTTTGAAGCTGAAGTTAAACAGCCTTGCAAAACCGGAAGTGTGGGCCGGTACAACGATTCATATGTTTATTACCGTCGTTGTTTTCAGCGCCGGCATTTGGATGTTTGCTTTGTCCGGCATCCCCCTTTTAAACCGGCTAAACGGACAGACGGCCCTACTGGTTGCGTTTGCTCTTTGTTTTTCAAGTACAGTCTTTGCAGTCAAAGTACTTGAGGGAAAAAAAGAGACCGCCTCCCGCCATGGGGATACGGCAATTGGCATTCTCATCATGCAGGATATTGCTGCGGTTGTTTTTATAGCCGCCTCAAGCGGAGAACTGCCGTCAATCTGGGCATTGCCTCTTTTGGTGTTGCTCTTTATCGTCAGGCCCCTTCTATCGAGGCTCATGGCGCTGTGCGGCCATGGTGAACTGCTTATTCTGTTCGGGATTCTGATGGCGGTGGCAGGTTATAACGGTTTTGAACTTGTCGGGTTAAAAGGGGATTTGGGTGCACTCGTATGTGGTATACTGATCGCCGGCTACCCAAAGGCGGCTGAACTGGCTGACCGGCTTCTTGGTTTTAAAGATTTATTGCTGATCGGTTTCTTTTTAAATATCGGCATCTCGGGCTCGCCAACGCCGACGGGGTTGATGATTGCTGTTTTGCTTGCCCTTGTAATGCCGCTTAAATCAGGATTGTTTTTTATACTTCTCACCCGTTTCAGACTGCGCGCACGAACATCACTACTCGCATCGCTCAGTCTTTCAAATTACAGTGAGTTTGGCCTGATCGTCTGTGCCATCGGTGTGACGAACGGCTGGATCAGCGGCGAGTGGCTTGTGATCATCGCCATTGCGCTGTCAATAACGTTTATAATGGCAGCGCCGCTGAACTCCTTTGCCCATAACATCTATGCCGGGATGTCCGGTCGCCTGAAGTATTTCGAAACCGCGAAACGCCTGCCCGAAGACCGGCCAATTGAACCCGGAAATTCAGAAATAGCGGTTATCGGAATGGGCGGCATCGGCACCAGTGCATACGATGAGATGAGACGCCGGTCCGGTGATATCGTTATCGGCGTCGATTTCAGTGCCGAAAAGGTTAAAGAGCATAGAAGGCAAAACAGAAATGTAGTTTACGGAGATGCCGGGGACAGTGATTTCTGGGAACGTGTCGAACCGGCAAGAAGCCGGGTGAATTTAGTCATGCTGACTCTTCCGGACCCTAGGACCAGCGTATTTGCCATACAGCAGATGAAAAAAAGCGGCTATAAAGGGCAAATTACCGCATCGGTGCATTACGATGATGAAATGCAGTTGCTGAAAGAGGAAGGCATTAATGCCGTCTACAGCATTTACGAAGAGGCGGGGGTCGGCTTTGCAGACCATGTGTGCGATCACATGGATTATTGCAGACTTAACGAAGATTATTAGGGTGCCGGTACTCAGACTTCAGGAGCGCGGGGCCGGGTGTTGATTAAGAATCGTATTACCGGAGGTGTAATCGTCACTTATTCTTGCAGATCCGGTTGTCCCTTATATTTCAACCGGAGTGAAGCACTCTGAGTTTTGCATCCATCAGCTGCTTGTGGGAAAGGCGCAATAATGCTGAAAGTTTATGCATCAGATAGTTTTCGTATTTATCCATTTTTTCGTCGATGAATACGATCTGCCAAAGGCTTTCAATTATTTCTATTTTTTCATCAATGGAATAATTTTCATTAATTTTTTTGGAAAACTGCCATAAATCAATGCTGGTCTCCAATTCCTTTTTGGCTTCCTCAACCAGAGCATCAGCATACTCAGGGGACAGACCATATTTGGATTTTAGAATCACGAGAATCGCTTCCATCTCTTCTTTTGTAAATGATTCATCAATCCGGGCCATTTCCAAAAATAACGCACAGGTCGCCACCTGAATATCATGTCCGGAATCTTTTTCGTCCTCCTGATCCGACGGCTTATTGAAAAAACGTGTTATCATATTCAGCATTCTTCACTCTCCTTAAAGTAGTTTCGCTTCCGGTTTCTTTTATGGACAAATAACCACGCGATGCGCCCACAAACAATCCCCGCAGGTTGGGAACGGACTTCCACCAAAGCAGTCCTCTTCATAGGATTCCGCCAGCATGCAGTCACAATGGATGCATGGCGAAAAATCAAACTCCTGCACCCGCTTTCTGAACGCCGTGAATTCGCCCTTTGCCCATATATCTTCTAGTGATTCATTATTAATATTCCCGATAACATACCGCCTGATGGTCTTTTCCCGTCCCAGCACATAACATGTATGTGAATGCATTAACGGAATGCACGGGCTCACCTCACCGTCCCACCTTACAGCCACCGCACCTTTCCAGATAAACGGACAAAACCCTTCGGCATTCGTATTCGGATTTGAAGGTATGCCCGCCGACTCGGTTTTTAAAAGTATGTCTTTGTGCCCCATGGATTTTCTTTTAAATGACAACTTCATCGCCTGAAAGGACTAGCCTGTTAAGGTGGGAAGAAGCGTGCCGCCTGCATTTATGCGGCGTAAAGTATCATATAGTTTCAAGGCGGCGCGTTCCTATAAACTGTATTTAGATATTAACCGGGAGAGATAGGTTCTCTGGATTCCCATCATTTTGGAGGCTTTGCTTCTGTTGCCGTCGGTGCTGTCAAGGTTCAGGCGGATAAATTCCTTTTTAAAATGGTTCAGCGCCTCATTCAAGGTCAATCCGACCTGCATCCCCGGATATTTCATTTTGGAGGATAGGATCGGCAAATCATCGGGCATGATCTCCTTGCCGTCCCCCATGACCACCGCCCGTTCAATGGCATTTTTAAACTCCCTTACATTGCCCGGCCAATCGTACTGGGCCATTTTTTCAATGGCCTGTTTGGAGATGGTAAGATGGGGCAGCCCTTTTTCTTCTTTATAAATATTAAGAAAATGTTCTGCAAGAATAGGAATATCGCTCTTCCTGTCTTTAAGTGCCGGCATTTCAATTTTAACCACATTCAGCCTGTAGTATAGGTCCTCGCGAAACTTGCCGTCTTCAACTTCCTTTTCAATATCCCTGTTGGTTGCTGAAATAACCCTTACATCCACAAATACGGGTCTGTTGCCACCGACCCTGTAAAAGACCCCCTCTTGGAGCACACGCAAGAGTTTGGCCTGCATGCCGGGACTCATCTCCCCTATTTCATCCAGAAAGATGGTTCCGCCGTCGGCAAGTTCGAATTTTCCGCTTTTTCCGGTTACGGCCCCTGTATACGATCCTTTCTCATGGCCGAACAATTCATCTTCTAATAGTGTCTCAGGGAGGGCCGCACAGTTTAATACAATCATCGGCTTATCTTTCCTGGATCCCATCCTGTGGATCAAACGTGCCAGCAACTCCTTACCGGTTCCGCTTTCCCCAAGTATCAGAGTAGTGGAATCTGAATTGGCGACCTTTTCCGCCTCTGTCAACACCCGTTTGACAATCCGGCTTTCACCGACAATCCTGTCTTTTGACGCCAGTTCCTGCCGCAGTCGTTTATTTTCCCTGTCTATGGTAACAATTTTCCTGGCGTTCCCGATTGCATGGGCCGCGAGTTCCGCAAACTCGGACAAAATATCCATATCTTCATTTTTGAATTGGCCGCCGCCCCGTTTATCTATTATTTCCACCACCCCAATAATCTCATCCGCTATTTTCATTGGAGAACACACGATGGACTGTGTCTCCACGCCAATGGATTGACTGATTTCTCTGTTCCATCGGGGATCCGTATTGGCATCCATAATGAGAAGAGGCTGTCCTGTCTGGGCAACTGTTCCCGCAATCCCTTGCCCCAATTTAATTTCAAACTTTTTAAGTTCTTCTTTCTTATCGCCGGTGACGGCTTTGAAGTAAAGCTTCCCCTTATCCTTATCCAAAATCAGGATGGAGCCGGCTTTTGCATGCATGATGCTGGCGGCTTTTTCAATTATAAACTCAAGAAACTTGTCCAAGTTCTCAGTTGACGCTCCCCAAGAAAACAATTGAGAGTTGCGATCGACGGAAGATTCTCTTTCTGAATGTCTCTTTTTCATACAGAACCCTGCGAGTAGATATCCTCATTGCTTGATGATAAGAGCATAACCGAAAGAAAACCCGGTGTCAAATCAAACGGAATGGGAAAAAAATGTTTAGAAAAAATATTTGATGAGTGGTGAGTTGGTGCTAAGGGCGGGTAATAATCATGATGGTCGCAATAACCTTTTGCTGTCTGAAGGTCAAGTAAGTTAATCCATCCTTGGCGATCTCCTTCTGTCCTGGCCCGATCGCCTGTCCTTGTTCACTCTTCTTTCAGGTATGTAGCTTGTGTACACGAACTGCCGCCTGTCGGTGCCAGTTCTTCGGCCGCCGTTATCTATCAAATTTGATCTGTCAATATGTTCTTCCATAAAAACCCCGAACAGCAAACTACGGAGGCTTTTTCAGCCACCCTGATTAGTAATATGTCATCGCGTTCTTTGTTAAACCCCTTTTCGCATATCCCCTTCATACTTCATTAACCGGTACTGTGTCAAATCATCAGGCACCGAAAACCCATTTTCCGAATTCAGATGAATGACCGCGTGAAATTCGTCCCTGATACACAGGCCTGAATATTCCATGGTGAAACTCTGCTCTCCATTGCCATTACCAATTTTATCCTTATCACCCGCGTCAAGGGGACCGCTGTTGTCATGACATGCATTCCACTTTTCTAGCTGAAACCAGTTATCCTGCACTGAAATGGTCGTCGTACTGAATATAATCAGCGACATCATAAGCATGGATAATAATAATCTGCCCCTTGGTTTTCCCATTTCGTATGTCCACACCCCTCGCTATGTAAAAGATTTCATATGCTGTCCATCAAATTACACAATAGTTATGTAATTCGCTTCATGCCCTTTTCGCCGACATATCCTGCCAATCAGCATTTGCTATGCGAAGCACGCTTGTCTGCTTTATATCCGTATCATGTTGGACGCAATGGCATGCATCATAATGATTATAATTACTGGAATTACCTGCAATAAAAAGGCCAAAGAAAAACACTTGGGAAGGTTTTTTTATGATGACACTATTATTATTTAAAATTCAAAATGTTATATTGTGTAAAGGGCCTATGAAAGAGTAGAAAAGGGATGTGTTGAACACGCTGTATTACGTTTAGTGGATACAGCCCATGTAATAAAATGTTAAAAAATAGGTAGAGCTTTCCACAACTAAACAAAATGGATATCAACCGGCTCAAGCCTCAAGGCAAATCTCCATGGTAAAGCCGCCGGCATCGGTTGAAAAGGGAACGGCGATCTTGGGACCGTCGGTAATATGGACGATCATATGGTTTCTGCCGGTAATTACGGTGGGTGTTGCCGAATGAAATATTTTTCCTGCTTCCTCCAGCTTCGACCTTGCCTGCCCTGAAACCATATTTGTCAATTCACCCACGGCATCCGCGACTTCGAAATTCAATTCTGTTATGTCTTCGGAAAACATGCTCGAAACAATCTGAAGAATGCTGGCTTCTTCAAACGTGATGGATATGGTCCCATTGGCTTCACCGGTTACACCTATCACACCTGTTACGTCCCCTTTTGCGACATTGTCCTTTTTTAAATAGGGCTTGTCAGGCCGGGATTTAACAAACGCCATTGTTTCAATAACATTCATCGTCGCGTTAATGAACGGATTGATTATCTTCGCATCCATATTAACCCTCCATTAATTGTGTTCCTTAAAGCGGAAATTGAGTGCACAAGGGAGAGTAGAAATGAGCTATACTCTCCAGGAATGAATTGTTGATTTTATATTATAGAAAGTTAAGGAAGAGATTGCTTCCGAGACGGAACCTCTACCAGATAGTATTATCTGAAATAATAGCACAATTTAACGGACCGTTACAAGATTTTATTAAGAGCTCACCGTTTTGTTTGATTACATATTGTTTTTATTTAACATATTTCGTCAAGCATGGCTTCAGCCTCTTCGATGGTCAACACGTTTTTTGCGTGATACCCTGCTGCAACGGCTGTTTTGTCGAGCTGATAGTGTGCCAGATAGCCAAACCGTTTTACCACCCTCACAACATGGGCCAATCCGGCGTTTACCATGGTTTTCTGCGCTTTAAAAATATAAGGTTCATCCTCTTCCCCCCTCACCTCATATTCACGCAGATCCGTCAAACAGCAGAATCCCTTTTCAAGCTCAATGCACGCCTTTTCAATCTTATTTAAAACGGTCTGAATTTCGTCATCGTTGTCCAGTTTACCTAAAGTAATGTAAAGTCGGTTTTTCTCCTTATCCACTTTTACTTCATGCATAGGAACCTCCCGTTATATGGCGGCTGTTTTATGTGTGAATTGATGTGTCAATCTCCTCCAGAAAACGGCTCATGCAGGTAACCTGGCCTCTCCTTGACATTGCATAGCTGAGATATAAATTTCGTTCCGCTCTGGTAACAGCAACATACATCAGTCGTCTTTCTTCCTGGAGTTCCTCGTCTGTGGCTTTGGATTTCCAGTGCGGAAACAAATCCTCCTCACAACCTACAATGAATACCGTATCATATTCAAGGCCTTTGCTTGCGTGTACGGTTGAGAAAGCAACCCCTGGTGAGTTTTCATCGTCACCCCGGTCGTCCTTAATCAAAGCCGCTTCTTCCAGGTACTCCATTAACGTTCCCACCTTTGATGCTGAATAAATCAGTTCATCAATATTTTCAACCCTGGTCAAATAGTCGGCATCCGTACTGGAATAATGCCTCAGGTAGTCAAGGTAGCCGGATTTCTCCAGAAGATATGGAATGGCATCAGCCGGTTGCATCGACTTCAGTTCATCTAGCAAGCGCATCAGCCTGTCAAGGGAATGGTTGACCTTTTTGGGAAACACATGTTCATTCGTCATCCTCCATGCCGCCTTTTGAAGACTCACGCCCCTCGCTCTAACGTCTTGAATTTTCTTGAGGGTTCCCGGACCAATGCCCCGCTTGGGGATATTCAATATTCTACCGAATGCCACATCGTCATCCGTGAAAACCGAAGCTATCAGATAGCAGTTTATATCAAGGATTTCCTTTCGCTCAAAAAATCCCCTTGCGCCCACCATACGGTATGGGATTCGTCTGGAGCGGAACACTTTTTCAAATACACGGGAGCAGGCTTTGGTCCTATAAAGTACGGCAATTCTCTGAAATGGCGTACCCCGAGACGCCAGGGCATCGACCTTTCCGCAGACCCATTCCGCCTCATCATCTTCACTGAAAAAATCATGCAGTTCCACAACACCGCCCTCCTCTAAGGAAAAGCATTTTTTTTTCATCCGCTGGTCATTAAAATCAATGAGGTCATTTGATATACGAACGATCTCATGCATGGATCTGTAATTTTCCTCAAGCCTGAATACCTTTGCGTCCTTATAGTTTTCGGTGAACGTCATAAAATGGCGCACATTACTGCCCCTGAACCCGTAGATCGCCTGCCAGTCGTCCCCCACACAAAACAGGTTTCCGTTTTTTACTAAAAGCCGTGTCAGCTCTTCCTGGAGATTATTAGAATCCTGGTATTCATCCACAAGAATGAACTGGAAAAAATCCCGATATGTTTTCCTGACATTTCTGTAGTCACGCAGGAGGTTTCTCGTTAATAAAAGTATATTATCAAAGTCTACGGCATTTTTTTCCCTTAACGTCCTCTCATAAACAGCATAAATATCTTCAAGCCGAATACGGGTTAAAGCGGATCGTCGGTCAAAATATGCCCCCGGCGCGCCTGAGTTTTTTGCAAAGGAAATGGCTGAAAGAATTGACGGCACATGTTTCTTATCAAGATTAAGCTGGTCTACGACAATTTCGGTCAAGATCTTTTTCTGCTGATAATCGGAATAAATCTGGAGCGGCAACCGATACCCCAAAAGATCACAATGATCCTTTAGAATCCTGAAGCAGGCGCTGTGATAGGTCCGAACCCAGGGAAACCGGGAAATCCGAATCCCGGTTAGATCCACCAGCCGGTTTTTCATTTCATCCGCAGCTTTATTGGTGAACGTAATGGCCAGTATTCGTTCGGGTTCATATCCTTTTGATACAAGATGGGCGATTTTCGATGTCAGTGTCCTCGTCTTTCCCGAACCCGCCCCTGCAATAACCAGCGCAGGTGTTCCCATATGTTCGACAGCATCTCTTTGCTGATCTGATAACTGCATGCTATACCTCTACTACCTCTGAAAAATCATAATCGTCATGGTAACAATTACCTTTTATCAATAAAAGTGTTTAATTTAAAAAGATGAAGATGAAGATTATGATTAAGAGTAAAACTGAAGGTTAGAACAATCAAATGTGTTGTTTTAGACAATCAGGGCCCGGCATCGAGGATCGGTTTTTTTTAACCGGCACTGTCAAGAACCCTTAGGGAGGAAATATTGAAAATATATTTTTCCGGGTTAACCTGTACTCCGTTTAATCTTACTTCATAATGCAAATGGGGGCCGGTACTTCGTCCCGTGTTTCCCATGGTTGCAATCACATCACCCCTTGAAACCCTTTCCCCTGGTTTTTTCAGCAGTTTGTGGCAGTGGCCATACCTGGTGGAAAGTCCATGGCCATGATCAATAACAATAACTTCGCCCAAAAGACCCTTCTTCCTTGAGAATGTCACAACACCATCTGCCGTTGCTTTGACGGGCGTACCCACACGGCCGGCGATATCAAGACCTTTATGCAGTTCCATAAGACCCGTGAACGGGGATTTTCTCTTTCCAAACCTTGATGATATCCAGCCTGTTGTAGGAATCACCGAAGGAGTTGACGCCAGGATATTTCGTTTGGTTTCCAGGCCGGCCAACAGATCAGTGAAGCCTTGCTTTTGTTGACCGGCAGCAAACTCGAGGCTTTTGACCTGGTCATGCATCTCGCGAACAAGCCCGTTATGTTTTTCCCGGGCTGACATCCGGACATTCATATCTTCAGGGTTTGTTCCGCCAACACCAAAAAGATGTTCACTTTCATCGGCCCTCTCGATATTGGCAATCACCCTTATTTTATTCTCAAAGCCATTTAACTCCAATAAATTTTCTTTCAACCCATTGATTTTGTCTGCAAAAACCTGTATCTGCTTGTTTTGATTTACAATTTCTCTTGCCTGGCCGGCAATCCTCGCCTTAAGCGACTCCGCATCTTCCGTATGCCGCTTAAGGTCAATATACTGGTAGCCGACCATTATGAACGAAAAAAGAAACAGTGCGATGATTGCAACGGAAGTGATAACCACAGGCTTTGAAACGGTGGCCTGATGAATGGTAGAGCCCGTATTTCCAAAAACGATAAATGTGATGTTATTTCGCATAACCGGTAGCGTTTCCTATCTTGTGTCCGTCCTGCTTTACGTGGTATCCATTGGCGCTTGTTGCTCTTTTGACCTGTAAGTTGCCGACGCTTTGGCCATCATGCTGCTTAATTGTCTTTAATTTTAATTAAACCGCAGCAACGTTTATGCCAACTCGGTTTATCGCCCTTATTTCATATCGGCCTGGTCTTATTTGCCTGTTTTCCCTGTATATCTGATGATTTTTCGGCAAATAAACCTGATTATAACAATCAAATACGATCTTTATTGTCAACTTCTTTATACATATCAGGCTATTTTTTTATACGAATTCGCAATGAGCCCTTCCATCGCCTCCCAACTCTATCATTACTCCACCGCCGCCCCTTCCCATCGAGCAGTTTACCACCAACGTTGTCTTGTACATTTGGGTGCCCGGCATTTCATGAATATGACCACATATGCAAAGGGCGGGCTCCGACTCGTTTAGAAGGCGGAGCACCCCTTTGCTGCCGGCATGAAACTTACCCAAAACCCCGTCAAGAATACCCCAGGGCGGCGGATGTACAACAAGAATAGATGTTTTGTCCACTAGGGAGGCCGCCTCATTTAGAGTCCTCTTTTCCCTCAAGCGGACTCTCGATCTGAACGGGACAGGAACGGTTCCGCTGATGCCCGTAAATATTCTTTCCCGTATTGGTATGTGGTTCAGATGTGCATGATACAGGTTGGGGTGCCTCTCAAATAATTTTTCCACCACCGGCAGATCTGTATTGCCGCGCACAGCTATGCCGGGAATTGGCATACCATTGAGTGCTTTGATGGTGGGAAAGGGATGGATATATCCTGTAATATCCCCTGCCGCAACCAAGACATCCGGAGACCGATCAGCGATTGTTTTTCTGATATAGGAAAGCCTTTCCGGCTTCCCGTGAATATCGGCAACAGCGTAAATAAGCATAATATCAAGCTCTTCAAATATCAGAAACAGTTGCATTATTTTACACAAAGGGTCAACCCTTTTTATCAAAAGGGTTGCCTGTCTTTTTTTTATATGGTAACAGGACGTGAAATTATAGCAAAATGGGCAGTCTTCTGATTATACAACTAGAAAGGAATTCGAAATGCAAAAAATCAAACCCGCACCTATTATCAGCGCAGTCATGATTGGGGTCGTACTGCAGGTGCTGTTCATTTTTCCGGATATAAAAGATACACCAAGCAAAGCTGTTATTGAGTTTGCCACCGCATATTTCAAGGTCGATGCATCCATGGCGGATCGTCTGTGCGACGATCGAAAAGTCGTAAACGGTGTCGATACCGTCGAAAAATACATCCAAATAAAAACGGAAGAAGCCAAGGATCGGGGACTCAGCATGTTCTATCTGAGGGATAAGCTGTATAGTCCACGTGCGGAGACCTTAAAAAAAGATGCATCTTCGGCTGAAATCAGGCTTACGGGTGAAGTTAAACCTCCATTAAAATCATTTTTCACTCAGGAAGGCTACACCCAGATTGATGAAGTTATTGCGGTAATAAATGATAATGGGAAGTGGAAGGTATGCGGAAAGCTGTTTTCTCTGCCCGGCAACTGATCCTGTTTGCCGTTTCCATACCATTCAAGATAAAGGAGAAATGCAAATGAGCAAGAAACGTTATGCGTTTTGTTTGACACTGGTTATGACCGTTTTCATGGTTTTTTCTGCTGTTCCGGTGATATCTCAGGATAAGGCTGCCGATA
>Ga0180436_10003604_pt1 | contig 14165 bp, 8 predicted proteins | sample SS_ome_2_FD_132434 | JGI IMG/M metagenome (GOLD analysis project Ga0180436, IMG submission 132434) | Hypersaline lake sediment archaeal communities from the Salton Sea, California, USA - SS_3_S_2 metaG | ecosystem: Environmental > Aquatic > Non-marine Saline and Alkaline > Hypersaline > Sediment...
CTTTCTGCGACACCCCGGCGACGGTCATCCCGCGCCTGTCGTCGTAGGCCCTGTTGATGAAGCGCCACCCGGCATCGTCCCAGGAGTGCAATACCAGCGACGTCGGCCGTTGCGGGAGTCCGGCAAGGTCTCCGTAGCTGAGAAACCAGGACGACGGATCGGACGGAGCCTCGCGCGTCACCTTCCCGCAGGAAAAACCCGCCTTTTCCGCCGCGTCGAGCAGAGGCATGTCATCCGACTGCGAATAGAGTGTCGTGCGCTCACGCACCCAGTCGGGTAGCGCCATGATGTAGCGCAGGACGGCGGTTTGAGCGCCCCCGAGGGCGAGGTTGTGGGTCACGAAGCAGGGGGCGGACTGGGGTAGGCAGGAGTGAGCCATGGAAAAGGTTCGTGTGAAAGTCTGTCGGGTGATCGAGAAGTGCTTCCTGGCCGATGAAAGGTCAGAAATCGGGCGGAAAATACTGTCCACAAAAACGATCGAACGGGCCCACGATGTTTTCAAGTGCCCTCATCAAGCCAGAATCCGACCTGCATAAGCGCCAATCTCGCTCGTCTTGCCGTTTGGTTCACCGCATTTTGCCGGCCAATCGATCGAGAATCGCGTACAACCGGCCTCGAGCCTCGCGGCTTTCGGCGGTCATCTCGACCACCTCTTTTTCGAGCGGCAACTCCCGCGCATCGACCAGGCGGCCGCCACGCTCGAGCCGCCAACGACCGTCGAAGACCGCTTCGCTCTTCCCGGCACTTCCGTGCACCCAACTTCGGGCTTTGATGGGTTTCTCTCCCCGAACCTGCCGTGCGAAGCTGATTCCCCCAATCGACGCCGCTTCCGGAACCCCGACACCACCGAGTTCACAAAGCGTTGGAAACCAGTCGACGACATCGACGAGATCGTGGCAAATCTGCCCTCGTGGCACGTCATCGGGGCCCCACACGATGAGCGGAACATGCGTTCCGCCATCGGTGACAGTGTGTTTTCCTCCGTTGACCGGACCGGAATCGGTATGACGGGTGTGCGACCCCTCTCCCGCTTCACCCGATCTCGGATTGAGAAAGAAACGCTCCTCGGTCCCGTTGTCCGCCGTGAAGACGACGTAGGTCGAGTCCCGGATTCCCATCTCCTCCACGGCATCGAGAAGCCTCCCCACGAGTTGGTCGAGATAGCCGATCATGTTTCCCAGTCCGGCAGGACGCGAAGGACTCGCCCGTCGGTCTTCCGGCGTCTGGACCATGGGATAGTGTGGCAGCATCTCGTTGTGCACGATGAGAAAGGGCTCGCCCGTGCGGCTCGCTTCGCGCATTTCGTGGATCACGAATTCGACGAGCACATCGGGACCGAAGCGGTCCGCGATATCGTCGCGGATCGCACCATTGTGATTGAAGGTCGGCGTCCAGTAGCGCAGCGTCTTCTCCCCGGCCCCCGTCCGGGGATTCGTGCGCCAGATCTGCCAGACGCACCAGCGATCGAACCCCGCATCCCGGATGTGTCCGGGGTGCTCCTCGAGCGTGGCGAGCTGCCACTTTCCCGTAACCGACGTGCGATACCCGGCGGCCCGGAAGGTCTGCGCGAAGGTCGGCATCGCCGCGAAGTCCACCTTGTCCCGCGTCCCGCGATGAACCGGCAACACCCCGGTGTGCCCATGTCCGGTGCTGTAGAGCCCGGTGTGCAGGCTGACCCGGGTCGGCGTGCACACTCCGCTGGTATAGGCGCGGGTAAACCGCAATCCCTGCCCCGCCATCTCGTCGAGTCGTGGCGTGGAAAAATCCCGACCGCCATAACAGCCCAGCCCCTCGTAACCCAGGTCGTCGGCAACGATGAGCAGGAACGAAGGACGCATGCCTTTCTCCTCAGCCTCGACCGACACGATGAAAGAGAGCGCGACGACCACGATCATGACGAGGAGACCGGGCCGCAAATGCGCGGAATGCAATCGAACCCGGGATTCGCGACCTTGTCCCCGTGGAATGTCGACCGGCTTCATCCCCTATCGTGCGCTCTCGGAGGCATGCCGCAAGCGTGATCACCTGACCTGATGAGGTTTTTTGCCCAACCAATCGCCGTCCTGACTGGCGCGCTCTTCCTCGGCATCGTGCCTTCGAGGTCCGAGGACTCGAGTGATCGGCACTGGGCCTATCGGGCAATTGCGAAGCCCGCGAAGGACGCCACGGTCGATACCTTCATCGAGCGACGACTGGAGGAAAACGGGCTGGAGCGCAATCCACCGGCCGATCGCTATACCCTATTGCGCCGCATCACTCTCGACCTCACCGGCCTCCCACCGACCCGCGACGAGCTCGCCGCCTTCATCGACGACGACTCTCCCGACACCTGGGCGAAAACCGTCGATCGGCTTCTCGCTTCCCCCCACTACGGCGAAAGATGGGGGCGGCATTGGCTCGACCTGGCGCGCTACGTGCAGGGAACGATCAAGGTTCCGGGCGTCGATCGCCTCGACCTGGCCGAACCCTACCGGGACTACGTGGTGCGTGCCTTCAACTCGGATAAACCCTACGACCGCTTCCTCACCGAACAGATAGCCGGCGACCTCCTCGCCGACAACCGGGATTACACCGATGACGCGGGGTTCATCGATGCCTCGGTCGCCCCCGCCTTTCTCTCGATCGGGCCGTGGTTCGATGAGTGCACCGATCCAAACAAGCTTCGGCTCGACATCATCGACGAGCAGATTTCCACCCTGACCAAGGCCTTCCTGGCCCACGATTTCGCCTGCGCGCGCTGCCACGACCACAAGACCGACCCGATCCCGACCCGGGACTACTATGCCCTCGCGGGGATTTTCCGCAGCACCGAGATCACCTCGCGATTCAGCGAAGAGTGGCGCAACGGACGTCCGAGATTGACACAGCCGATCGCACAGCCGGCCCTTCTCGATCAACGAGAATCCGCGACCGCGAGGCGCGACGCGATCCGGTCGGAGCGGTTCGCCTTCCTCTCGAACGCTCGAGACGAGTTGCTCGCTTCCGCCGATCCCGGGAGAAGAAAGGCGGCGCTCGCAGCCGCGCGGGAGCGAATCGTTGCCGAAATCGAGGCCGAGGATCACGACGGGCAGAAAGAACTCCGCGCCGTCTCTGTGAAAGGGGAAACGATCGTGGAAACGAGACGGGCCAATTTTCGATGGATCAAATACTATGTCGACCTCCCCCCCGAACCGACGCGCTACCATCTCCAGTTCCGCTATGCCTCCGTCGATGATGCCTCTGTCTCGATCGAGGTGAACGGGAAGACTCTCCCGTCCACGATCCCCTTCCCTGCCTCGGGCGGACTCGGGCCGGATCACTTCCGCTGGACCCAGCCGTTCCCGGTCGAATTGCCCGCGACCCGTGTTCTGTTGCGGTTCAAGGTGAGCCCCCACGAGACCTTCCCGCGTCTCGACCGCTTCCGTCTCGTCCGTCTCGCGACGGAAACGGGATCCGAAACAGATCCCTTCACCACTTACCTCGCCGCGTGGCCTCCCACGGTGGCGGAGATGGAGAGTCTCCTCGATCCAGGGCAACGCGAGCAACTCGACGCAATCGACACACGGCTCGCCGCGGCGGAATCGGCCATTCCCGACCTCCCCGAGGCTCTCGCCGTTCGGGAGACCGCGAGACCTGTCGACTTGCCCGTCCATGTCGGGGGAGCCGTCTACCGCACCGGGGAAGAACTCGTGCCGCGTGGCGTTCCCACCCTGGCCGGGCACCTCGTCCCGCGTCCGTCTCCACGGACGAATTCGAGTGGTCGCCTCGCCTTGGCCGAGTGGCTCGCGGACGAACGCCATCCCATCACCGCCCGCGTGTGGGCGAACCGGATCTGGCAGTGGCATTTCGGAACGGGCCTCGTCCGGACCTCCGACGATTTCGGAGCCACGGGAGCCCGCCCGACACACCCCGAGTTGCTCGACTACCTGGCCCACGAACTGATAACAAGCGGGTGGTCGACGAAGCACCTCCACAGGCTCATCCTCAACTCGGAGACCTATCGCGCCTCGGCACAGGAAACAATCCACAACTTGGAACGCGATGCGGATGGATCTCTCCTGTCCCGCTATCCGCGTCGGCGACTCGAGGCCGAGGCGATCTACGACAGTCTGCTGACCGTTTCGGGCGAGTTTTCCCCCCAGTCCGCCGGAGAGCCCCTCGACACCGAAGAATCCAAGGATCGCGCGCTCTACGTGCTCATCTCGGCTCGGTCCCCCATGGGTCTCGGAATCGAAATTCGCAAGATGCTCCGTCTCTTCGGATTCGATGATTCGGGCCGCCCGATGCACGACCGCGACGATGCCGTCACCGCGAGCCAGTCCCTCTGGTGGCTCAACAACCCGCTGCCCCGCCATTTCGCCGACCTCGTCGCGGAGAATCTCGTAAGCGAGTTCGATGAACCGGGGGACCGGGCCGAAGCACTCTTCGAGACGGTCCTCGGTCGTCCCCCGGAATCCGCCGCGCACGACGCGCTTCTCGACTACGTTTCCGCGAATCGAACCGCGGGCCTCGATGACATTGCCGCCTGGTCGCGCGCCTGCCTCGGCCTCTTCTGCACCGACTCCTTCAGCCACCTCGAGTAGAGACCACCATGTTTCCCCCCCCGACACGACGCGAAGCGCTCCGACGCGGCCTGCTTGGAATCGGCTCGATCGCCGCGGCCGACCTCCTCGCGCGCAGCGGAGTCGGGGCGGAACGGGGAGCCTTCCACCATGCACCACGGGCGCGGAGGATGATCCTCGTCTTTCTCGAGGGTGGTTTGTCCCAGCTCGATTCCTACGACGACAAGCCATCGCTGGCACAGTATGCCGGGCAGCCCCTCCCGGACTCGATCCATCCGCCCGAGTTCACCTTTTCCCGGCAGGGCGCGGTGATCCCCTCGCCCTTCTCGTGGCGGCACTGGGGCGAGAGCGGGACCTGGGCGAGCGACCTCTTTCCCGAGATCAACGGACGTCATATCGATCGCCTCTGCTTTCTCCACTCGCTGCACCACGAGAGCAACGATCACATCACCGCGAAGAGGGTCCTGCACACCGGCGTTCCGGTCGAGATTCGTCCGACCCTGGGCAGCTGGCTCCTCTACGGCCTGGGAACGGAGAACGAAAACCTGCCCGGCTACATCGACATCACGCCGACCGATCCGAATCGTCCCACCGGATTTCTCCCCGCCGATTGCGGGGGAACCCCGGTGTTCGAGGACGATACCGTGAAGCGACTGGTATGGGACAATCTCGAGGCGGGCTTCCAGGAACAGGAACGCCACCTCGCCTTCGTCCGCCGGATGAACGAACTTCACTCTCCGGTCGAAAAGCAGATCGGGCAGATGGAGCTGGCCTTTCGCATGCAGGCACAGGCTCCCGGACTCCTCGATCTCGAGAGCGAGTCACCCGCCACGAGAAAACTCTACGGAATCGGCGAAGATCACACCGACGAATTCGGCCGGGCTCTCCTCCTCGCCCGGCGCTTCGCCGAAGCCGGGGTGCGCTATATCACGGTAAACCACGCCACGAGTCGATACGGGAACCTGTGGGACCAGCACTCGGAGCTCGAGAAGGGTCACCGCGGAAACGCCCATGCCGTGGACCGTCCCATCGCCGCGCTGCTGCACGATCTCGCCGTCCGTGGTCTACTCGAGGACACCCTCGTGGTCTGCGGCACGGAATTCGGGCGCACCCCGACCTTCGAGTTCTTCGACGGAGCCACCGGCCGTTTCCAGAACGGGCGCGATCACAATCCCCACGGTTTCACGATCTGGATGGCCGGCGCCGGGGTGAAACCAGGCTACCACCACGGAGCAACCGATGACTTCGGCTACTACGCCGTTCAGGATCCGGTCGATATCCACGATTTCCATGCCACCCTCCTCCACCTCATGGGAATCGATCACGAGGTCCTGACCTACTTCCACGGGGGCCGCGACTTCCGGCTCACCGATGTCTACGGGCGGGTCGTCGAGGAGATCCTGGCGTAGTTTGGCTTTCAACCGATGAGTCACTGATTCAGTTCTTCTCCTGAATCGAGCAACGCTCTCCGTCCATCCGCTCGAGGTGAAACGCGATTCGCGCCGCGTGGTGGGAGACGCGACGCAGCCATCGCCGTGCATCGAGCAGGTCGTTGAGTTCTTCTCCGCTCATGTCTCTCGCCACCGCCTTCCGTATCAGGCCCTGCCTGTAGGACGACGCGCCGGATTCGAGTTCCCGGGCGACCTCGGAAAGGGCGTCCCGCGAGTCCGCGATTCTCTCATCCGCTTCCAGCACCGAAGCCAAACCGCACAGGAGCCCGGCGAATCCCTCACCCGACTCCTTCAACTCCGGCTCCGTCAGCAGCGTGGCGATTCGCTCGCGCTCCTCCAGTCGCTCCGCCATGCGCTCCGCATGATCGAGCATGTGTATGCACTCGAAAACCAACTCGGAGTCGAGGTGTTCCTCGTCCTCGCCGCCCTCGATCCCCATGGCAAACTGCCGGGCACCGGAAACCGCCGCGAGAATATCGGCTATCCCTGCAGGGCCCGGGGGCGGCTGTCCTCGGAGCACGGAGTCCACTCGCGATACCGTCTCGTATCCGATCAGGCGGCATCCCCGGACCAGTCCGGCCACGGCCGCATGGCTGTCGTGCAGCAGACCCTTCTCGAATGCCGCAAGGAGGGGAGGTGTCCTCTCGCGAAACAATCGTTCGATCAGCCAGCCGAAAGGGCGGGTGAAGGGCAGTGCGACCACCACACCGACGACATTGAAGGTGGTATGGAACGAGACCGCCACGACCTCGGGGGATTGCCCCGACAGGCCGGGCCAGCAGCGCTCGACGAGGAGAAGGTAGAATGGGAGCAGGAAGAATGCTCCGACGCCGGTCATGATGTTGTAGATGACGTGGGCGAAACCCGTTCTCCGGGAAGCAGTGGTCCCACCGATTGTCGCGAGGGCTGCAGTGGCGGTCGTCCCGATATCGGCACCGATGATGACTGCGGCCGCCTGGGGCAGGTCGATCAACGAAGCATTGAGGGCGGTCAGGGCCGTCGCCACTGTCGCGCTGGAACTCTGGGTGACCAGCGTGAGCACGATCCCGACAAAGACGAGGGCAATGCGACCGGACCAACTCGAGGTGTTCCAGTTTCCGAGATCGATCGCCCCCTGGTATCCCTCGAGGCCAGCCTGCAGGTAACCGATGCCGAGGAAAATGAGACAGAATCCGGCCAGCGCCTTGCCGAATCCTCGCAGGGGCCGGACCCGCTTCACGAGGTAGCAGAGCGCCGCGATGAAGATCAACGGCAGGGCCGCTTCACCCAGTTTCAGCTTGAATCCCAGCAGGGCGACCATCCATCCCGTCACCGTCGTCCCGATGTTCGCCCCGAAGATGATGCCCAGCGACGAGGTGAAGGACATCAGGCCGGCGGCGACGAATCCGATCGCGGCGACGGTGGTGGCGCTCGAACTCTGGATCAGGGCCGTCACGGTGGCGCCGGTGCACGCCCCCATGACAGGATTCCGTGTCGAACGGGCGAGCCACTTCTGCAGGCGATTGCCCGCCAGCTTTTTCAGTCCCGAGGTCATGATGCCCATCCCGAAAAGGAAGAGCCCCATACCACCGATCGTCTGGAGAATCGCGCTCACAACACTTCGACACGTTCCTCATACCTAGCAAAACAACCGCAGCGTGTCACGACTCCTTCTCCGCCGCGGAATGCTCCCGGCACGCGAAGAATCACAATTCACCCGGACGAATTCCCAATCCCCACCACCATACCGTCTTGAGTCGCTCATCCTCGATGGAGTCCTCGCAGCGGGAGTGGGCCGAGGGAATCCACAATCCTCGATACTCGTCCTTCGATTCGGAAATCGTTCCCGGGTAGGTCGCGAAGGCATCAAGAGGATGGGATCACGCCTCCGAAAGAACTCACGCGATGCGGATGCGGTCACCAAATTATCGTCAGCTATTCGCAAGAGTCCGACTGCGCCACGTCAATCAAATGCCCCACAACTGCGGAGGGGCACCACTTCCCCGTGAGTCGCTTCTGCGCCTTCCTGGAAGGAAGACCGGTCACCGATTCCTTTGTCTATCACCAGCCGGGACCCGGCATCATCTCTCACTACATCGAAGAGTGCCCCACCCGGACACCATGATAGATCGGAACACGGCCGTCGCCGATCTGAAACACTAGATAGTAGTCGCCCCGTCAAACAGGATGGCACGAGAAACTCCCCACACTCCGACCGCAGCCGGACCATTTTGACAAAGGCACACTCTGGCATGCCATATCGACACGCATCGGAAACCAAACTAGCAGATTTTTGACACATTCTTTCTTGCGTAGACGATTACCCCGCTCCTACGCTGCCAACACGGTTCCCCTCCCGTTGCCCATCACGGGTGTTTTGGCTATCGCAACGCAGGACTCATCGTCATGGCGGTGCCGAAAGCCGCATACACCCATCGCCATCACCGACAGTCCCGCACACCATGAAGAATCGATATCCGCCGCGCGGATCGCTACGGGGGTTCCTGCTCCTCGCCGCCATTCTGTTCTCGCCGTTTCACTTTGTCTATTCCCAGTCCCCGACCGGACCGGGCTCAGCGCCACTTCCGGGTCCCGTCCCGGTCGCCGCCCCGCCCGTCATCGCCAGCTCTTCCGAGAAGGTCGAGATGGAGCGTCTTCGCGTGGTCAGAGAAGCGGAGAGTGTCAGCCGCGTCGAGGCGGCTTTTCGCGAACAGGTCGCCCTGCTTCAGAAAAAACTCCTCTCGTCTTCGATCGAGGCGGGACGGCCCCAGAGCCTGTCCAGTGCCTACCCGACCTACATCAATTTGAACGCCTCCGACGTTGAGAGTGCCGAGCAGTATCATGAACTCCTGACCTCGACGCTGAACGACCTCATTCCCAAGAGTCCCTACCGCATCGTCTACGAAGACGAAACATCGGATCCCAAGCGGGCGCTCGAAAAACTCGAGCAGCTCTCCCGTTTCCGGGAGGATGAGAACATTTCCCGCACGATACAGGCCCAGATCGCAGCGATGCGAAACAACGTCCAGGGCGTTCACGTCCGGGTCCAGCAGATCCAAGCGGAGTTCGAACAGATCAAGGAACAGATCAAGGTCGTCGAACGAAACCTCGACATCGTCAGCGAACCCAGCCGCCTGACCGGCGCACCGGCCTCGCCCGCGGCGATCGCCGTGGAAATGGACAAGGCCAACAAGCTGAGGGAGAGAAGGGATGCGCTCCAGAAGGAGTTGAAAACGCTGACAGGTCCCGGCGGCCAGACCCTGCGAAAGCTGCAGTTCCAGCAGCTCATCGTCCAGCTCGCGGTCCAGAAGCGATACATTCACTCGCTGATCGCGAGCGGCTTCTACCGCGTGTTCGATTTCGACCTTTCGCTCCTGCCCGAAGCCTATCCCCAGGCACCCGGCCAGGGAACGCAGTCTCCCGGTGCCGGCAATCCGTCCCCAGCGGGAGCGACAGGCGCAACGCCTGGCGCCCCTGGCGCCCCCGCTTCCCCCCAGGGTGATCCGGCGGCGCTGGCACAGGCGGCATCCCCGGGTGCCGCCGCCGCGCCGATCCCTTTCATCCCCACCGTGACCGGACTGGAAGCGCATCTTCTCACGCTGGTGCGGGATGCGATGAAGGATCGCGAGGCGCTGGACAACATGCTGGCGAGCGGAAAACTCAGTTCCGCGGAAAGCCTCCTCCAGAAGATGCTGGTCGCGGCACCCTACCAGCCCGAGCTGCACACGATCCCCTACGAGGCACGTCAGCAGATCCACGAATTCAGTCAGTCGATCCGCGAGTTGAGCGAGGCGCTCAACAGCAGGGACTACACCGAAATGCAGCGTCTCGCCGACGCCATCGACGAGGTGGCGGACGACGTCAACATGTCCGATGTGCGGGCATTCGCCACCGAACAGTCCGAGAAGGCCCTGTTCTGGATCGGGCAGGCCGAAGTCGCCCTCAACGTCGGAGACCGCCAATCCATGCAGACCCTGATGGAAGCGGCAAAGCGGCACGCCCCGCTCGACGACGCCGTCAAGCAACGCCTCGAGGATCTCCAAGAGGAGGCCAACGGGAAGAGCAGACTGGCCGACGAACTCCGGCTACTCGTCAAGAACTCGGACTACGAAACAGTGTTCCAGAGGCGCTCCGAGTTCGGAACCCTCGCGAACTCCGGGAGCGATCCGAAACTCAAGGCCGATTTCGAGGAACTGATCCGCCAGGAGGAGGTGGTGCAGACCGCCCTGAAGGAGTGCGACGGTCTCGCCGACAGATCGAGCTACGAGGAAGCGTGGCTGGTACTTCACGATATCGACGAGGAGCTCATCAAGGATCCACGCGTGATCGACCGCCAGCGGCAGGTCGAGCGGGAGTGCCAGGACTTCGTTTCCGACTACAGCAGCGCGGTCGCGTTCGAGGAATCCGGCCAACCCGCGCTCGCCCTGGCCTGGTATCTCACCGCCTTCGCCAAGGCCCAATCCTCATCGGAACTGAAGGACAGGATCCACGACCTCGGCGCGAAGCTCATCAACCCGTAACACACCATGGCCAGAAAAAGGAAAAGCTCCTCACGACTCGCCCCCATCATCGGAATCGTCGTGGTCGTGATCGCCCTGACGGGCGGCGGCCTCGTCTTCTTTCTCCGGATGCAGAACCAACTGTCTCGCCTTCCGACTTTTCCCACCGAGACCTACCTGACGGGGGAAAACCTGTGGAGCCTGGAGGACCAGGAATTCAAAATCGAGGGACGTGTCGACAAGGTCATCATGCCATCCGAAGACCGAAAGACGACCCTGGTTTCGGTGCAACCCGATGGATCGAAGCGCCGCATTCCCCTCCTCATCTCGGACGAGGCGGGCAAGAAGACGATCCTGCCCGAACAGGACCTCCTCTTCAAAGTCCAACTGGGCTCTGCTCTGGAAGTCCTGTGTTCCGAATATGTCACCCGGTAAACCGGGGAGGTACGCAGTGGAGATTGCGCTTCGGCGCGGCCGGATCCTCGTCAGGTGATTCGCCTGCGCTCGCACCCGATCCACGCGATGACCAATCCGATGACGATGTGGATCCCCAGCACCCACACGCACACGGGCATCGCCGCCATGGGGCTCTGCGCCACCGTCTTGACGATATCGTAGTAGTGCTGATCCTTGAGCGACTGCAGGATACCGGACCAACTCCAGTAGGCCGAGATGAAAGGGCGAATCGCAGTGCCCAGCATGTCGGGCAGAGCGAGCACGGCACCCGAGAGGGGCAATTGAAAGCCCACCAGGTAGATCGAGACGAGAGACGCCTGCTCGGCCGAGTGCATCAAGCTCGAGATGCCGAGGCAAATCGACGTAATCGCGAGATTCACGAGAAGAAGAAATCCGAGCTGGGGCAGCAGGTCTCCCGGGAACTCACACACGTAGTGCACGAACAGTCCCATCCACAGGGACTGGGCCAACACGAAACCCGACAGGAAGACGGTCTTCGACATCAGGTAAGCGATGGGACTCAGGCCCGAGAGCTTCTCTTTCTCGAAGATGGCACGTTCCGCGGCGATCTCCCGTCCCGAGTTGTTCGCTCCCATCAACGTCAGGAGAATGACCTGGAACATCACGATACCGGACACGACGCTTCCCACTTCGCTGGAGTGATCGAGATACTCGATCAATTCCGAGAACTCCTCTCGAATGTCCTGTCCCAGTCCGACGCTCAATGTGCGCACGGCGGGCAGGCCATTCCAGGCGAAGATGGCGACGATCAGGGGAAAGCCCAGGATCAAGCCCAGCTGAAGCAGGATCTGCGACACGCTGCGCAGAAAGATCAGGTTCCGGCGCACCAGCAGGATGCGAAATTGCTCGACCGGGTTCGGGACGATTCTCCTTCGCCTCTTCGTCTCCCCTTGCTCGTCCGTCTCCTCCGGTTCCGGGTTGCGGTTCGCTACCACACTCACCCCGGCCCGTCCGGAATACTCCTCCCCGTGCTCCCGCCACAGATCTCCCCAGTTCGAGGGGTTCTCCTCCGCCAGACGAGCGTAGAGCAACTCCGCATTCTCCACTCCGAAGTAGTGCGTCAGCAAGCCGGGAGGACCGTGGTAGGCGACCCTCCCTCGAATCAGGACCAGGACCGAGTCGTAGTCCGTCAGGTGTTGCAGGCTGTGGGTCACGGAAATGACCATGCGCCCCGCCTCGCGAGCCTGCTGTTGCAGGAGCCCCACGATCTCGTGCTCGGACTGGGGATCGAGGCCGCTGGTCACCTCGTCGCAGAGGAGGATGTCCGGCCTACTCGTCAGTTCCATCGCTAGCGAAAGACGCCGCAACTGTCCACCGGAGAGGGTCTTCACCCGCTGCCCGGCGATCTCCGAGATCCCCACCTCCCGAAGCAGTCCATCGACCCGCTGGTCCGGATCGGGGCAGGCCGAGCCTCGAACGCGGAGAGCCAGGGCGCATCGCACGCTCTCACGGACCGTCAACTCGTCGTGGGCGATGCTGAACTGTGGCACATAGGCAATCTCCGACGGGTCGAAATCCTGCTCGTCCAGGTTTCTCCCCTCCCAGTAAAGATCTCCGGTCTCCTCTCCGGGCGCGATACCGGCAATCAACTTCAGCAGGGTGGTCTTCCCGCATCCCGAAGGGCCTATGATGGCACCGAAATGCCCCCTCGGGTAGGAAACGGAAACATCGTCGAGAAGCCTGGGACCATCGCTTCCTCCCAACTGTAGAGATACCTGATCAACGAGGAACATCCCTGTGTCGTTACCACAGAGAGCGAATCAACACAATCGATCACGAGACAATTTATCGACACACGGCCCCTGCGACTTGTATTACCGATTCTTCACTTCCTCGAATCTCTATTTCACCCCGATCACCGCTATTCCGTGATCGGCACGCGCTTCGTCCTGACGAGGTGAGCGGGAACCCAACCGTTCTTCCCCGACAGGGGACCGTCCATCACCTCCACCTGCGTCATCGCCAGAACCTGGTCACCGAGAGTTCCCTTGCCCGCCTCCTCGCCTGAGGGAAAGTGCCCGATCACCGTGACTTCGGTTCCGCTGGCAAGCATACCGAGTTGGGAACCGAAAATCTCCTCCTGCGCCTGTTCCGGCGATATGGATTCCCCCTTCAGCATGCGCCCGAGAACGCTCAGACTCTGGCGGGCGGTATTCTTCTCCGGGCGCGACGCCAGGGGAATCATGGCATCATCGGAACTCCCCTCGACAACCGAAATCTCCCGGTAACTGATCACGCGGACCTCCTTCGGCTCGTCGGCTCCTTTCCTCCAGCCCGGCAGGGCGAAGAACGATCCGGTCACCGCCAAAAGGAGCGCTACCCCGCCTCCGAGCAGCAGAACAGGTGCACGAGACGATTTCGAGCGCGACTCCGCCCCATCCCTTGTTTCGGTCCGGACGGACGCGTCGAGAGCATCGGTCTCCCGCGCCTCCTCATCCGGGTCGCCCGATTCGACTTCGCTCGTCACGACTTCGCTCGCCACGCGCGCCTGGTCGAGTTCGCTACGCATCTCGCTGACGTCGGTACACCGGTGACCGGGCTCACTCACCATCGCCCTGCGAACGATCTCATCGAAAACCGGATTCACCGCCGCCTTCTCCGATGGCAGGGCGAAGTGCCCCCGCGGCACCTCACGGGTCAGGAGAACATAGAGAGTCGCTCCGAGACTATAGATGTCGGCCCGGTGATCGACCTCCCGGCCCTCCAATTGTTCGGGTGCGGAGTAGCCGGGGGTCCCCATACCCAGTCCGGGATAGCTGATCACCGATCTCTCCCGGGCCTCTGGATCGGACGGGTCATGACCGATCGTGGGCTGCGCCGACGAAGCGATGCGAACGAGCCCGAAATCGCAGACCTTGATGATTCCCTGGGAATTGAGAAATAGGTTGGCGGGCTTGATATCGCGATGTATGTACCCTCTTCCATGCGCGTAGTGCAGGGCGTCACAGACCTGGCACAGGGCGTTGATGGCGCTGACCGGTTCGACGCCCCCCGAGCGTATCCACTGTTGGAAGTCGACGCCCTCGATATATTCCATCACGAAGTAGTGATACCCGTCGCCTGTTCGCCCGAAGTCGTGGACCGCAGTAATATTGGTAAGCGTCTCACACGCAGCATCTATCCATTCGCCGGGTGATCGCTAGGCTTTGGGATGTCCCACCGACGATCCCCCGAACAATGGCGCGCTCTGCTGAGCGCCTTTCGCCGCAGCGATCAGA
>Ga0180436_10003606_pt1 | contig 14155 bp, 14 predicted proteins | sample SS_ome_2_FD_132434 | JGI IMG/M metagenome (GOLD analysis project Ga0180436, IMG submission 132434) | Hypersaline lake sediment archaeal communities from the Salton Sea, California, USA - SS_3_S_2 metaG | ecosystem: Environmental > Aquatic > Non-marine Saline and Alkaline > Hypersaline >...
CTTCGCATTTTATCAAATCGGCTTTAGCTCGAACAAGTATGCGCTTAAGATTTTTTGCTTACGCTCTTCCTTCGGGCACAGATAAATCGAGAGGTTATTTGGGTAGTGCTTCGGATGTCTTTGTATTCCCCTATGGATTTTGAATTGATAATATCAATAATTTGCTGCTCCAATAATATTCTAATAAAAAACCCTCGAACCTATAAAGCTCAAGGGTTGAAGTTTTAAATATGCAATATCTACTCATCCAAAAACCCAATCTGTCCCGACTGTTTTTCCTCCATAAGAGCTTTTAGACCCAAATGCTCATATGCAAGCTTGGTCGCCATCCGTCCTTTTGGAGTACGCCTTAAAAATCCAAGCTGCAGAAGATACGGCTCATATACATCCTCGATAGTGCCGGATTCTTCGCCTGTAGAAGCGGCAAGATTATCGAGCCCGACAGGGCCTCCGTCGAATTTTTCGATTACGCAGAGAAGCAAATCCCTGTCCATATTATCGAGCCCGAGTCTGTCGACTTCCAAAAGATCCAATCCGTCCTTTGCGGCTTTGAGATCGATGTCTCCTTCGCCCTTGATCTGTGCATAATCACGAACTCTGCGGAGGAGACGGTTTGCAATCCTAGGTGTACCCCTGGAACGCAAAGAAATCTCTTCTGCACCTTTATCGTCTATTATAACATCCAAGATTGAAGCGGATCGAAGTACAATCTGTTTTATCTCAGAAACCGAATACATCAAAAGTCTGTTCAAAAGCCCGAATCTATCACGCAGGGGAGAGGTTAAACTTCCTGCTCTGGTTGTTGCTCCGACGAGTGTGAACTTCGGCAAATCTATGCGAAGAGATCTTGCGCTCGGTCCTTTTCCGATTATTATATCGAGAGCGAAATCCTCCATAGCGGGATACAGAACCTCTTCAACACTGGCATTAAGCCTGTGGATTTCGTCTATAAACAAAACATCTCCATCGCTTAAGTTGGTCAAGATTGCGGCCAAATCTCCGGGTCGCTCGATTGCAGGACCGGAAGTAATACGTATATTTACATTCATCTCATTTGCGATTATATGCGAAAGACAGGTCTTGCCCAGCCCGGGAGGACCGTGCAAAAGCACATGGTCGAGAGGCTCGTTTCGCTGTTTTGCCGCCTCAATATATATGCGCATCTGTTCTTTGACTTTTTCCTGGCCGACAAACTCATCCAAGGTTTTGGGTCGCAAGGACAGATCGACCGTATCAAATGCTTCGCTGTTCAGTGCGCTGACGATTCTTTTTTCTTCTTCCATTTATGTATTCTCCGAATCAGTATTCTATCCCAATCTCTTCAGTGCGAGTAAAATCAAATCCTCAGTTGTATCGCCGAGGTTTTTTACGGAGGTGATGGCTTTTAAAGCTTCACTTCGTTTATATCCCAAAGATACAAGAGCATTCACGGCCTCAAGCTCTGGACTCGAAGCGGATGGTCCGCCGATATCATCGAGAATGCTGTCGCTGGAAACCTTTTCCCTAAGCTCTAGTATAATTCGTTCTGCGGTCTTCTTCCCGACACCGGAAACAGGTGAGAAAGCATTTACGTCTGATGATATTATTGCAGCTGCAAGTTCACTCGCTGTCATAGTCGTTAGAACGGACATTGCGACTTTCGGACCAACACCTGATATAGATATGAGTTTTTTGAACATATCCTTTTCCTGTTGGGTATAAAAACCATAAAGGCTTTGCTCGTCTTCCTTAACGACAAAATATGTGTATAGTTTAGCATGGTCCTTATCGAGCTTTGAAAGGGCATTGGTGTTTGTGAAAATCTCATATCCAACACCGCCGGTTTCGATAATGACATAATTTATTCCTGTTTCAGTTACTTTTCCACTGATGTATGCATACATAGAACAGATTTGCTCCTATATTATTTGATTTTAAATTTCTCCTTGAAATTACTGCTGTGAGCATGACACATGGCAACAGCCAGTGCATCAGCTGCATCGTCAGGCTTTGGAATTTCCTTTAAAGAAAGAAGCATTTTAACCATAGCTTGAATCTGCTGCTTGTCCGCTCTGCCATATCCGCAAACCGCTTGTTTTACTTGAAGCGGTGTATATTCAAAAAGTTCTTTTCCGCTTTTTTCAGCACATACCAGTGCTGTGCCTCTCGCATGTCCAACGATTAGAGCGGTTTTAACATTCTTGTTGAAAAAAAGCTCCTCAAATGCGATAGCGTCGGGATTATACTTTTCAATCAATTCTTCCATACTGTCGAATATGATGCTGAGTCTTCTCGGAAGAGGAACACCGGCTTTGGTCAAAACCACACCGTAATCCAACATCGTTAACTTGCTACTAGAGTATTCTATAACACCATAGCCCATGGTGGCAAGACCCGGGTCGATACCGAGTATAATCAATATGTTGCCTCCTTAAGGTTTATATATAAAATAGTATTGGTTTTAGTACACATTGTCAATTGAATTTGAATATTTATAAAAAAAGCTTGAATAAATATGCATACATGTGTATAATTAATCAAGCTATGATAATAAAGTATGATGAACAAATTTTGTATAAAATCGAAAGGAAGAAACAATGGCAAAAGAGAAGGTAATACTCGCATATTCAGGAGGGCTCGATACTTCGATAATAATACCGTGGCTCAAAGAAAACTACGACTACGAAGTTATTGCGGTTGCGGGGGATGTAGGTCAAGGTGAAGAGCTTGAACCTTTGCATGAAAAAGCAAAAAAAACAGGAGCTTCAAAGCTTTATATTGCAGACTTGAAAGAAGAATTTGTGGATGACTTCATATTCCCGACATTGAAGATGGGGGCGAAGTATGAGAAGAAATATTTACTTGGTACTTCTTTCGCAAGGCCGGTTATCGCAAAGGCGCTTGTTGATATAGCGAAAAAAGAAGGAGCAATTGCGATATGTCACGGAGCGACAGGAAAAGGCAACGACCAAGTAAGGTTTGAGCTTACGATAAAAGCGTTGGCACCTGAGCTTAAGATAATCGCTCCATGGAGGATTTGGGATATAAAATCTCGTTCTGATGCTATAGATTATGCCAAAGAAAGAAATATAGATATCCCTGTAACGAAAAAACATCCGTATAGTATGGACAGAAACCTTTGGCACTTAAGCCATGAAGGCGGAGACCTTGAAGACCCATGGAATGAGCCAAAGGATGAGATGCTCTTGATATGTAATACTCCGGAAAACGCTCCGGATGAGCCAGAATATATTGAGGTCGATTTCGAAAAAGGGATACCCATTGCTGTGGACGGAAAGAAGATGGGCGGAGTTGAACTTATCGAAAAGCTGAACGAAATCGGGGCAAAACACGCAGTCGGTATTGATGATATGGTCGAAAACCGATTGGTTGGAATTAAATCCCGCGGAGTATATGAAAATCCGGGCGGGGAGATTCTCTACACCGCACATGATGCGCTTGAAAGCATCACTCTTGATAGGGAAACTGCGCATTATAAGGAGATTACAGCTGTAAAGTTTGCTGAAATGGTATATAATGGTCAGTGGTATTCTCCATTGCGTGAAGCTCTGTCAGCTTTTGCAGACTCAACATCCGAATATGTTTCCGGTAAAGTGAAAATCAAGCTTTATAAAGGTAATTGTGTTGCGGTGGGTATTTCATCTCCGAATACTCTTTACAGCGAGGAGCTTGCAACTTTCGAGGATGATGAAATCTATGATCACAAGGATGCGGAAGGATTCATAAACCTGTTTGGATTGCCGCAGAAAGTTAACGCTATGCGTGATGAGAGGATAAAGACCAAATAAGGAGAGTTTTGAAAGATGAAGAAACTTTGGGGCGGTAGATTTGAATCCGAGCTGGATGAGTTTGCTGCAGGGTTTAATTCCTCAATATCATTCGACTATAAGCTGTATAAACAGGATATCTTAGGCAGCATTGCACATGCAAAAATGCTCGGTAAACAGGATATTATTCCGAAGGAAGATTCTGAAAAAATCGTTTTAGGTCTGGAAGAGATTCTCGCTGAGATTGAGCATGGCAAAGTTGAGTTTTCACCTGACAATGAAGATATCCATATGAATATCGAAAAGCTGTTGATTGAAAAAATCGGTGAAACGGGCAAGAAACTACATACGGGAAGAAGTAGGAACGACCAAGTCGCCCTTGACACCAGAATGTGGCTAAAGGATGAGATTTCAGAAATTTGCATCTCTTTAAAAACATTGATGAAGGCGATTGTTGAAATAGCAGAAAACAATCTCGATACGATAATGCCTTCGTATACGCATCTGCAAAAAGCACAGCCTACGACCTTGGCGCATTACATTATGGCGTATTTTGAGATGTTCAAACGTGATCTTTTAAGGTTTGAAGATTGTCTTGAAAGAGTAGATTATATGCCTCTTGGTGCTGGAGCGCTTTGCAGTACAACCTATCCGCTCGACAGAGAATATGTGAAAGAACTGTTAGGGTTTTCTGAGATTACGGACAACAGTATGGACACCGTATCGGATAGAGATTATATTCTGGAGTTTCTCTTTGCTGGCTCGACATGCCAGATGCATCTTTCAAGATTTTCAGAAGAGATTATACTTTGGTCGACAAACGAGTTTGGGATGGTGAAGATTTCAGACGGATTTTCGACAGGTTCGAGCATAATGCCACAAAAGAAAAATGCTGATATCGCAGAGCTGGTGCGTGGAAAAAGCGGCAGGGTATACGGGAATCTTATTTCGCTGCTTACTACCATGAAGGGTCTGCCTCTCGCATACAATAAGGATATGCAGGAAGATAAAGAACCTATGTTTGACACAGCGGCAACAATAAAGACGAGCATAACTGTTTTTGCGAAAATGCTTAGGACCTTGGAGTTCGACAAACAGAAGATGTTTGACAGTGCGGGAAAAGGGTTTACAAATGCAACGGATCTTGCGGACTATTTGGTCAAAAAGGGCTTAGAATTCAGAAATGCACATGAAGTGAGCGGTAAGGTCGTCCTTCACTGTGAGAAAAACAATCTTGCAATTTTGGACTTAAACCTATATACTTTAAAGGGGTTCTCGCCTCTTTTTGAAGAGGACGTATTTGAAGAAGTTTCGCTTCAAACATGTGTTTCGAAAAGACTGGTATACGGCGGACCTTCTAAAAAAAGCGTAATGCAGCATATTGAACGAGCGAGGAAATATCTTGTTTAGGGGCTTTTCATTCTGCTTTGCAAACTTCAGAACTTTTTTACGATAGAGTAAAATAAGGTTTGTACACATTGCCTTATTTTGTTTTTCCTGAATGTTCTGTTGTGGTAATATATAAATTAATAAATGGAGGAAAAAAATGAAGAAAATTATTGTAGTTGTTTTAGTATTGGCTTTCGCACTAAGCTTTGTAGCTTGCGGAAAGGGAGATGCTCTCACTGTAGCTATCGATGACACATACCCACCAATGGAGTATGTTAATGAAGACGGAGAACTCGTTGGATTTGATATCGATATGGCTAAAGCGCTAGGAGAAGAGATGGGTGTTGAGATTGAGTTTATTTCAACAGGCTGGGACGGCATCTTTGCCGGACTTGCAGCAGACCAATATGACTGCATTATCTCATCGGTTAGTATCACAAAGGATCGTATGCCTAATATGGATTTCACTAATCCGTACCTTGCAAATGGACAAGTTATTATGGTTAATCCTGCTGATTCTTCAATCGCAACTATGGCTGACCTTACTGGAAAGCAAGTTGGTGTTCAGTTCGAAACAACAGCTGATTATGCTGCACAAAAAGTGTATGAAGAAGTTGGTTTTGAAATCGTAGCATTCGATGATATGACTGTTTGCTTGACTGCTATGAAGGCAGGACAAATTGACTGTATCGTTGCTGATATGGCTGTTGCTATAGATGCTGTTATGAAAGATTCTGATGCTTTCATGGTAAGCTCAGTAGCTCTAACAAACGAACCTATCGCTATCGCTGTAAACAAAGGTAACACAAAGCTTGTTGATGACCTTAATAAAGCTTTAGCAGCTATTTCTGATAATGGAACTTTGAGCGAAATCTCAATCAAGCACTTGAGTGCGGATTATACTCAAAATATCGATACAGAATTGCGTTAGTAAATTTAGGGCTTGCGAATAATCTCGTGAGCCTTTATTATCAAAGCTATAGTGCTTACTATGGCTTTGATAATATATTTTTATTTAAGGGGTAAATATGAGTTTAAATATTAATCAAGTATTATTGTTTGCAAAAGGTACGCTTACGACTTTGGAGCTGACTTTTGTGAGCATGCTTATCGGGACCTTTTTTGGTCTCATTATTGCGCTTGGAAGGATTTCAAAAAGCAAGATCCTAGAAAAGACAACATGGGTATATGTTTGGGTTTTCCGCGGAACACCACTGCTTTTGCAGATTATGATAGTGTATCTTGCGATACCGCTTATGACTAAGGAAATCTTCGGAGATGCCGTAAAGATGTCACGTTTTGCGGCAGCGAGTATAGCTCTTGTATTGAATACAGCGGCGTATTTGGCTGAGATTTTCCGTGCCGGAATACTTTCAATCGACAAAGGACAAACGGAGGCTGCTAAGGCTCTTGGGATGACAAGAAGGCAGACCATGGTGAAAGTGATCATACCGCAGACTTACAGAAGAGTTATTCCGCCGTATGCGAATGAATTTATCATGATTTTGAAGGATACTTCGCTTGTTTCAGCGATTGGACTTGCTGAGCTTTATAGGGCGAGTGAAAAACTTTCGAGTTCGACTGCGGATTGGAGATATCTTTTCATCGCGGCAGCGATATATTTGCTTCTGACAAGCGTTGCAACGCAAGTTTTTGCATACTTTGAGAAAAAATTCTCGGTATACATTTAACTTTAACTATAGGAGACTAATTGGATATGATAAAAGGCGAACATATAGATAAATTCTTTGGGGATTTACAAGTATTAAATGATATCAACTTTGAGATTAAACCGAGTGAGGTTGTTTGTGTTATCGGACCCAGCGGTTCTGGTAAAAGTACGCTTCTTAGATGTTTAAACCACCTTGAAAGGATTACTTCGGGGAAAATTTATATCGATGGGGAACTTGTCGATTACCGAGGAAACGATAAGGATTTGATGAAAATCGAGCAGCATAAAGTCACAGAGCTCTGTATGGAGCTCGGTATGGTTTTTCAGCGTTTTAATCTCTTCCCTCATAAAACGGCTCTTGGAAACGTCACGTTAAGCCCTATGATTGTACGAGGACAAAATAAAGAAGAGGCAGAGGAAAACGGCAGAAAGATGCTGGAAAAGGTCGGGCTTTCGGATAAAGCGGACGAGTACCCGTCAAGGCTTTCAGGCGGACAGCAGCAGCGTGTAGCTATCGCAAGGGCGCTTGCTATGGAGCCCAAAATAATGCTTTTTGATGAGCCGACCAGTGCACTCGATCCGGAACTCGTAGGCGAGGTTTTAGAGGTTATGAAAAAACTCGCACTTTCGGGAATGACCATGATGGTCGTAACGCATGAGATGAGTTTTGCAAAAGAGGTTGCGGACAGGGTTATTTTCATGGATGAGGGCATAATAGTGGAAGAGGGTCCTCCTAGCCAGATTTTCGGCAACCCGAAGAAGGATAGGACAAAGGCATTCCTTGCAAGGACCAATGCTTAAAAAGGATAATACATAGATTGGCTAAAAACTGCCTTGTGTGTTAATATATCGCTATGAAATTGATTTCATTGATAATAATTGCTATCGGACTTCTGATAGTCATACCTACAGCGTATTTTTGTTTTACTAAGATATTGGATAGAAATACACAGAGAAGAACCGCGGTATTGGCTGGGGTGATCTTTGTGGTTGTGGCTGTTCTCGTTGTGTTTGTCGGCGGCAATGCCTATACTTTTTTTATTAACAGCGAAGAGGGAATTGTTGCGGAAAGATATACCCGGTCTTTGATAGAGAACACCATTGACGGAGATATCGAAACGCATAAGCGAAATACCGAAGCGATAAGCTATGAGCTTGAACGATTGGATTGGGTATACAGTTCGACAGAGAATTTCGATTTCGAAGAGATGCCTCGATTGAAAATATCCGAAAGCAGATGGACGGATGAGGAGGGTGCGACATATCTATATATCCTTTTGGACGAAGAGGGTATATGCTATGATATAGCTTTAAAAAAACAAGGCTATTTTTGGGATGTTTACAGCATCAATATAGTTGAGAATTCAAAGCTTGGACTGCTTCTCGGGTCGGAAAGATTTCTGCCGCTCAGATAGTGACGGTTTTATAAGCACGGAAATTGATATAGTTTAGCTTTATTAGGTGTTAAGGGAACCTTTGCTTAATGCCTTTTTTATTTTATTGCGTTTTTCATGCTGCGGTGATAAGATTATAAAATAATGGATATATCGGCAATATCTGTGCTTTAGACTGCTTGATGATTTTATGGTTGATTGGATGAAGAAGAAGCAGAACTGAAAGATGGGATTATTGCAAAAGGTGAGTATTTTGAGAGGACGGCTAATTGATCGGATACTACAAAGAAATACATATATCACTAATAACACTTTGAGGTAGATAATATATGAATGATAATTTAGTAAGCATGAAGAAACTAAAAGAAGATATTCGTTCAATGAAATTGTTTTCACTATTTCTAAAACCGGAAGATAGAAAGAAACTTAAAGAAGTAAAACAGCAAATGCATAATATGACAAAGCAATTCGATATATTTGTAAGGAATTTTTCTGATAACGGTTGGTGTTTGTATGATTCAATAAGTTCAACTATTATGGAAACTGCAAATAAAACTTTCGAATCTGAGGGTATGGAGGCAGCTGAAAACATCTTGTTGAATTATTATATGAACGACATCAAATCCAATATTCCTAGATTGAAAAGCATTTCGAGCGAATTTATGCAAAGATATGATTTAATTAATCATGCTTTTAATGACCATTTTGAAAGAAGGTTTTATTCTAGCATTCCACTATTATTAATAATCATGGATGGAGCAGTAAATGACTTCACAAAGAGTAAAGGTTTTTTTGCTAAAGGAACAGACGTTTCAGCATGGGATTGTTTAGTAGGTTGTGATGATAGCTTAGCGAAAATGAAAAGTATATTTAACAAAGGACGTAATAAAACAAATAAAGAAAAAATATTTGTACCATATAGAAATGGTATTTTGCATGGCAGGGATTTGAATTATGCGAACAAATATGTATCCTGTAAATGTGTGGCAATGCTCTTTGCAATAGCAGATTGGATGAGTTATAAAAACAGTGAGGAAGATCGTAAAAAAAAATATATAAAAGAAATGAATCCTCCAACAATAGCTGAATCACTCGAAAAGTATAAACAAATTCAAATTGATAAGGAAGAAATAAGCAAGTGGAAAGCCCGAAAAATAGTAGTAGGAGAAACTGTTAAATCAAATGGTAACCCAGAAGAGTATCTCGATTATCCCTATATTCAAGAAATATTTGACTTGTTTGGTGCTTGGGATAAAAGCAATTATGGAAAACTGTCTGTATTTTTAAAGTTGCATTTCTCATATGAACCTTCTGAAGCAAAACGTGCAGGCGAATGTAGAAAACTATTTCTAAATAAAAAATATATATCTTTTGAGTTTAGAGAAATTGAGGAACGGGGATGTTCTTTGAGTAGAGTATTAGTACAAGCCAATTGGTCTGTTGGCGAAAAGTTTTTTTCTGAACCTTTAGAATTTGGTTGTGCATATCAGGACTCAAATAATGAAACTGCATACCCTTGGCGAGATAATGGTGAATGGACCATTATTCCTTGGAATATAACTGCTTTGCATAAATGTTAATAATCCACAAAATAACGGTATCATTTTGGTATCATTCACTGCAAATAATTACATCGTTAAACAAAACAACTACTCCACTCAACGATACCGGAGTCGAAAAAAATGAAAATGAAGCGATAAAATGGTATATTGAATCCGCTAGGCGGAGGTATGGACCGGCTATGGAAAAATTAGAGGAATTAAATATAAACTATTAATTCCTCCGTCTTTAACTTTTATTATCTATCTTATCTGGCCAGTGCCTTCTATAACGTATTTTACTGTGGTGAGTTCTTTAAGCCCCATAGGACCTCTGGCATGCAGTTTTTGGGTGGAAATCCCGATCTCTGCACCAAACCCGAAGACCTCGCCGTCCGTGAATCTTGTAGAAGCGTTGACATATACAGCGGCAGCATCGATTTTTTCCATGAATTCTTTAGCGGCGAAATAATCAGAAGTGATTATTGCTTCAGAATGACCCGACCCGTATTTATTTATATGGTCAATCGCCTCATCCAATCCATCGACCACTTTGACCGATAGAATATAATCCAAAAACTCGGTATAATAATCCTCATCTGTCGCTTTGACAGCGTCGGGAAGAATCTCTCTGGTGATATCGCATCCCCTTATTTCAACGTTCTTTTGTTTAAGCATCTTAAAAGCCATAGGCAAAAACTCTTTAGCTATGCTTGAAGAAACCAGCAAGCTTTCCGCAGCATTACAAACTGCAGGTCTTTGAGTCTTTGCGTTATATATGATATCCGCACCCATTGCCAAATCCGCACTGTCGTCGATATACACATGGCAGTTGCCCACGCCCGTTTCGATAGTAGGAACTGTTGCGTTCTTAACTACACTTTGAATAAGCCCCGCTCCGCCGCGCGGAATTAGTACGCTGATAAGTCCGTTAAGGGTCATCATATACGTAGCTGCTTCTCTGCTGGTGTCCTCTAAAAGCTGGATTGCACCTTCCGGCAGTCCCGCCTCAATCGCAGCCTTGCTCGCAACTTTTACAACAGCCGAATTGGAAGAATATGCTTCACTTCCGCCGCGAAGAACAACAGAGTTACCCGTTTTTATGCAAAGTCCGATAGCATCAGCAGTAACATTTGGTCTGGCCTCATATATGATTCCGACCACACCCATGGGTACACGTTTCTTACCGATTTCGAGTCCGTTCGGACGCTTGATCGTATTTATCACTTCGCCGATTGGGTCTTCCAAAGATGCTACCTGTCTAAGTCCGTCAGCCATACCCTCGATTCTTGCTTCACTCAAAGCCAGTCTATCGATGAGTGCGCTCGTTCTGCCGGCCTCTTTCGCAGCTTCAACATCCTTTTCGTTCTGCTTTAAAATATATTCGCTGTTCTCAACCAAAGCATCTGCAATCGCTAAAAGTATATCGTTCTTCTCGTTCGTTCCCAAAACACCGAGAGCGAAGGAAGCCTTCTTTGCTGATTCGGCTTGCTTTCGTACATGTTCCATGCCTTAGACCTCACTTAATAAAATCTTTATTTAGTTGCCATTATATCAGATTTCATCATTTTTTGATACTGTTAATATAGTTTTCTACATCGCTTATTGAATTAAAAAGCTTACCTCTTTGAAGTATCATCAGAGAATGACTGTCCAAATCCTCTCTGAACAGATCAGTTTTTCTTACGACAACGAACTCCTCGGATTCCGCGTCGCTTCTTAGAACCATTACATTATCGCCAACAAGCTTAATAATATAATGTTTTTCGCAGTACTGGTCTATATCCCTTTCCAGAAGCACATTTTCGTTTGAAAACTCGACTATCCGAAGAGAAGGAAAGCGTTCAAGAAAATCCACAACACCGAGTCCGAGCATGCTTTCTACCGCTCTGCTGGTTTTGGTGATCTCATGCCCGCATTTTTTATATTCATATCGTATTTCAACGATGGTATCGGCTCCGATTATATCCTTGCTCGACAGCGCACCCACAAGCTGTGTTTCATCTTCAGCCTCCGTTTGGCTGGTGCCGCTTTCTCTTTTTCCGAGAGAATAACCCATGGTTATAGAAAAATACATCAATACACTCAAAACCACTATAATAAAAACCCGCTTAAAACTCTTTTTTACTAACAAAAAAATCCCTCCTCTGATCACATTACGATGCAATAGCTTTGGGATTATTTTTTGTTATATTTTAAGCTATATTCCTATTTGCTGAAAACTGCGTTGTGGTAAACGTTTGTAATATCATCATGGTCTTCCAACCAATCCAACATTTTCAACGTTTTATCCTCATTTTCTTCTGCCACTGTTACACTGGTCTGCGGTACCATCTGTATCTCCGCTACCAAGAATTCATATCCTGCGCTTGAAAGATCATCGCTCACTGCTGAGAATGATTCCGGTGAAGTCACTATCTCGTAGACTTCGTCATGATCAGTGATGTCGTCAGCACCTGCCTCGAGAGCCTCCATCATAAGAGCGTCTTCATCGATGTTTTCTGCTTTCTCAACAGCAATAACTCCTTTTTTGTCGAACAGATAGGATACACATCCGCTTGTTCCGAGAGAACCGCCCATCTTATCGAATATATGACGCACTTCGCCGGCTGTTCTGTTCCTGTTGTCCGAAAGAGCTTCGGCGATTACTGCAACACCGCCAAGACCGTAACCTTCGTATATCATCTCTTCATAGTTTACATTGCTTCCTTCACCTGTCGCTCTTTTGATAGAACGCTCTATATTGTCGTTAGGCATATTGGCCGCTTTGCATTTTGCGATAACATCCCTTAAGCGATTGTTGATAGTCGGGTCGCCTCCGCCGCCTTGCTTTACCGCAACGGCAATCTCGCGACCCAATTTTGTAAAGATTTTGCCCCGCTTTTCGTCCGCTTTTCCTTTTTTATGTTTAATGGTCGACCATTTTGAATGTCCTGACATAACTTTTACCCCTTATATCCTTTATATTCCATGCATACTGCACTGATCTATCCTGCGTAGCATTTTAGCATAATTAAGGCTCATTTTCAAATCTTGAAGCTTTAATTGAGCTCGTCCAAAGTCAAATCGAAACTATCTATAAATGTGTCCATAAAGTAATCAACTTCCTGCATATTAAGACCTTTTATATCCTTTTCGAGTGTTTCTTTTGCTTTTGAAAATCCGTCGTTTCCTGTTTTTAGCTCCTCAATACACTTGATATAAGCACATATTTTATCTGAGGCTTTCATAATCTTATGATTTTCTGCTTCGTCCTCCTGGCTTTTTATAAGGACATCATAATCCGGCTTCAGCTCCTCAGGGAGCATATTCCATATAACGTCGCTCGCAATCGCCTCGATTTTCTTATACTCCTGTTTGATTTTCGGATTAAAGTATTTTATCGGGGTCGGCAAATCACCTGTGATAACTTCGGATGCTTCGTGGTACACAGCGAGAGCCATAATTCTTTCCGGGTTGACGTCGCCACCAAAGAGCTTATTCTTTATAAGAGCAAGCGCATGAGCAATCATAGCCGTCTGTAAAGAATGTTCTTGAATATTTTCCTCAATGGTGTTGCGCATAATGCCCCAACGCTTTATGTGTTTCATCCTTGCCATATATGCAAAAAAGTGTGATTTCAATTTGTATCCTCCTTTAGGTTGGTTGACTCTTAGGTCTTAATCGTGTATAATACCAAAAAATAATAAATCACCGCTAGGGGTGCCCAAAAAGTAATAAAAACTTATGGCTGAGATAACATACCCTTAGAACCTGTATTGTTAGATAATTCTTGCGTAGGGAAGCGGTTGCCGTTTATGGCATGCTATCCGTACATTTTGTACGGTTTTCTATTTTTAAGGGTATATCTAAAAAGATATATCTTTTTTAATTTTACATTACGGGAGTGAAAAAAACAACTTAAAGAAAGAGGTTTGTAAAATGGAATGGTTTAATGGAGTCAAAGAATGGTTTGCTGAATCGCTGGTTAGCCCGAAGGATTTATTTATCGATATCGGGGAAAGGATTGCCGAAACCAAAATTCCGATATTGATAGTTGTCGGAGCACTTTTCGTGCTTGCGATTATAGGTATTGTCGTATTCAGAAAAGAGGGAAAAGTACAGGATAAAAAGGGCTGGACAGCAAGACAGCTTGCAATTGGTGCTCTTTGCATTGCGCTTGCCTTTGCTCTGTCTTTTATAAGGTTTATGAAAATGCCGCAAGGCGGTTCGGTTACCTTAGCATCTATGCTTCCGATTATGATATTCGCTTATGTTTTTGGATTTAGAAAGGGTTTGCTCGTAGGTCTTGCTTATGGGATTCTTCAGCTATTCCAAGATGCGTACATCGTGCATTGGGCGCAATTGTTCTTGGATTATATTTTGGCATTTATGGTACTGGCCTTTGCTGGTATA
>Ga0180436_10003610_pt1 | contig 14149 bp, 11 predicted proteins | sample SS_ome_2_FD_132434 | JGI IMG/M metagenome (GOLD analysis project Ga0180436, IMG submission 132434) | Hypersaline lake sediment archaeal communities from the Salton Sea, California, USA - SS_3_S_2 metaG | ecosystem: Environmental > Aquatic > Non-marine Saline and Alkaline > Hypersaline >...
ATCGTCAACGATCAATCGAACAGCGCGAAGGTCCAATACATTTTCGAAAGATTTATCCTTGCGGGACATTTTTGAAAAAATCGAGTAAATATGTTTTGGGCGGCCAGAGACATCTGCTTCAATATTTCCATCCTTTAAAACGTGTTTGAGGTCGTCAATGATCTTGGTAATCTCTTTTTCACGATCAGAGCGCCGGTCGGATAATTTCTTTGCAATCTCTTTATATGCATCAGGCTGTGTATATCTGAATCCAAGATCTTCAAGTTCCCATTTTATCTGCCAGATACCCAGCCGGTTAGCAAGAGGAGCGAAGATATCCATTGTCTCCTGGGCGATGCGTTTCTGTTTGGTTTCCGGCATGAAGCTCAATGTACGCATGTTGTGCAGTCTGTCAGCTAGTTTTATGAGCACAACCCGTACATCATCTCCCATTGCCATCAATGTCTTTCGCAATGTTTCTGTCTTTAAGTCTTTGTGGCGGCTCTTTTGGGCAGTTTTTGATAGATTGGAAGTAGAAACAATCGTGTCATCGGTATTATCCCCGTTTTTTTCATCTAATTTTGATACACGAGGAAGGTTTGAAAGTTTTGTGACACCATCAACAAGGTTTGCAATCTCTTCACCAAATTTGTTCTCAATGTCTTGCAGCGTGTACGCTGTGTCCTCAACCGTATCATGAAGAAGTGCCGCCGAAATGACAACCGGTGGCACTTTCAGTTCTGCTAATATTCTGGCAACCGCAACACAATGAGAAATGTATGGTTCGCCAGACAAGCGCTTCTGATCTTTGTGCGCTTGTTCCGCAAATGTATAAGCTGTACGAATCTGTTCGATTTCGGCAGCATTGTAATAATCTGGAAAAGACTTTTCTAATTCCTCGAAATACATAGTTGGTGTAATGGTAGCAGATATTTATTGGTTTTATATCAAAAATATTATGAGAAAGTGGAAAGATCTCAGAGTAAATTAAGCTCCAATAACTCATTGATATACTTTAAATCTGCGTATAGATTACGGTTAATGGGAACACCTTCTTTTTCTATTCGCAACTGCTTCTCATATTCTTTCTCCCCTGCAGTATAGATTCGGGGATGTCCGGGTAATTTTCTTACTGATCGTAGTTCCCGCAATAAATTGCCAATATTGTTCTTAAAGATTTCAATTTCAACGAAATTTTCGATTTTTATGGCCTGAAAGAAATGGCCGACTTTGAATCTGCTCTCTTTTCCATCTGCATCATAGCCTGATAACCCGAATAAAAACGCGCCACTTTGCAAAGATGAAGAAAGAATTTCTACAATCGTAGAAAGACCGAACCCCTTATGGCTGCCGGAGCGCTCTTCAAGCCCGCCGAGAGGCAATAATGCGGCTTCTTCTTTAATCAGCAGATCTAGAATTGTCCCTGCATTTTCTAATGGATTTCCATTACTGTCGATAACCCAACCGTCAAAAATTGGTTTTTCAAGACGGTTGTACACTTCAACTTTCCCCCGTTGGGTAATGGATGTTGCTGCATCGAACAAAAAGGGGAATGGTTCATCGGTTGGTGCGCCGAATGCGATGGGGTTTGTGCCAAGGGTGGGTTGGCCGCTAAATGTTGGTGCAACAGCTGGTCTCGCGTTAGTGAAACTCATCCCGATCATACCATTCTGGATTGCCATAAGCGGATAGTATCCATCGATACCAAAATGGGTTGAGTTCCTAACAGCAACCGCTCCCATCCCGTATTCATCAGCTTTTTTAATGGCAAGCTGCATCGCACGATAGGCAATGACCATGCCAATTCCGTGATGTCCGTCGATGACTGCTGTTGTCGGTGATTCCCGTACAATCTCAGACCGATCGGTTGTTTCGATTAGTCCCTTTTTAATCCGATCGACATACATGCGCAATCTCCCAATCCCGTGTGATTCGATACCGCGCATATCAGAAGTGATCAGGATATCGGCGCATATCTTTGCCTCCGTGCTGTTGACTCCCAGTTTTGCGAATGATGATTCCATGAAATCGCGTAAAAAATCAACGGATTTATACAGAGTATTGTCTTCCATTCAGTTCTCCTTGGTAATAAATAATATATGAGTCAATTATGTAATCGATTTTAACATCGGATTAAATATTTACATATTAATGTGAATAAAAACAATTAATGCTAAAATCGCTCTGGACCTAGATTGGAGAAGAAATGAAACGAATAGCGGTATTGACAAGCGGCGGTGATGCTCCAGGAATGAATGCAGCCATACGCTCAGTTGTTAGAACTGGGTTGCGAAAAGGGTGGGAAGTTTATGGTGTTAGGGAGGGTTATAAAGGTCTGATAAACGAGAAATTCGTTCCACTTGGCATGCGGGATGTTGGCGGTGTAATTCAAAAAGGCGGCACATTTCTTGGTAGTGCTCGGTGTGAGGAATTTAAAACTGAGGCGGGTAGGCGAAAAGCAATCAGAGCATTAAATGAAAATGGCATTGAGGGGTTAGTTGTTATTGGCGGAAACGGATCGCAAACTGGGAATCATCTATTGAATCAACTGGGTTTTCCAACAGTTGGGGTTGCATCAACGATTGATAATGATCTGGTGGGAACTGATGTGACTATTGGTGTCGATACTTCTTTAAATATTGCCCTCGAAGCAATCGACCGATTGAAGGTTACCGGCTCTTCACACCAACGCGGATTCCTGGTTGAGGTGATGGGCAGAAATTGCGGATATTTGGCTTTGATGGCTGCAATCGCAGGGGGAGCAGAGCGTGTCGTGATTCCTGAAGTCGAGACTGACCCACATGAGATTGCGGATACTTTACAGTCAGCCTATGAACGCGGAAAATCCCATGCAATCATTGTTGTTGCCGAAGGCGCTGAATATAATGCGACCAGGCTTGCTGAATATTTTAAAGACCATGACAGCATTGGTTTCGCTTTACGGGTCACCATCCTGGGTCATGTGCAACGAGGAGGGACGCCTAGTGCGGCGGACCGAATCCTTGCTAGCCGGTTAGGCGCTGGTGCTACGGATTGTCTCGAGCGCGGCGAATATGGTGTTTTGGTGGGATGGAAAGATGCGAAATTAAAAACAACCCCATTAGAAGAGGTTGTTGGAAAAACGAAAGAAATTGACCTGGAGTTATTTGAATTAGCCCGAATTCTTGACTAATTCTTCTTCCATTTCAGATATTCTTCGATAAATTCGTTAATCTCACCATCAAGCACTGCGCTGGTGTTGCCCTTCTCGTAATCCGTACGATGGTCTTTGACTAATTGGTATGGGTGGAGAATGTAGGACCTGATCTGGCTACCCCATTCTGCTTTCTGATATTCACCCCTTAATTCGCTCAATTTTTCTTCCTGTTTTTCTAGTTCAATCTGATATAAACGGCCACGCAGGACCTTCAAGGCGTTCTCTCTGTTCTGGACCTGTGAACGTTCGTTTTGGCAGGACACGACAATACCTGTAGGTATGTGTGTGATGCGAATTGCAGTAGCATTCTTTTGGACATTTTGACCGCCAGCGCCGGAAGATTTGAAAACATCAATTGATATTTCATCAGGGTTGATCGTGATAGAGGGATCTTCTGCCGCGACTTCGGGCAAGACTTCAACCTGAACAAATGATGTGTGGCGCCGATGGGCTGCATCAAATGGAGACAATCTGACCAACCTGTGAACGCCTTTTTCACACCGCAGATACCCAAAAGCGTATTTCCCACTGATGAGAATTGTGACACTTTTTATGCCAGCTTCCTCACCAGGAGATTGATTAATTATCTCGGTTTCATAGCCATTATGTTCAGCCCAGCGCAAATACATCCGCATGAGCATTTCTCCCCAGTCTTGGGCATCTGTACCACCAGCTCCTGCATTGATAGATAAGAGTGCATTGCCTTTGTCGTATTTTCCACCAAGCAAAGTCTCTAACTCAAGCTGGTCAAGAATTTTTTGAACGGCGCCAATCTCCTGTTCTAGCTCATTGCGGAAACTTTCATCTCCCAATATCGCAAGATCACGCAGATTATTCACCTTTTCACTGATCGTACGCCAGGTATCTAATTCTTCCTGGATTCCAGCAATTTCTCGCATTACGGACTGTGCGGATTTATTATCGTCCCAAAAATTTTCTTGTTTGGATTTTTCAATTAGTTCCAGGAGTTTTTCTTCTTTTTCAGGTAAGTCAAAGATGCTCCTTGAGAATGGTTATTTGAGCATGAAGCGAGTCAATTATTTCAATTAAATCCTGCATATTGCCTCTTATTTCGTATATTTTCCTGATAATTGGCCACAACCCGCCTGGATGCCAGCTCCCTGGCTATTGCGCAGAGTTGTTGTAATTCCGCAATCGAGCAATACCTGAATGAATTCATGGATGGTCCCATCTTCAGGGGGTGATCCATCAAAGTGTTCATTTTCGTTCAGAGCTATGAGATTGATATGGCACTTCTGGTTTTGAACAAGATCGCCAAGCTCTCTCGCATGATCCAGGCTGTCATTGATCCCTTTAATTAAAACATATTCATAGGTGATTCTTCGGTTGGTTTTTTCAACATAAAACCTTGCTGCACGCATTACTTCATCAATTGTGTATTTATTTGCTAAAGGCACTAATCTTTTACGAACATTATCGTTAGGCGCGTGTAGAGAAATCGCGAGGTTGTATTGTTTTCCGATGTTCGCAAATTCATTGATCTTATCTGGAATCCCGATAGTTGAAATCGTGATTCTCCGAGCGCCAATATCAAACCTATCTGATTGATTGAAAATTGACACCGCTTGAAGTGTTTCTTGGTAGTTCAGAAATGGTTCACCCATCCCCATCAAAACGATATTAGTAATTTGTTGATTGGATTGCGCGAGTGTATGGGCGATGAAAGAAACTTGATCAACAATCTCACCCGCAGTGAGATCTCGATGAAACCCGGCTGCGCCGGTTGCGCAAAACGCACAACCGACCGCACATCCAACCTGTGTGGAAATACAGATCGTATTGCGATCTTCGCTTCTGATCAGTACCGTTTCTATGTTTGATTCATCGAACAACTGAAGTAAGAATTTTGTAGTCATACCATCGCTAGAATTGATAGATTCGATGCGATTTACGGTAGAGAGCTTGTAAGATTGTGAAAGGTATGCCAGAAGCTGCTGGGGCAGTGTGGTAAATTCTTCCCACCTTTGATAATAATTTTTATAAACGCCATCCCAAATCTGCTGAACGCGGTATTTCGCAGGCGCGATTGGCGCTATATCCAGCGCAAGTTCGTCTTTGGTGATGAGGTGAATGCTTTTCATTATTCTAATTTAAACAAATCCATTATCTGATCAAGGACCAAATCAGGTTTTGGCTGCCAGGCATTGTAATCATCGATGCTGGATACCCCGGAAAGAACCAACGCAGTTCTGCAACCAGCGTTTTGACCGCCCAGAATATCTGTTGTGAGACGATCGCCAATTACAAGGGTCTGATCAGGCGAGCATGAAAGCCGGTCCATAGCCACTTGAAAAGAGAATGGTAAAGGTTTTCCAGCAAGAATTGCTTTCACTCCTGATGCTGTTTCCAGTGCTGCCAAGACGGTACCCGCTCCGGGGATATGCCCTTCGGGTGATGGGTAGGTTGGGTCTGGATTGGTGAAATAGAAAGGGAGACCTTTTTGAATTGTCAACGACGTATTTTTGACCATCTCATAATTAAAATTCGTAGTAAGTCCAGCCACAACTGCCTGAGGTTGTTGATCGGAATGAAAAAAGCCATATTCTTGTAATGTCGCATGTAAAGCTTTTTCACCCATAATGTATATCGGCCCGCCATTAGGAAAAGCTTTTTTAACCAAAACAGCTATTGCTATCGCAGATGTAATGATTTGCTGCGGATGAATTTGGACATTGAAATTTGCGAATTTATCGACATACTGCTCTACAGTGCGTAATCCATTATTCGTAGCAAGAATTACATTGATATTATTTTTTTCAAATAAAATGAAAAGCTGCTGAAGATCACAAAGAAGCTGGTCACCTTTCCATAGCACGCCGTCCATGTCCAAAATAACCCCTTTAATTACGAAATCAGCTATCTTTATCATCATATTCTCCAAAAAAGCCGGATAACGGGTGAGGCTATCCGGCTGTAATGCCATTACAAAAAATGTTGTCTATTTTTCAGGCGGGTTGAGAACCTTATCAACCAGACCATAATCTACTGCTTGCTGGGCACTCATATAGAAGTCGCGTTCAGTGTCTTTTTCTATTACTTCCAAACTCTGATTTGTACTCTCGGCCAGGATCTCATTCAAGCGTGCTTTCAAACGCAATATTTCTTTTGCCTGGATCTCTATATCTGATGCCTGACCTTGTGCCCCACCCAAGGGTTGATGCATATGGATGGTGGCGTGGGGCAACGCATATCTGCTTCCTTTTGCCCCAGCAGCCAAAAGTACAGTGCCGAATGAAGCGGTCACACCAACAGCAACGGTGCTGATCTTGTTTGGGATCATTTTCATTGTGTCATAAATCGCCAGCCCGGCATATATCTGTCCGCCTGGAGAGTTGATATACATTGAGATATCACGATCGGCATCTTCGCGACTGAGATAGAGAAGCTGGGCAACGATGAGATTAGCGATCTGATCATCTATGGCCGTTCCCACAAATATAATTCTCTCTTTTAACAAAAGGGAATAGATGTCATACGCACGTTCACCACGCCCTGATGACTCAATAACCATTGGTACCACTGCATTGCTAAACTGATTCATGTTTTTCACCTATGACCTATTTGAAATAATCATAAGCCATTTCCAACACCATATGTATAAAATATTTATTTAAATTCCCGCAAATTACTTGCCAGCTTCTTTTTTATCAGCTTTTTTTTCTTCTGATAAATTGCTTTCTTCTTTTTCTATATCGGCTTTTTCTGCACTTTCCTCTTTCGGTTTTTCAAGCTCGCCATTTGCAATAGCTTTAAGTCTGGCTAGAGTGTTGTTATGCAGGATCTTATTTGCTGTTTGCATTACCAAAGCATCTGATATTCCTTTGGTTGTGAGGCGTTTTTGAAGCTTCTTATAACTTGGATCTGACCGCATTTGGAAAAAAGAACGTGAATATTCTGCCTGGAGTTCTGCCTGATCCAGTTCGATCTTTTCTTGTTTGCTGACCTGTTCCAAAATCAGTGCTTGCTCTAAACGTTTCTTCGCAGCGGGTTCAATTTCATCTTTAATAAATTTCTCTTTTTCAAGATTATTGACTTTCAGATAGGTATCAAGATCCAAGTTCTGGTTGGCGATATTTTGTTCAAAATTCTTAAGCACATCTTCCACTTCTTTTTCCAGCATTTCTGCCGGATATTTGACCGTGGATTTTTTGATGATCGCCTCAAGTAATTCATCAAAATACGTATTCTCATATTCGTTACGTTTGTTGGTTTCAAGCTGGTCACGGATAGAGTTTTTGATGTTCTCAACCGTATCGGTGCCAAGCATTTGGGCGAATTCATCATTCAACTCTGGCTTGACCAGTTCCTTTATGTCGGTGACCTCAATGGAAAAATTTGCCTCTTTTCCTTGGAGATTCTGATAAGGCGAATCTTTTTTATACTTGTGCGCAAAAGTTTTCGTTTCGTCCTTCTTAAGGCCGATCAGGTTTTGCATAAAACCTTTGTAAGGGAATTGCTCATCATCCGGATGATCGCCAACGATGACCTGATGCGGTGTATCTTTGAGGATTTCAGCTTTTTGTCCTTCATCCGGGGCCTTTAATGTTGCTGTTATCTTAACAGTAACAAGATCGCCGTCTTGGATTTCACGATCCACGTCCTGGGCAGTTGCGTAGTTAGTACGAAGGTCTTCGACTACATGGTCTATCTCATCGGACGTTACCTTAGGTAACTTGTAAGACTTCTTGATCTTCTGATATTCACCCAGCTCGACAACCGGTGCGAGGGGAACGATAAAGCGATATTTTGGGGGGTCTGTGCTGATAATTTCTTCCAGTTTACCCGGCCCATAAGGATCGATACCTGATTTTTCAATTACCTCTGGATATGTGATATTAATCAAATCTTCAACCGCACGTTCTTCGATCAATTCTTGACCGTATAAGCGCAAGACTACGTCGTAAGGCGCCTTGCCTGGGCGGAATCCTGGGATCTTCGCTGATTTTGAAATCTTGCGAGCGGCGATTATTTTATGTTCCTCAAATTGCTTTGTATCAACCTCTACGATTAGTTCAACTTGATGATCTTTGAGCTCTTTTTTTTCGTATTTCAATGTATGACCTCTTAAATTATTTATGGGGAAGGAGGGATTTGAACCCTCACGCCTTGCGACACGTGATCCTAAGTCACGCCTGTCTGCCAATTCCAGCACTTCCCCAGAACCGTGCAAATTATAAGTGAATGAAAAACATCCGTCAACAACGAGAATGAAACCTTATTTCAATAAAAAAGGGCTGTGAGGGAGCACAGCCCTTAATGAGGTTTTTTGTTATTATTTTTTGGTTAGAATGATCCGGGCGTCAGCAACTTTGAGTCCATCACCCTGATCATATACAAGGACAGGGTTTGCATCAGATTCGCTGATCTCGTCTTTAAGGTCGTCGACCATAAACGCGTAACGGCAGATGGTATCGTTGAGCATTTCCTTATCTTTCGGGGATTCTCCTCTGACACCATCCAGAATAGGGGTCCCTTGAATTTCATTCATCATCTGATTGGCCTGCACTTTTCCGAAAGGAGCAACGCGGAAAGTGACATCCTTTAGGACTTCAACAAAAATACCGCCCAATCCAAACATCACCGTTGGACCAAACGTGGGATCATTGATTGATCCAAGAATGACCTCTGTACCCCAGGGGGCCATTTCTTGAATAACAACACCCAAGATTTCCGCATCCGTTTTGTACGCTTTTGCGTTAGCTAGAATTTCGTTGTAAAACTGCTTTACCTCTTCGACGCTGTTCACATCAACTTTGACGCCGCCAGCGTCAGATTTATGGAGAATATCCGGAGATACGATCTTCATAACGATAGGGAAACCGATCTCTTCGGCAAAAGTAACGGCTTCTTCTTCAGAAGTGGCAATCTTTGCGTGTGTGATATCAAGACCATAAGCAGCAAATACTTGTTTTGATTCAAGTTCTGTTAATGCTTCACGCCCTTCAGCGCGTGCATCCGCAATAACCTTGAGCGCTTTATCTTTATCAATATTTTCATACACTTCCAGTTTTTCATTGGTCAATTCGCGGACCTGAGCATATTCTTTGAGCGCACCTATAGCGTTAAGGGCAACGTCTGGTCCACCATAAGCTGGGATTCCATTTTCAACCAACCATCGCATGGCCTTATCTGACCGTTCGCCGCCTACGAAGGAAACAATAATCGGTTTGTCTTTTATGCCCGTTTCATCGATTGCCTGTTTGATAGATTTGGCAATACCAAGCGGATCAGTCATGGCTGTTTCGCAGTAAAGAATGACGAGTCCATCGACCCACTCGTGTTCAAACCCAATTTTGACTGTATCATGGTACCAGTCTGAGCCAGCCATGCCCGTTAAATCGACTGGGTTTTTGGCTGAGCCAAATGAAGGCATGTATTTTTTCAATGCTTCTTGCAGGTTATCAGGCGCAAATTTCAGTGGCACACCAAATTTTTCTGCTGAGTCAGTGGCGAGCACACCTACACCGCCGCCGTTGGTGATAATCAGTACATTATCGCCTTTCATTGGAGGTTGCAGGGATAGTACAAGCGTGCGGTCGAAAAGATTATCAAGGTCGGAAGCCTGGATGATGCCTGCCTGCGCGAATGCGGATTTGTAGATTTTGGAAGTGCCAGCCAGCGAGCCGGTGTGGGATGCTGCTGCCGCAGCGCCATGAGCGGAAACACCTGATTTCAACGCGATAATCGGTTTGGTTGCTTTTCTTCCATAATCAATTACGCGTTTTCCGTCTTTCAACCCTTCGACGTAGAGAGAAATGCAGGAAGTGTTCTTATCCTGATCAAGCCATTCAATCATATCTGCGAAGTTCACATCGGACATATTGCCGATAGATACTAATTTATCGAAACCAATACCGCGTGTGTAAGTTTGCGCGTCAATACCGATGAGCAACGCGCCGCTTTGAGAAACTAAAGAGGCTGTTCCTTTGAAAGGTAGGAAAGGAGCGAAAGAACCGTTGAAATTATCTGAATTAGAGAGAACCCCCACGATGTTTGGGCCCAACACGCGCATGCCATAACTGTGGGCTTTTTCAACAATCTCACGTTCAAGTGCTTCATCGCCTACTTCTGAAAAACCTGAGGTGATGACGAGAAGGCCTTTGACACCTTTTTGCCCGCATTCATCAACGATTGCGGAGACAAATTTTGCAGGGACGGTGATGATAGCCGCATCGATGGAATCCTCTACATCCAGCACACTTGCATAACATTTGGTTCCGAGGATTTCCTTTTCCTTGGGGTTGATCGGATATACGCCACCTTTGTAATTGCTTTCCTGCAAATTGACCATCACAGTATGGCCGATTTTTCCTTTTGTAGCTGATGCACCGATCACAGCAACTGATTTTGGCTGGAGCATGCCATTCATAACATTAATATCCACTTTCTTTGACCTCCAAGTTTGATAGTTTTTGATAGTTCAAAATAATAAGTAGGGCTTGACAAATATTTATGTAGTTTACACAAAGCACTATTTTACTCTGTTTTGTGCAATTACGGATTCAACAGGTAAAATTTATGATGAATATTATGATCTAAGGATGACAATGGATCAAATTGATTTTAAACATTTAACTGACGAGCAGGGAATAATTGTTAATACCATCATCAAATCCGCTTTGGAAGCGGTGGATCCTTACCAATCAGTATGCCGATCAATCCAGATCGATCAAAATTACTTATCGATCTGTGAAAAAAAGTATGATATTTCGAATATTGACAGGATTAAACTAATTGGCATGGGAAAGGCGGTTGGAGCAATGGCGGCCGCCGTTATTAAAAAAATTGGGGGACTGGTTGATGGAGGAGTTCTGGTTGCCAAGCATGATGTTTCAGCATGGAATCTACCAGAGAGCATCAGAATCTATTATGGTTCGCATCCTATTCCGTCAGAAAAATCAGTAAAAGCAGCCGAATCTTTAGTGGATTTTCTGAAAAATGTGGCAAAAAACGACCTTGTTATCAGCCTTATTTCTGGTGGGGGGTCAGCGCTGGTGACCAAACCAATCGCACCCATATCCATTGGTGAGATGCAGGTGCTTACATCCTTGCTGTTAGAAAGCGGCGCTGATATTGAAGAGATCAATACGATTAGAAAACATCTGGACGCAATAAAGGGCGGTGTGATTGCGGAAATTGCTGGCCAGGCTCAAATGGCGACCCTGATCCTGTCAGATGTGTTAGGGGATGACATCTCAATGATTGCTTCAGGGCCTACCTGCGCGGATGAGACCACGTTCACGGATGCTGACAGGCTGATTCGCCATTACGAATTGGAGAAAAAAATTCCCCAATCTATTCTTGGCGTAATAGATGGAGGTATACGGGGAGAAATTGCAGAAACTCTGAAACCAGGTTCAAGAATATTAAAATCCAAACGAAACTATATCATTGGCAACCTCACCAATGCTATTGAAAAAGCGATAAAAACTGCAACAGACTTAGGATTGCATACGCAGGTGATATCAACTTGTATGGTGGGGGAGGCAAAGGAGGTTGGTAAATTCTGTGGAACGGTCTTGAAATCCATGAAGTCTACAGATTTGGTTATCTCGAAGCCAGGTTTGGTCATCGGTGGAGGTGAAACAACCGTGACAATTAAGGGGGATGGAAAAGGCGGAAGAAACCAGGAAATTGCGTTTGGGGCAATGCACGAGATTGCCGGATTAGATAATTGCGCAGTTATTTCTATTGCTACAGATGGAGAGGATGGACCAACTGATGCAGCGGGAGCCTACGTAACTGGTTATACGTTAACCAGAGCAAACGAAATGGGGCTTCAAGTCGATGATTTTGGAGAAAACAACAACACTTATGCACTCTTTGACCAGACTGCCAATCTGATCAAAATTGGTCCAACCGGAACGAACGTAAACGATCTTCTGTTCCTGTTCGCTTTTTAGAAGGATTCTTGGTTATTGATATCTTTCTCTGATTGCGGGAATCAGATAATCGGTGAATGATCTTTCCATATCATATTCCGGTTCCCATCCCAATCTTTACGTGCAGGAGAATCGTTCACATCGACTGGCCAGCTATCGACAATTGCCTGCCGGTTTTCATGTATCTTATAAGTGATCTTTGCCTGCGGAAACGCACGTATAGTGCACTGGCGGATTTCTTCCGCCGATGGAGAAAAGCTGGTCACGTTGTAGCTTAACTGAGTAAGCGATCCGGCCGGAACGGATTCTAATTGCAGCAAGGCTTTGATCGCGTCAGGCATCGCCATGAATGATATGCGGGTGTCGGGACGCACAAAACAGTCATAGGGCTTGTTCATGGCTGCGTGATGAAGCATTTCCGGGCCATAATCACTTGTACCACCAGTGGGTACAGTATCAGCGCTGATGAGACCGGGAAAACGAATGCACCTAAAATCCAATGCATTCGGAGAACGATCAATAGCCAATTGGCGATAATGGCGGGAATAATACCGTCCTAAATGTTCGCAATAGATTTTGTTGCATCCATACATCGTTATTGGTGTACACCACTGGTACTCTTTGATCTTGCCTTCTCTTTCTTTTGTTTCCAGATCAGGTAGCCCATATACGGCGATTGAGCTCGGGTATAAAAATTTTACAGGCATACCTTGCCATTGGGAGAGTTCGACACCTAAACGCAACAAATTGATCGTACCTTCAACATTTACCTTATGCGCTGTCTCCGGTGTGTATTCTGATTTTGTAGAAAGAAGGGATGCCAGATGAAAAATAGATGTGATCTCATATTCAGCCATTAATCGGCCAAGCAACATATTGTCAAGAATATCACCCTGGATGGAACGTTCTACCATATGAGATAAGGATGCATCTAATGGTTTTAGATCTAAAGCAACAATCTTGGACCTGCCCTTTTCGAATATCTCCTTGATCAGGCCATGGCCAATTTCCCCATTTGCTCCAGTAATTAGTACTACCTCTTCGCGCATAGACTTCCCTCTCCCTGAAATGATGTTTTACCATTATAAGTGCATTGGAAGAATAAATCCCTTTTATTCATACTAATTTTCAATTGTTAGTTATGCTTGACAAATAAAGGGGAAGGTCATTATAATTGCGTGTCTTTATTAAGTATGTACGAAGGAAATAAAAAATGACTCCATTACCAAAAAGGAAGATTTCCAAAGGCCGGCGTGATAGACGACGGGCGCATGATGCTTTAAAAGCAAGGAACCTGGTTGTCTGCAGCAACTGCGGTGAATCGCGATTACCACATACTGTTTGTCCAAATTGTGGGTTCTACAAAGGGCGCGAAGTCATCAGCGTCGAAACTGGCGAAAAATAAAAAAACCGCGAAAGCGGTTTTTTTTATGTGCTATTTTCTTAATCTAAAACGGTTAAAATCCGCTACTAATCTTCCAGGTATCTTCCCCTCAATTGTTACAGCGCCTATTCCATGTTCAATTTTTTGGACAACACCAAATTGATGAAATAACGAGATCAACTGTCCGTTTTTATATGGAATTTTGACGGATATCGGTGAATACTCACTAAACAGAATATTATCTATTTCCTGCAACAAATCCTTTATTCCGATTTTTTTTAAAGCGGAAATTGCGATTCCATCCTTGAAAGGAGGGAAGGATGCTCTTCTCTTTTCAAGATCGGGAGATGCATCAATTTTATTGAGGACTGTTAATATAGGTAATTCACCAGCTCCAATTTCTGTAAGTGTTTTTTTTACAGACTGATAATGGGCAACTGCATTCTGATGGTTGATGTCAACAATGTGGAGAAGTAGATCTGCTTCGGATACTCCTTCGAGTGTTGCCCGAAATGCTGCCACAAGATTTGTCGGTAATTTCTGAATAAAACCGACCGTATCAGTTAATAAAACAATATTCCCGGACGGGAGCTCTAATCTTCGCGTTGTGGGATCCAGAGTAGCAAATAGCATATCCGCAGCGAGCACGTTTGAATCAGTGAGCGTATTGTGAAGCGTAGATTTTCC
>Ga0180436_10003611_pt1 | contig 14143 bp, 16 predicted proteins | sample SS_ome_2_FD_132434 | JGI IMG/M metagenome (GOLD analysis project Ga0180436, IMG submission 132434) | Hypersaline lake sediment archaeal communities from the Salton Sea, California, USA - SS_3_S_2 metaG | ecosystem: Environmental > Aquatic > Non-marine Saline and Alkaline > Hypersaline >...
GTACTATTTTTCAGTTTTTCCATCGCTTCAACTCCCAGGATGGGTTGGGATCTGCCAAAAAGATTGTCATTCATTTCTTAGAACCTCAATCAGATTGCTGAATTCCTCGGGAACTTCCTTCAGAAAAGACATATATTCACCTGTTACGGGGTGATTGAAAGCCAGTCTTCCTGCATGGAGGACCTGTCCTTCATAATCATATTTTTTTCTTCCTCTTCCATATGTGGAATCACCTATCAAAGGATGGCCGATATATGCCATATGGACCCTGATCTGATGTGTCCTTCCTGTCTCAAGGACAGCCTTTATCAGGGTTGTTTTCCTGAATCTTTCGATGACTGTGAAATTTGTTACGGCATTCTTCCCATTCTTTAGATTTACCGCCATTTTTTTCCTGTCATATTGGTGTCTTCCAATGGGAGCATCTATCTTGGCTGAATTTTCACTTATCACACCAGCCGCAACTGCCGTATATTCTCTTTCAATGTCATGTTCAGAAAACATTTCAGTGAGTTTTCTATGAGCCTGGTCCGATTTGGCAACTACCAGTATCCCTGAGGTATCCTTATCAATCCTGTGAACAATGCCCGGGCGTTCCACTCCATTTATGGATGAAAGTCTTCCGCGGCAATGGTAAAGCAGTGCATTTACAAGGGTCCCCGAATAATTTCCCGGGGCCGGGTGCACAACCATTCCCCTTGGTTTATTTACCACGACCAGATCATCATCCTCATATAGTATCTCAACCGGAATGTCTTCGGGAACTGCGTCTGTTTTCTCAGGTTCAGGGATTTCAACTGATATCAGATCTCCTGTTTTTGTCTTGTTTCCCGGTTTTACAGTACTTCCGTTTACCAATACGGCACCGGATGAAATCAGTTTTTGAACATAGGAACGGGACATATCTTCAAATTCTTCAGAAAGATATGCATCAATACGTTCTCCTGATACAGTGCATTTAATTTCCTTTGTCATCTTTTTCTTTTCCTTCTTCAATCTTCGGAGCGTTTTCCTTTTCCGGCTCCTTGTAGAAAAAGATAATGAATACAATAAGAATGGCAGTTCCCACGGTAACCATCATGTCAGCTACGTTGAATATTGGGAAATCATATCCGAAGATATAGAAATCGAGAAAATCTGTTACCCTTCCGTTGAATATCCTGCCTATGGCATTTCCCAGTGCTCCACCGATTATCATTGCAAGCGAAAGTCTGGCGGGCCAGTTATCTATCTTTACGAAGAAATACAGCAACCCGATTGACACGACTACGCTTAGAATGCCCAATATCATGGTAGAATCCTGGAACATACCCCAGGCAGCACCCGTGTTTGTGTGGTGAGTTATATAGAAGAAGTCCTTTATGACCTCAACTTTCTCTCCTTCAGCCATAGCGGATGAAATATACGCCTTCGTTATTCTGTCAGCTGCCAGACCAACAGCTGTTACAATAAACCATAAAAGTGATTTCCACTTGAAACCTTTATTCTTCAATTTCCAATATCCTTTCGATCCTGAGGCATTTACCGGTGTTTTCATCCAGTTCAAGGAAAACCCCATTCAGCTGAGCCCTTCCCTTCTGCATCTTGAAATATGCCGGCAGTCCCGTAACGAACTTGTTTATTATCAATTCCCTGTCTGTTCCGATTATTCCTTCATAGGGGCCTGTCATTCCTGCATCGGTAATCAATGCCGTTCCGAATGGAAGTATTCTTTCATCGGCAGTCTGAACGTGGGTATGGGTTCCGATAACCGCACTTACCCTGCCGTCAAAGTGCCATGCAAAGGCAGCCTTTTCGCTGCTGGCCTCGCCGTGAAAATCCACGATGACTGTTTTGGTTTTTTCCTTGATTGAAGGGAGAGCTTCCTCCATTGCTTTGAAGGGACAGTCACAAGGATCCATAAATACTCTGCCGCTGATATTGGCAACAGCAAGAATACTGCCCTTCTTTTCAATATATGCAACACCTCTGCCAAGCCCTGAATTACTATAATTCAGCGGTCTGATAAGGTTTTTGTCACTGTCAATATAATGATAGATTTCATTCCTTGCCCATATATGATTGCCTGAGGTAATGACATCAGCTCCGGCCTCATAAATTTCCCCGGCAATTGCACCGTTTATTCCTTTTCCGCCCGCGGAATTCTCCCCGTTTACAACACAAAATCCGGCTTCGTATCTTTCAATGATACTCGAAAGCCGGTCCTTCAGAATCTGTCTTCCCGATTTATAGCATACATCTCCGATGAATACTACTTTCATACATCCTCCTAAAGGCATAAGAAAAACGCGGATTAACCGCGTTATTCTTTATTTTGCATACTCTGTTACACGGGTCTCCCTGATGACGTTAACCTTTATCTGTCCGGGATAATCAAGTTCATCCTCTATCTTCTTGACTATCTCCCTGCATTTCAAAACAATATCATCATCGGAAAGCTCGTCCGGTTTTACCATTATACGGATTTCCCTGCCTGCCTGAACAGCATATGAGTTTTCTATACCGTCAAAGGACGAGGCAATTTCTTCAAGCTTTTCAATCCTCTTGACATAGGCTTCCAGGGTTTCCCTTCTGGCACCGGGACGTGCTGCAGAAATTGCATCAGCTGCCTGTATCAGGACTGATATTATGCTGTTGGGTTCCACGTCTCCGTGATGGGACATTATGGAATTTATAACAACATCATTTTCCTTGTATTTCCGTGCAATATCAGCACCTATTGATATGTGGGAACCTTCCATCTCAAAATCAATGGCTTTTCCTATGTCATGCAGCAAACCGGCTCTTTTGGCAAGTTTAACATCAAGACCCAGCTCTCCCGCCATAACAGCAGCAAGCGAAGCTACCTCAAGGGAATGCTTGAGGATATTCTGTCCGTAACTTGTACGGTACTTGAGTCTTCCTATAAGTCTTATCAACTCGGGATGGAGTCCGAATACTCCGGCATCGAAGGCGGCCTGGTCACCGGTCTTCTTGACCGTGTTCTCAAGTTCCTTCCTGGCCTTGTTGACCATTTCCTCTATCCTTGCAGGATGGATTCTTCCATCAGCAATGAGTTTTTCAAGTGCTATCCTGGCGATTTCCCTTCTGATGGGATCAAATCCGGAAAGCACAACAGCTTCAGGTGTATCATCAATTATTATGTCTATACCGGTAAGTGTTTCAAGGGCCCTTATATTACGGCCTTCCCTACCGATTATTCTTCCCTTCATTTCGTCATTGGGAAGAGCGACGACGGATACTGTGTTTTCAGCAACATAATCAGCTGCACAGTTCTGTATCGCGGTTGCTACAATGGTCTGGGAAAGTTGTTCCGATTCCTCCTTGACCCTTGTCTCATGTTCTCTCAGAAGGACAGCTTTTTCCTGCTTGATTTCATCTTCCAGAAGACTGAGCATATAGTTCTTTGCTTCTTCAACCGTCAGTCCGGATATGGTCTCAAGTTTTTCGAGCTGTCTGTGAAGCAATTCCGTTACTTCTTTTTCTTTCTCCTCAGTCTTTCTTACCTTGGAATTAAGATGCTCTTCTTTTTGTTCCAATGAATTGAGTTTCTTTTCAAGGTTTTCTTCTTTTTGAAGGATTCTTTTTTCCATGTGCAGTATATCACTGCGACGGTCTTTCATATCCTTCTCAAGGGCAACCTTGGTCTTGTGTATCTCTTCTTTAGCTTCAATCAATATCTCGCGTTTTCTTGCCTCGGCTTGTTTCTCTCCCTCAGCAACCAGCTTCTGTACCCGTGTCTTTGCATCGCCGACCTGTTTGGTTGTTTTATTCCTCGCGGCAATTCCTCCGATTATAAAAGCTACAATCGCGATAATTATTAGCAAAGCAGCGCCAACTATTATAATTAATAGATTTGACATTGCGACACCTCCTTATTAAATTTTCAATGTTCATATGCTATTCAAAATGTAATTTTTTCATACTACACTGAAGTTTATTTTATAGTCATTGACCAATACTGTCAAGAAATTAGCAATCCAAAACAGTCCTATTTGATTAAATCCGCCCCGGGCCAAATGATTTGGCCCGGGGCAAATTCTATCATTTCAGCCAACCATGCCTATTAGTACTAGTAGCGGTGTAAGAATCCGCCCGGGGCAAAATGATTTTGCCCCGGGCGGATTCTATCAAAATGAAGACAAAAAAAAGCCTTCCGGTTGGGGAAGGCCTTGGCAAGAATTGATACTATTCGATTCTTTCTATCATTCCGGGGAATTTCTTCTGGAGCAGTTTGTACAGCAGAAAGTTGATAACTGCCATTCCTAAGATGAATACCAGACCGTTTACAAGAAGCGAAGTACTTACGAAAATCAGGAAAATTACAGCTACTGCAGCCATTGCTATTCCTGCCAGCATATTGAGAACGAGATTTGTGTTCTGCTTTACTGCCTTTACCTCATTGTCCCATTTAAGCTTTGGTTTGGATGCATCTATGAACATACCGGTTATTCTGGTCATTGTTACAGCATTTACTCCGGCCAACAGCATCAAAAACACCAGAGGAAGTGATAGTTCCAGCAAAACAGTCAGCAGGATTATCATCAGAGACATTCCTGTCAATGAAACAACCATTCCCGAAAGCATTTTTGCATTGAGCTGTTCCCTGTAACTAAGGGGAAGGTATTTCATCATGTAGAGCTGCTTTCCTTCCCTGGATATACTTGTGGCAGTGATTCCATTCATGGCACTTATGAATAAAAAGATAATGAATGACCCGGTCAAAAGAATTCCCTCAGGCGCTGATGACATCAGCTGATCCTTTATTGCCATGAACTCATCCGCTCCGAGAGAAATGAAAATCGGTACAAGCATGAAAACAGGAAGCAATATGTCAATAAGAACCAGGTTCATGAAAAATATCGGGGTTCTGAAAATAAGTTTCAATTCTTTTGAAAGATAAGTCCCAAGGGGACTTCTGGACACGAACCCCCCTGCTTTTTCTGCATTGAAATCCCTTCTCGATACCTGTTGGCTTAATCCGAGTACCCCTCTGAAATACAAGGCATTTGCGACAAGTATGAAAAGAACGAAAGCAATGGCTGCAACAGCTATGAAAATCAACAACTGAAGTACATTTGTGTCTGCCAAAGCTTTTGTCGCGTTTGCTATACCCGGGAAATACCTGGCAATTTTCTGAGCCAGGTCAAGCTGGCCGGTCATTAGCATTTCCTGAAGTGCTTCACCCTGCTCCATGCTTCCGATAAGAGTCTGGAATCCAAAGTTAAATCCTATTCCTATAAGCAGACCCAAAAGACTGGCAATCATGGTGAATCTATCCTTGTTGATTGCTCTTTTTGCAAAGCTCATAAGGCATATTACAATTATAGATGCCACTGTCAGCGGAAGTATGGGAAGAAATAGAAAAACAGGTACAGCAGTCACATAGAAACCTATTCCCGGACCCGCTGCCATCCCGTAACCTATCAAAAGAGGCGCCAGGAAAATAAGCATTGTCAGGTACTCATATAACAGTACCATGAAGAACCTGGAAGTTGAAATTTCCCAAGGCCTTAGTGGCAATTGCAGATATGTAGGAATATCACTGGCCATATAATATGACCCTATCGTATAGAAAATTCCGAATATGAATACTACCATGGAAGCAATCAACATTCCGATTGCAAGTATGGAGTCTCCCTGACCGAACAATTCAAGCTGGCCGTACATAAACCTGATAACTTCCGACATGGAAAAGACAAGGGGAAGAAATGCAATGAGAATAAGGACACCAATAAGCGGCTTCTGTATCTTCCTTTTCTTGCCTACCTGACCTCTGAATGTAGTAAGAAGGCCTACCTTGATAAGTTTAAATACATTACTCATCATCTGTCAGCTCCAGGAACATTCCTTCCAGGCTGGTGTCCTTGGCCAGCGTGGACTTCATTTCATCAAGGGTGCCGACAAACAGAATCTTACCTTTGTTAATAACTGCAATTCTGTCACAAACCTTTTCGGCAACTTCAAGAACATGGGTTGAGAACATTACCGTATTGCCCTTGTCTGCATGGTCCCTCATTATTTTTTTCAATGTGTATGAAGATTTTGGGTCAAGTCCCGAAAGTGGTTCATCAAGAATCCACACGTCAGGATCGTGTATCAAAACCCCCATGACAACTATCTTCTGCTTCATTCCGTGGGAATAACTCTGGATCTTGTCATTCAGTGCATTGGTCATCTCGAACTCATCGGCAAGTTCAAGTATCCTTTCCTTTCTGCCTTCTGTAGGAACTTTATACAAGTCTGCCATGAAATTGAGATATTCAAGACCCTTCAGCCTTTCGAATACATTTGGATCATCTGAAACAAACCCTATTTCCATCTTTGCCCCGATGGGATCCTTGGAAATATCATGGCCGTTTATAAGAATTGATCCTTCGTCCGGAGGAAGTATTCCGGTCATCATCTTTATTGTGGTGGTTTTCCCTGCTCCGTTGGGACCAAGGAATCCGAATATTTCACCCTTTCGTATTTCCAGTGAAATCCCGTCAACGGCCTTAATACCGCTTCCGTAGGTTTTAGTCACACTATTTATGTTTATCATTTAGCCCTCCCCGATTCAGTTCTACTAAAATAATATATATTATCCTTTATATTTTTTCCACACCACAATATTGAACCATACAAAAAGACTTATGAAATGTCCTTAAATGCATGTTTCCCCGGCCGTGTTTTGTTGACTGAAAATGCTACTGATGATATTATCTAATTACCAAATTTTAGTAATTCTTGCAGGGGGAAATATCCATGAAAGCCACCGGAATAGTCAGAAAAGTAGATGAACTTGGACGCATAGTCGTACCAATAGAACTGCGAAGGTCACTCGGTATTGGTGATAGGGACGCTGTGGAAATCTATATGAAGGATGACAGCATAATAATAAAGAAGCACCAGCCTTCCTGTGTTTTCTGCGGAGCAACCGAGAATACCATCGAATACAGGGACAAGATTGTCTGCAAGAACTGTATAGAGAATATGGTCTGAGATTACAGGTCATTTACCCGGGAATACACATCCCTTCTGGATAGGTTGTATTCCCTGGCAACTGTTCGCATGGCATCTTTCCTGCCCATTCCTGAGTCGATAAGCTGATTGTATCTTTCTTCCGGGCTTATATCAGGTAGCGTTTCTTCCGAAGAACCCCCTTCAACTACAATTACAAACTCACCTTTTTGGTTGTCCTCCATAAACAAACCGGCAAGTTCATCAAGAGAACCCCTCGATACTTTTTCGTGTATTTTGGTTATTTCCTTGATAACAGCTGCCTTTCTGTTTTTCCCAAGTATATTGGACATTGCGTTCAGTGTTTTTCCTATCCTGTGAGGAGCTTCGTAAAAGATTATCGTACGTTCTTCATTCCCCAATTCGCGAAGTCTTGCATCACGTTTGCCCTGTCTGCTGTCAAGAAATCCTTCAAAAGAGAATTTTCCCGTGGGCAGACCCGATATCATCAATGCGGACAATGCAGCATTGGGTCCGGGAATAACACTTACTCCAATATCGTTCTCGTGAAACAGTCTTACCAGTGATTCACCGGGGTCGGAAATACCGGGGCAACCCGCATCCGAGACAAGGCAAACATCCAGACCATCAATGGCTTTTTGCAGTAACTTTTCGCCCTGCTCCATCTCATTGTGTTCGTGATATGCCACCATTGGTTTTCTGATGTCATATGCATTAAGAAGTTTTATTGTTCTTCTCGTATCCTCACAGGCAATCAGATCACAATCCCTGAGGGTATCGATTGCCCTTTGGGATATATCACCCAGATTTCCTATTGGTGTTGCAACAAGATAAAGCATATCAGTCCCCGCTCATTCCGTATATCTTATATATTTCATCAGTATAGCTTCCATCGTCATTCCTTATTATAAGGGGCTGCTCCACACGAAGGAAGGGCCTGGAGTTCTTCATTGCAGTGATAAGAAAAAGGTTTGGTGCCTTACCCGCATAGGGATGAACAAATCTGATTGTCTTTGGTTCCAGTGAATGCTGTCTCAAAGAATTCAGTACATCAACAAGTCGGTTGGGTCTGTGGACCAATGTCAGCATCCCTTTGTCCATAAGAAGATAGAATGCTGCTCCTGCCACATCATCAATTGTACATTCCAGCTCATGGCGTGAAACCGCAATACTTCTATCTTCGTTCATGAACCCGGAACCGTCCTTCATATACGGAGGATTTGAAACCACATTCGTAAAACCAGCCGGTGGAAAAATATCCGATACTTTTCTGATATCTCCCTCAATGATACTGATGCCTTCAGTAACTGGCTTGTTGATTTCTACGCTCCTAAGTGCCATCTCGCATAGTTCCGGCTGCAGCTCCAAGCCAACCATTTCCGAAACGTCGTTCTTCGCCTTCAACAGCAAGGGTATTATGCCCGTACCGGTTCCCAGGTCAATGCATTTCCCACCGGGTTTTATCCTGGCGTAATTTGAAAGCAGCACGGCATCGGTTCCGAATTTAAACCTGGTGTCATTCTGTATTATCCTCAGTCCCTTTATCTGGAGGTCATCCAGCCGTTCATTTTCCTTAAGCATAATCCACCTGCCTAAGATTATATCACTTCAGCGGCCTATGATTTCGTATACACTTACTTGTTCCAGGAAAGCCATTGCTTCATCAACTGGTTTGGGAACACATAAGCTTATGTATTCAGCCTGCTGTCCGGCTGTTCTTTCTATATGGTTTACAGTAAGGTTCTCAAACAGTATACCCGGGGTCTTTCCTTTTATGAACCTTGAAAAACCAACAAGAACTTCATTCAGCCAAACAATGTGGTAATTTTCAAGATTCTCCATATCAGGTATAAAGAAAACATCAACTACATCACCTTTATTTATGCATCCGGCATTGGAGTTTCCTCCGTTGACTTTAAGGGAAACGTATCTTTCTCCACCTTCATACATGGGATTGTCCCGTGCATCTGACGATGTCACATACTCACCTTCAGAAATGTTATATGAAACAGTTTTTCCGATGAGGTCAACAGCATATATAGGTGAAGGCAGTGATTGCGAATCATCGCACATCATAATCACTTCCTTCAGACTTTCGTCATCAATTACGCTTCCTTTTGTCAAATCCGCTGCCGCAATGCATACCGTTGTCTCGTTCTTATTAACTGCAGCCCTCGTAATAAGGATCTGTACCGCAGTAAGGCCTGTTGCAATCAAAATCGCAAATATAATGTATAAAGTCTTTTTCATCATCTATTCCTTGTGTATGGTATTTCCACATCCCTGTGGATATAGAACTCAATCGTGTCGTTCCCATATATTCTCTTCATTGAAACTTTAATAAGCATATGAACAAAATCATAATCCGATGTGCTGCCCAGTGGACAGGTTTCCCCTTTTTCGTGTATTGATATATCGCTATCAATGATTGTAATATCATCCCGCTCATTCAAGAAAAGCGCATCCTCTATTTTTTCTTCAAGGCAAGAACTGCTCTTGAATCCGATATCACCGGATGCAAGCATTACAGCATCGAGCGAACCTACCGAACTCATTACTGCCAGATCAGCATTTTCATTCATTATATTGACAGCATACTTGATATATATCTTCTCCAGCAGAAATGTAAACATAGGAATCAGAAGAAATACCAGAAATGCCGTAAGAATTATAGCCTGTCCTATGCCAGCACCTCTTTTCCAACTGATCATCTGTTTACAACCTTCCTGGCAACAGCCCTTCTTTCATAAACCATTTCATAATCCCTTGAAACCCTGCTGAATATCCCGGTAAGAACAGGTCGGGAATAAACTGCGCTTACACGGAGTGTCATTATGGTTCCTGCCTTTGCAGATTCGGGAGCTGTAATATTTATGTCCTTGAAACCGATTGATTCAAGATTTGTCTCCAAACCGTCAATGTTAGAAGAATCCAGACCGGAATCATATTCCATTCTCATCAGATACCCCCTGCATATATCGCGGAAATCCATGTTCCTGCCAATAGGAACAAAGGATTCCGCCATATATAGGCAAAGGCACATGACTATTACCAGCAGCACGGCTGATACAAGTGCTCTTTCTGCCATCAGCTTGCAGGAAAAATCTTCCCGATTATGCTGTCATTTACCCAGCTGTCCATCTGCCCCATTATTCCCTGGGCAAAGTTTCTGAACCCTGGTATGACAACAAATGCTGCAACAATCAATACTGCTGCAATCCCAATGACTTCGTATAGCCCGAAACCACCGTTGTTTCTGATGTAAGTCCAGATTCTTGCTGCTTCCCTTTTGATTTTCTCTTTCATTTTTCTCCTCCTCTAAGTGAATATACTGTCGAGTGCATCCTGCACTTCCATTACAGTCGGTATAAGAACCATGCATACGACAACTGCACAAAGCAGTATTACTGTTACAAGGCATCTAGTTTTCAGTGAATCAGTCAACCTTTGTATATAGGCAAAGTATCTGTTGAACATCATCTGTTCCAGCCGTTCCATAAGATCGGTATTCCGGCTTTCGAAGAGGCCGTCCCTTATGGACATTGCAAAGTTCCTCGATTCAGGTGTGTCAATGTTTTCTGTTATGGAATCAGCCAATCGTCCATTATCATATGTAACTGAATATTCCGCGCAGGCTGCAACAAAAACCTCAGCCAATGCCTTGTCTTCAATAACTTCATGCATGCTGCGAAGGGCATCCGATGGTCTTAGTCCTGCATTTGTTTGATTGGTTATATATTTATATATTCTATAAGCGTTCTTCTGGAAGACTGAATCATATCTTTTCTTACGGCTTTTCAGCATTAGAACAGATGCCAGGGAAGGGAAAATCAATATAATAATTCCTCCTGCAGTATCCCATAGTATGGTCAGGGGTATACCTGCCGCAATTGCCAATACCGGAACATAAACATAGAAAACCTTATCTGCTAAAGAACATATTCCGGCCTTTTTCAGAAATGAATCAACAGGCCCATTGAGTCTTTTTGTGGATTTTCTTGATCCATTGCGGTCCTTTACTGAAATACGCTTTGATTTTCTATAGTCCAGAAAGAAAAGAGCCGCCAATATATTAAGTGCAAATACAATCAGAATCATAGTCCCCTCCCTGTCATAAAGAGCATCGCAGAGGAAAAAACCAATGAAAACAGCATCAGAATGATGTTTCCTATCTCTGTATTCATGTAGAATTCCTTTGCCGAAGGATTACTTGAGAGAAACCATATTGAAGCAACTGCGACAACGATAATTGTTATATAGACGGTAGCCCTGTCCCTGGCTGTTGATATCTTTCTTTTGAATATTTCCTCGTCAATTCTGAAATATTGTCTTTCTAGTCCGGTGAAAAGCCGGTGAAGATTTCCGCCTCTTTCGGCAGCAAACCTAATGTTCCTGACAAGATACCTTAGGTCTTGACTCCTTGACTCCTGTTCCATTACCTGAAAAGCCCTGATTACGTCCATGCCTCCCTGTATTCTTGAGAGTGTTCCCGAAATGAGCTTGTCCAGTGGTTTGCCTATGCTTGTTTCTGAAGTCTTTCCAAGACAGAATACAATATCATTCCTGACGGCACTCCATTTTGACATGGACATAAGGAAATAGACAAGCTGTGAAGCTTCTCGTCTTTCCTTTGCTTTTGAAAAAATGTCATATGCATAATAAGTGCAGAATGGGGGAAGTATTGAAATTGCTAAGGCTGCCATGCTGTTATGGACAAAAACCCTCAATGTCATAAATGAAAGTAAAAATACCATAAAGGCAATTGCAATTATTTTACTGCTGTTTGATAGCCTTTTTGTTTTATCATATACTCCCTTTATTCTTTGTCTTATGTCTATATTCTTGAAAACCAGCAGGCCGATCAAAGCCAATGAAACATTTGCTGCCAATAGAATCATATGTCACCTCTTGAATATTCCTGATTAACTTCACGAACTACACCTGAGTCAACTGTAATTATTTCCATTACCCTGAACTCTTTTAGATATACTATACGGTCTATGCCCGTATGTACGGATTCAACCAGTCTTTCCGTCGAATCACCTGAACCGGCCCCGGCAGCCAGTGAAACCAGTCTTCCTATGGCCTCCCTTGCATTCTTTGAATGTATTGTCCCAAGCACCCTGTGCCCCGTACATGAAGCCTTTATGAATGAATATGCCTCGCTTCCGACCACTTCACCGATGCAATATGTGTCAAGGGACATGGTAAGCCCGTCCCGGACCAGCATTTCAAGGGAAACAGGCCTTCCTCCCTCTTCGGGTCGTTTTGTCCTTTGTTCTATGCAAAAAGGCTTATCCGGATATATCTCAGCATCTGACTCCACTACAAGAACCCTTTCAAGTTCCGGAAGGGAATTAAGAAAAGCTCTCAAAAGGGTGGTCTTTCCGGCAGCTCCCTTGCCGCAGAAGACAATGCTTTTGTTGCTGCAGGCCAGATTGTTAAGAATCATGAAGCTTTCTTCGTCCAGCATATTCATTTTATGAAGATCTTCAAGACTGTAGGCTTTCTTCCTGTGCTTTCTTATACTTATGGCCGGTCCGGAAACGTTCCTGGGAGGTATCGAAACATTTATTCTCAATCTGTTATGCAAATCTGCCGTACGGCAATGGGTATCATCTTCATTTAGAAACCCTCCGCTTCTGATGGCAATAAGCCGGCAGTATATTTCAAAGGATTTACTGTCCCCGAAATCTACATCTATCCTTTGCCTTCTGCCTGATTTTTTTATAGTGAATTCGTTGTAACCCGTACCGTCAATGTCTGAAATATCCTCGTCATCAATATATTTCTGCAATGCTCCATAGCCAAACAGGAAATCGGTAATTCCCCTTATCAACTCATCCCTTTTGAACGAAAAATAGAGATTATCCCTGTCCAGTATCCTTAGAATCTCACGGCTGAGGGAATCATTGTTTCCGGCACCGTTAAAAGCATTCATTGCAAAATATGGTTTGTCTGAAATTATTTCACCTGCAATCTCCATTGCAAGTTTCTCAAGAGGTATTTCATTGCTTCTTTCATTCTGATTAATAAGTTTATATGGTTCAAACAAGGTTTTAACTGTCGGCATCACATGACCTGCGCTTTGCAAAGCATCCTGTGCATTGACTTATACTCTTTTGAACCCTTTGATGGCAGGAAAGCAAGTCCTTCGGAATGGGCGGCAATCCTTCTTTTGCTTACAGGAATGTTCCCAAGCCACTTTACCTCTGACGATACGGAAGCAACCCTTCCATCTGTCACGGACTGGTCATTTCCGTAACCAAGGTAGTATATTCTGTCTTTATTAATTCCCTGCCTTCTTTCAAAATGAAGAACCAATGAATTGTATCTTCTGATATCATAAGGACCTTTTTCAATGGTTATGATTATATGATCACACAATATGCCTGCTTCAAGGAAAATACAGTCATAAGGGAAACATGAGCATGATACAACCATTGCTTCATACTTCCCGGAATTTACCTCAATTATTCTCCCAAGGACTCCGTCACCAATTCCTTCAAAAGCATCATAGCTGCACATGGCAGGCAGTATATCAGGATAGTTCCTTTTACTTCCCTCGATTATTCCATAACTCTTTTCTACTTCTCCTCCGAACCCATAGTCAGATGAAGTTACCTTGAATTTCCTTATCCCCATGAGCATATCAACACCAGGAGAAAGAATGTCAAGGTCAATCAGAAGGGTCTTGAAATGATCAGATATTATATATGCCAGTTCACAGGCCAGATGAGGATTGCCGGGGATGCATATTAAGCGTTTGCAGGCAGAGCCAGAATCTCCGTTTTCCCCGGACTTTACGATCCTACTGAGGTCATTTGCCATTTCCATTGCAGAAGAATATCTTTCTCCCGGTAATTTCATGGTAGCTTTTTCAATTATTCTATATATGTCATTGTCAATTCGTGTATTAGCCTTGCTGAATATCTTTCTTGTACTACCAGTAATTTCGCTTCTTTCTTTAGCTTTATGAGTACCTTGACGTTTATTAGCCAAATATTGTTTTACATCTAAGTAAATAGCGTGATCATTTGGCTCAATTTTAAAAATTGCGTCATTCAAGGTAACTTTCTTACCAGTATCTTTTCCTGTTATATTAACTATCGATAATTCCATTACTTCTGAATAATTAAATATGAACCTTTTGCTCCAGGAACTGATCCCTTTACAACTA